>JACXTT010002013.1_pt1 | contig 32901 bp, 24 predicted proteins | sample 9270951 | NCBI WGS metagenome assembly JACXTT01 (sample SAMN15532306, study PRJNA645909) | rock metagenome | isolation source: weathered quartz diorite | place: Puerto Rico | collected 2017-06-21
TCCTTGGCCGTGGCAACATGCTCCATCAGGACCACAACGCGCTTGACGCCGGCGACCAGGTCCATTGCGCCGCCCATGCCTTTGACCATTTTGCCCGGGATCATCCAGTTGGCCAGGTCCCCCTGCTCGGACACTTGCATGGCGCCAAGGATGGCCAGGTTGATTTTGCCGCCGCGGATCATGCCGAAGGAATCAGCCGAGCTGAAGTAAGCAGCGCCAGGAATGGCCGTCACGGTTTGCTTGCCGGCGTTGATCAGGTCCGCGTCCACTTCTGCTTCGGTTGGGAATGGGCCGATGCCGAGCAGGCCATTTTCTGATTGCAGCGACACTTCGATGTCTTTTGGTACGTAGTTGGCCACCAGGGTTGGCAAGCCAATACCCAGGTTGACGTAGAAACCGTCTTGCAGTTCCTTTGCCGCGCGGGCGGCCATTTCATCACGAGTCCATGCCATAGTATTCTCCAGTCCTGTCTTAGTTGGCACGCACGGTGCGTTGTTCGATGCGCTTTTCCGGCGTCGCGTTCACCACGATGCGGTGCACGAAAATGCCTGGCAGGTGGACCGAGTCTGGGTCGATCTCGCCAATGTCCACCAGCTTTTCCACTTCAACGATCGTGACCTTGCCGGCCATGGCGACATTCGGGTTGAAGTTACGGGCAGTCTTGCGGAAGACCAAGTTGCCGGCACGGTCGGCCATATAGGCTTTAACCAGGGACACGTCTGCGACCAGGCTCTTTTCCATTACATATTTTTCGCCGTCGAATTCGCGCACTTCCTTGCCGTCCGCGACAATGGTGCCCACACCGGTCTTGGTGAAGAAGGCCGGAATACCGGCGCCACCGGCGCGCAGCTTTTCCGCCAGCGTGCCTTGCGGGGTGAATTCCAGTTCCAGTTCGCCAGCCAGGTATTGGCGCGCAAATTCCTTGTTTTCACCCACATAGGACGAGATCATTTTCTTGATCTGGCGCGTGGTGAGCAGTTGGCCAAGGCCGAAATCATCGACACCGGCATTATTGGAAATGGCGGTCAAGTTGGTCGCGCCAGAATCGCGCAAGGCCAGGATCAGGGCCTCGGGAATGCCGCACAGGCCGAAACCGCCAACAGCGATGGTTTGGCCGTCTTTGACCAGACCGGCCAAGGCCGCGTTCGCATCAGGATAAACTTTGTTCATAGCGTCCCTTGTATGGTGAAAACTTGTTTTTACTACTTGCTAGATTCTCAGCATAAAATAGCCCATTAAAAAGCACAATACCGTAGAACTACCTGCGCCCCCATCCTCGGAGACCCTTGTTTTGGATCAATTGAATTCCCGCCAAGCGATTGATTATCAAACGATTTTTCTCAATGCCCCGGTGGGTATGTGCATTTCCGAGGACCGTATCATTCAAGGCTGTAATGATGCGCTAGCGCAAATGTTTGGCTATGGCCGCGACGAGCTCGTTGGCCAGTCCTTCCAGGTTCTGTATCCGACCCTGGACGAGTTCCTGCGCACGGGTGACCGCATTATCCCCATCATGAATGCCAAGGGCCGCTATTCGGACGAACGTATTATGCGCCGCGTCAACGGCGAACTGTTCTGGTGCCATGTCAGCGGCCGGGCCCTGGATCCCAAGAAACCTTTGGGCGCTGGCGTGTGGACGTTTGAAGATGTCAGCGAAAAACGGCCCGTCACGGCAGAGCTGACCCCGCGCGAGCGCGAAATCGCCGCCCTCCTCGTCGAAGGCAAGACCAGCAAGATGATTGCAAGGGACACCGACCTGAGCCCACGCACCGTCGAAATGCATCGCGCCAAACTGATGCGCAAGTTCTCGGCTTCCACCTCGTCCGAGCTGGTGCACAAATTGGTGGGAATCGCCCGCTAAGGATTACTGGGCAAGCAAGGCCCTCAAGCCCTCAGGCAACGGCGCTGATTTCTCGGCGGGGAAATTGACCCAGACAACTTTGGCGCCGCCCTCCGCGTGGAGTACGCCACCGCAATAGATCGTATTGTTCACATGCCCCATGGCATCCATGTCGCCCCAGCGGATCGGCATGGCCAGGCGGTGTACTTGCTTTAAGCGCTGCCCTTCGCTCATTGCGCCGTCATACCATCGTCAGCGCTGATCACAGCGCCATTGATGAAATGGGATTCTTCAGCGGCCAACAGCAACAACAAGCCATCAAGGTCTTCCGGCTTGCCTGGGCGCTTGCGCGGCAGCATCTCGATCAGCTTCTTGCCCTGTTCGCTGGCGAAATACTCCTCGTTGATTTCGGTGGTGATATAGCCTGGGCAGATTGCATTGGTGTTGATGCCATATTTGCCCCATTCGACCGCCATGGCCTTGGTCATCTGGATGACGCCCGCTTTGCTCATGCAATAAACGCCGATTTGCGGCAACACCCGCATGCCGGCCACAGACGCAATATTGATGATGCGGTGCTGTTTTTTCGGGTCACCTTTGGCGCGGGCGATCATGCGCTTGGCCGCCTGTTGGGCCACGAAGAAGGCGCCGCGCAGGTTGGTGTCCATCATATAAGCGTAGTCTTCGGGCGTGACATCGACCAGGCGTTGCGTCGTCGATACGCCGGAGTTGTTGACGAGGATGTCAATCGGGCCGGCCTCCGTTTCCGCATGGGCGATCGCCGATTTGATGCTGGCAAAGTCCGTCACATCCAGCGCCACCACATGGGCCGCGCCCCCTTCGGCTTCGATTTCAGCGCGCAATTCTTTCAGGCGCTCCACGCGGCGCGAGGCCAGCACCACCTGGGCTCCTGCCCCCGCTAAGGCCTTGGAAAACCGTGCGCCCAGGCCGCTCGAGGCGCCCGTAATCATCGCAATCTTGCCTTCGAAATTGACTTCAATGCCCACGATGACCTCTCCTTTGTGCGTCAGATGAATGTGCTGCTGCCAGTATGATGTCACAAAAGACAGGTTTAGATTGTGACATCTAATCATGCCACCTGAAACAGGCGGAGACTTGATTTCCCGCTCAAAAACCAGCACACTCGTGCGGATATTTTATCTTACCGTGATAACAACATGACTGAGCCAATCAATATTTTGGAACAATACGGCCCGCGCGACGCGATGGAATATGACGTCGTTATCGTCGGCGGCGGCCCTGCTGGCTTGTCGGCAGCCATCAAGATCAAACAACTGGCGGCAGCGGAAGGCAAGGAAGTGTCCGTCGTTGTGCTGGAAAAAGGCGGAGAGCTGGGCGCCCATACCCTGTCGGGCGCCGTGATGGACCCAAAGGCCCTGGGCGAATTGTTCCCGAACTGGAAAGAACTTGGCGCACCCCTGAACACGGAAGTGACGGAAGACCGCGTTCTGTTCCTGACCGAAACCAAGGCCTTCAAGACGCCGAATTTCATGTTGCCCAAGTGCTTTGAAAACCACGGCAACTATGTCATCTCCCTAGGCAACGTCGTGCGTTGGCTGGGCCAGCAAGCCGAAGCACTGGGCGTAGAAATCTTCCCAGGCTTTGCTGCTGCCGAAGTGCTGTATAACGAGGACGGCTCCGTCAAAGGCATCGCCACCGGCAATATGGGCGTGAACCGCGAAGGCGTGCCGACCGACGCTTTCCAACTCGGCATGGAACTGCACGGCAAGTACACCCTGTTCGCGGAAGGCGCACGCGGCCACCTCGGCAAGCAGCTGATGGCCAAGTATGACCTGAACAAAGGCAAAGACCCCCAGTCCTACGGTATCGGCATTAAAGAATTGTGGGAAATTGATCCTGCGAAGCACCAGCCCGGCCTTGTAATCCACACGACCGGTTGGCCGCTCGACACCAAGACCTATGGCGGTTCCTTCCTCTATCACCTGGAGAACAACCAGGTGGTGGTTGGCTACGTGGTTGGGCTGGATTACGAAAACCCTTATCTGTCGCCATACGAAGAATTCCAGCGCTACAAGACGCATCCAGCGATCAAGCCCTTCTTTGAAGGCGCAAAGCGCATTTCTTACGGCGCGCGTGCGATCACGGCTGGCGGCTTGCAGTCGCTACCGAAGCTGGTGTTCCCGGGTGGCGCCTTGATTGGTTGCGACGCAGGCTTCCTCAACATGAGCCGCATCAAGGGCAGCCATGCCGCGATCAAGAGCGGCATGCTGGCCGCCGAAGCCGTTGTCAAGGCACTGGGCGAGCAACGCCAGCATGACGAACTGGCGGCCTACCCAGTGGCCTTTGAACAATCGTGGCTGCACGAAGAGCTGCACGTGGCCCGCAACGTCAAGCCATGGCTCAAGAAGGGCCTGTATGTTGGTTCGCTGATGACGGGTATCGACCAGATCGTTTTCCGCGGCAAAGCGCCGTGGACCCTGCACCACAGCCAGGCTGACCATGAGTGCCTGAAGCCGGCGGCCAACTATGCACCGATCAACTATCCCAAGCCGGATGGCAAGATCACCTTCGACCGCTTGTCGTCGGTCTTCATTTCAAACACCAACCATGCGGAAGACCAGCCGATCCACCTGACGCTGAAAAATGCCAGCGTGCCGGTGGGAGTGAACCTGGCGCAATATGCTGGCCCGGAATCGCGCTATTGCCCGGCCGGTGTGTATGAATTCGTCAAGAACGATGATGGCAGCGACCGCCTGCAGATCAATGCGCAAAACTGCGTGCATTGCAAAACCTGCGACATCAAAGACCCGACGCAGAATATCGTGTGGGTCACGCCAGAAGGTGGCGGTGGTCCTAACTACCCGAATATGTAAGCCGCACCATACGAGGCCCGAGCCAATGCTTGGGCCTTATTCTTGCACACCAATCGGTGGGATCGGCGTGCGTGCCAGCTTTTCGAATTCGCTTGACCTGAGCGGCGGTGCAAACGCAAAGCCCTGTGCATAGTCGCAGCCTGCTTCCAGCAGCAAGGCGCGCTGCATGCGCGTTTCGACACCTTCTGCAATCACGCGCAGGCCCAGTTTGTGGGCCATGAGGATAATAGCTTCGCACATGACAAGATCACCCGCCTCGGTTTCCAGGCCGGCGATAAAGGACTGGTCAATCTTCAGGTAATCCACGTCATACTGGGCCAGGTGCTGCAGGGATGAATAGCCCGTACCAAAATCATCCAGCGAAATCTGCATGCCCATGGCGCGGTATTGCTGCAGCCTTTCAATCACCGTATTGGCGCCTTCCAGCAGCACGCCTTCGGTGATTTCAACCACCAGACTATTGGGCGGCAACTTCAGGTCGGACAGGTAATCAAACCACGCCTGGTAAGACTCCGGATCGCGGCGGAACTGCACGGGAGACTTGTTGATACTAACCTGGAAGCTTGGATGCAAGGTGCGCTGCCAGGTCTGCACCTGGCGGGCAGCGTGGCGGAATACCCAATCGCCAATCTCGATGATCATGCCATTGGCTTCTGCGTGGGGCAGGAAATCCATCGGCTCGAGCACACCACGCTTTGGGTGATTCCAGCGCAGGAGGGCCTCTGCCTTGTAGATTTTGCCCGAGCGCAGGGACACAATCGGCTGGTAATAGATTTCAAACTGTTGCTTGACGATGGCCGAGCGCAGGTCGTTAGCGATGTCCTGGCGCCGCTGTGCTGCCTTTTGCAAGTCCCAGGTGAAGTAGCAAGTGCGATTGCGCCCGGCGTGCTTGGCGGCGTACATGGCCTGGTCTGCATGGCTAAGCAGGTCTTCCACATTGTCCGCGTCGGTCGGGTAGATGGCCACACCGATGCTGGCCGAAACATTGGCCTGCTCATCGCCAATCACAAAGGCATTGGCCATCTGCTCGATGATGTCGTTCGTAATGCGCTCTATATTGCTGGCCTGTTCAAGCCCGGGCAGGATCACCGTGAATTCATCGCCCCCCAGGCGGGCCAGCGTGTCGGCCGAACGCACGCAGGCTTTGATACGCTGCGTCGCCTCGACCAGCAGGGCGTCGCCAGCAGCATGGCCAAGGCGGTCATTGACGTCCTTGAAGTGGTCCAGGTCAATGAATAGCAATGCCAACAGCCCGCCCGCGCGCTGCGTCTTGCGCAGTTCCAGTTCCAGCCGGTCCATGAACATATGGCGGTTCGGCAGGTCGGTCAATTCATCGTAATTGGCCTGGTGCCAAATCTGTTCGGCCGATTCGCGCCGGTCACTGATGTCCGACACCATGGCCAGCGCGCCCTGGTACAAGCCGTCATTGTCGAACATGGCGCTGGCGGACAAACTGGTCCACAACACGGTGCCGTCGGCCCGGATGAACTTGAATTCGAGGCGCTCCGCAATGCCCTGCCGACGCCGCGCCAGGTTGGTGTCAAGGATAGCCTTTCCTTCGTCGTCCATATAATTGGTAACGGGTTGGCCCAGCATCTCTTCAATGGGTACGCCCAGCATTTCCGCCATCTTGGGATTGACGAACGTGGTGCGCGCATCGGCGTCAATTTCCCAAATGCCCTGTTCGGCGCTATGGACAATGCGGCGCAGGCGCTCTTCGCTGCGCTCCAGCGCTTCTACTTTGCCTGAGGCCTGTTCGATGGTGATGCGACAGGCCTGGCCGCTATGGTCGACCGTCGCGCACAGGGTGACCGGGCGGCTCGGCTCCCCCGGCTTGCCGCGCAATTCCAGGTTGACGCGCTCGGCCAATTCGCTATTGATGGTGTGGCTGATGAAGCGGTCAAAATCGGGTAAGAAGGAAGGCAGCACAAACGTGCGCAGGCGTTCGGCACTGGCATGGGAGCGCGTGATGCCCAGCATGTCTGCGCCAGCCAGGTTGATTTGCAAAATCGACGTGTCGAAGCCGACCAGCAGGTGGGCGATTGGTGACAGCAGATAACTGTCGTGATGGAACGCCAGCTCGGCTTCCGATTGCGCACGCAGTGGCACCGCAGCAAGCCCTGGGTGCGCTGCAGGGCCATTCTGGCTCGCGTTCTGGACGGGTTCCATGAAGCCTCGCGCGTTAAGAAAATGTATCCTTAAAGTAAGATTAGCATGCGTCCTGCCTGCCCGCAATGGAACACTTTACGATAACTCCAAGAATTTATTTTCTTTGTAGGAGCCCTCCTACAATAAGGCCTTTAATGGGATCGGTGGGCGCGATTCAAGCGAGTTTCGGCACGCCGTTGCAGCGTTTCGAAAGCCAGGCTCATGGTCCAATACACCAATGCCGCCGCGATATACAGCGGCAAGGGACGGAACGTTGTGGCGATGACTTCTTTGGTGGCAAGCATCAATTCGGTCACGGTAATGACAGACACCAGGGAAGTGTCCTTAATCAGGCTGATCAAAGTATTGCTCATCGACGGAACAGCCACCCGCAATGCCTGCGGCAAAACGACGAATTGCAAAGTCTGCCAATATCCCAGCCCCAGGCTGAAACTGGCGCGCCATTGGCCAATACCGATGCTATTAATGGCGCCGCGCAGGCTTTCCGACAAATAGGCGCCTGAATTGAGGCTCAAGGCCAATACGCCGGCGGTCAGCGGCGCAAATTCAATGCCAATGCTTGGGAGGCCATAATAGATCACGAAGATCTGCACCAGCAGTGGCGTCCCACGCATCATGCTGACATACAGCGAAGCAGGCCAGCGCAGGATGCGCCAAGCCGACATGCGCATTAGCGCTACCGGGAAACCAATTAGCAATCCGCCCACCATGGCGGCCACCGCAAACACCAGCGTATAAGCCGCGCCAGTGGCCAGCACCGGCGCCGCCTGGCTGAACAGCTCGATCAATTCATTCATGGGTGGCTGACATCCACGCCGAACCAGCGCTCCGACGCATTCCTCAGGCTGCCATCGGCCGTGATGTCTTTGAGCGCCTTATTGATCGCTTCATTGAATTTGGGATTACCCTTCTGGAAAGTCACACCGCAGCGCTCAATATTGCCCATCCGTGGGCCGGGTTTGAGCGGCAGCGGGGAGTTATTAAGCAGGTAGGCCACCATCAGGCTGTCGTTGAGCGCCGCGTCAATGCGGCCTGCGGCCAGGTCAGCCAGGTTTTCTGGTGCCGCCGGATAGCTGCGCACATCGATCCCGCCCACGCCTTTGGCCTGTTGTTCAAAGATGGTGCCCTGTCCCACGCCGACTTTTTTGCCCTTCAAATCACCCAGCTTGGCGTAGACCGAGCTGTCGCTCTTGCGCAGGACCAGCTGGGGACTGGTATAGGTATATGGATCGGAAAACGCAAAGGTCTCCATGCGTTTGGCCGTGATATTGACCTGGCTGATGATGACGTCGTATTTGCCCGCACCGAGGCCGGCCAGGATGGCACTCCATTCGGTCGACACGAATACCGGTTTGAGGCCTAGCTTGGCCGCCAGCAATTTGGCCACGTCGACATCATAGCCACTGAGTTCGCCCGTTTTCTTGTCTTTGAAATTGAAAGGAGGATAGGTGCCTTCCATGGCAATGCGTAGGGTGCCTTGCTGGCGCACTTTATCGAGCAAATCAGCGGCGCTGGCGGGAATGGCAATAGCAGCCAATAGCAGGACGGCAAACAAGCGGCGGGAAATGTGCATTGGTGCTTAGGATAAGAGTCGGCGATCCGACTTTATAACCGATATTGGCGTTTGCGTCCAAACTCGTGGCCGACCACCAAGGTGGTGTAGGCGACCAAGCTCGATAGGCCGATCAGCAACTGGACCAGGGTATCGTCCGGCAGGATCCACAGCGATCCCTTGGGTGCTTCCACGCGGGTGCAGGCGATGATGAGGGGTGCGATCCATTGGGCATCGGCGTCCACATCCAGCACGATGGCGCCATCGCCGCTGGTCTGCATGTAAATACAGCCGCCTTCGTGCAAGGTAAAACAGACGCCATATCCGCTTTCATGCGGACGAACGTGCTCTTGCAGTGCGCGGTTATGCGTTTCAATCCATTCTTCGGCGTCTTGCGGCGTTTCCAATGCAATCCATGGACAGGGGCGAAAACGCGCTGGCGGTGTGGCTTGCTCGGACATGGATATTTCAGCAGGACGACAGGTCAAACTTCAGGAGCAGTCATTGTAAAGGAAAGCGAGGTCGACATGTCCCTCAAGAAACAAGCCTATGTGTCGGAATTCACCGTCTTTATGGATCGTTTTCTGGCGGAACACCCGGCAGTCGTCAAGGACCAACTACGGGGCTGGTACATTTATTGGGACCACCATGTGGACGACGTCTACGCCCAGCCCGACGAATTACCCTATGTCCTTTATGCCTGAACGGATTGCAAAATGAAAATACCACTTGCATTCCAACAATAATGGACTACCATGGAATGGCGCGGTTCGCTTAATGGCAAAGCCCAGTCCTTAACGGCATTGGCCCTGGACTGATATCTCGGTTCGAGTCCGGGATCGCGCACCAGATTCCCTTGACTAAGAGGCTCCTTGTGGGCCTTTTAGCCTTTCCAGGTCCGCTGCAAGCCGGTGTCGGCATGGATCCAGCCGCCGGTGGCACTGGCACGGTAATAGAATCCGACGCCGCCCTGGCGGAAGCTGCGGATTAATCCCCCCAAGACCTCTGAATTGAGGTTGGCCACACGGATATCGGCGGCCTTTCCTTCCAGGTGCAAAGACTGGCGGGCCGCTGGAATGCCCTGCTCGATCAAGCGGGTGTTCGAGGCCTTGGTCCGGTAGCCCGACAAAATCTCCAGCGGCGACTCCATGCCATAACGGGCCAGGAAAGCCTGGGTTCCCCACAGGGTTTCGAACAACTTGGGATCAATCGGCGCCGTTTCTTTGCCATTCACGTCGCGCATCAGGTGGCACAGCTCCTGGTAGGCCGAATCGATGATCTGGCCATCCTTCCAATACAGCAGTTTGGCCTTTTCGCCGCTGGCCGGCCGGTAAATATTCAGGGTGCGCGGTTTGAGCCAGAAATCGACATCAAGGGCCTGGGCATCAAACAAGTCCGGCGGGGGCTCCATGTCGGTGGTCATGGCGCTGGCATCAGCATCGGCCTTGGCAACCGCACTGGCAGAGGATTGCGTGGCTGTCTGTTTTGGCGGGGAAGAAGTCTTCTTGGCTGCCGTCTTGGCAGGCGATTTGGCCGGGGAAGCCTGGGGGGAGGCACAGCCGACCAATGGCGTGCCCAAAGTGCCTAAAGTTGTCAGGCAAAACCCGGTGCTGAGGAAATCCCTACGTGAAACCATGCAAAATTATCCCGCGAGTAAGTTTTCTTATTATAGCGGGGGGATTAAGTATTACTGCATGGGCAGAAACGTTTATTCGCCTGGAGTTGTTCTTCGGTCTGCTCCCCCAGCTTTTTCCAGAAGAAATCGCATTCCAGTCCATAGCAAGCCCGTTCCTTGCCGCCATAGGTATAGCCGTGGTGGGCATAGAAGTCACGCGCGGTCAGGGTGCTGTTGAGGCGCATGACGCTGACGCCCCAATGGCGGGCCTGGGCTTCCATGCCTTCGAGCATGGCTTTGCCAATGCCGCGGCCATGCATTTCCGGTAACAAATAGCAGAGGGAGACTTTGCCAGCCTGGGTCATCAGCGAGACGCCGACCACCTGGCCGTCGACCACGGCCACCTGGCAGTAATTGCTGGGAGTCTGGAACCAGCTCGCCACGTTGTCTGGCGTTTTGTTGCCCAGCCAGGCGTCGAGCAGCTCTGGTTGGTGTTGGTGATCTTGCACGCAGCACTCGGCGATGGAGCGTCGCAGCACATTGCAGGCTGCCGCGGCATCGTCAGGTACAGCAAGTCGAATCGTCAGGCTCATGTGCGCTCGAATAAACAAATAAAAACAAAACCCCTAGCCGGACTGGTCAGCGGAAAGTAGCCGGTGCGCGTTTCGACTATACACGCATTTGGGCGGAGCGGATTTTAGACGAAGCCCGGCAAAACCATCAACCCGGTGTGAGCGGTATTGGTCAGGCCGCAACACTTGAGAGTTTTTTGTCAGCATTATTGGGTTTTCACTCTTGCACCGTAGACACAAACCGGGCTTGGTGGTATCTTCCGCGTTAACCGTTGCTTCAAAGATAGTTTACTTATAAAAAGTACCCAATGATCAAACAGATAATTGCCGCCGCACTGATGTCAGTCGCCGCCTGCGCCGCTCTTGCCGTGCCGCTGGGCTCGCAGTCAGTCCTGGTCATCGAAGATGACACCGGCAAAGTATTGCTCGAGAAAAACCCCAACGTGGTCATGCCGATCGCCTCGCTGACCAAGTTGATGACTGCCATGGTGGTGCTGGACGCCCACCAGGACATGGATGAAATGATCAGCATCGACAATGTGGATGTTGACATGCTCAAGCACAGCACCTCGCGTGTGCCCGTCGGTGCGACCCTGAGCCGCCGCGACATCCTGCAACTGGCCCTGATGTCCTCCGATAACCGTGCCGCCGCCTCGCTGGGCCGCACTTACCCGGGCGGCGCCGTTGCCTTCCGTGCGGCCGTCAATGCCAAGATCCACGCGCTGGGCATGAGCCAGACGGTCATCGAAGAGCCGACCGGCCTGTCGCCCAACAACAAGTCGACCGCCCAGGACATGGTCAAGATGGCTTCTGCCGCTGCCGCCTACCCGGAAATCCGCCGGATCACGACGGACACCAAAGACACCATGACGGTCAAGGGCCGCCGTGTTGAATACCACAATACCAACCGCCTGGTGGGCGCCAAGGGCTGGGACATCGGCCTGTCCAAGACTGGCTATACGGAAGAAGCGGGCCGCTGCCTGATCATGCGCATCAAAACGGCTGGCAAGAACGCCACCCTGGTGCTGCTCAATGCCCGTGCCACCTCAGTGCGCGTGCTCGACGCCTGGAATATCCGCCGCTTCATCAGCGGCAGCGAAGAACCCGCCAAGACGGTGGCCAAGTCCAGCCGCAAGAGCAAAAGCCGCCGCGCTTAAAGTTCAAAACACGCAATGAGAATGGCTCCACAGGGAGCCATTTTTTTTGGCTATCCCCATGGATACCCACTCCCAGGGCCTTCCCTGCCCCACTTCGGGGCTTAGTTGAGTTTTGCGCGCAGGCCGCTGGCACGCCGCGTCGGCCGCGCAATCGCTTCGGCCAGCACGGCACTGCCGGCAGAGACTAAGGTGAAGACAGCGCTGGCGCGGGTGATGCCGGTGTAGACCAGTTCGCGCGCGATGATGGCGCTGGAATCGCGCGGCAGCACCAGCACGGTATGGCGGAACTCCGAACCTTGCGATTTATGGACCGTCATCGCATACGCCGTTTCCACATTGCGCAAGCGTGTCGCCAGCACGCTGCGCACGGCGTCGCCTTCCAGGAAGTAGACGCGCAATGCGCCGGCACGGTTCGGGTCAGGCAGGGTCAGGCCGATATCACCATTGAAGACATTGCTGCCGTAGTCATTACGGGTCACCATGACCGGACGGCCCACATACCATTCGCTGCCGGGCTTGATCAGCCCTGCCGCGCCAAGCGCGCTTTCAATGGCGGCATTGAGGCCATTGACACCCAGGTCGCCATCGCGCACCGCGCACAAGATACGGAAACCTTCAAAACCCTGCAACACGCTGCGTACCCAGTCGTCATTGCCGGGGTTTGACCCAGGTTTGAGACCTGCCAACATCAAATCCAGGTAGGCCCGGTACCCTGTCACAGCCAGCTGCACGACGTGGGCCGCTTGCGCATGTTCGATCCAGTGGACCGCTCCGTCTTGAGCACGCAGGCATTGCTCGGCGCGGGCGACGTCGCCCTCGTTAACGGCCTGTGCCAGCTGTCCGATCGGGCCGTCAAAGCGGCGGCTGCGCCGCAGCATGACGGTCTGCTGTGCCAATGGGCCGCCGTTACCGGCAAACTGCGCCGGCACCTGCTGTCCCGTCGCCGCCTCCATGTGCGCCAGTGTGGCAGGCGTATAGGCGCCCGCCTGGGCTTCCTGGCACAGATCGGCCATCACAGCACCCGCTTCCACCGACGCCAATTGGTCCTTGTCCCCCAACAGCACCAGCAGGGCAGTTGGCGGCAAGGCGTCGAGCAGGGACGCCATCATCTCAAGGTGGACCATCGACGCTTCATCGACGATCAGCACATCCACATCCAGCGGGTTGCCGCGGTGGTGGTGGAAGGCGCGCGACTGCGGACGCGCGCCCAGTAAGCTATGCAAGGTGCGCGCCGCACCCATGCGGCTGGCCAGTTCCTTCAACGGCAGGGCGTCGCCCAATTTCGCTGCCAGGTCATCGAGGGCCTTGTCGATCGATTGCTTCAGGCGGGCCGCCGCTTTGCCGGTCGGCGCCGCCAGGGAGATGCGCTGCCCTGCCGGGTCGTCAGCAACGGCAAACAATAAGGCGAGCAAGCGCGCCACCGTATAGGTCTTGCCCGTGCCTGGGCCGCCAGTGATGATGGCGACCTGGGCGCGCAGGGCCACTGAGCAGGCCAGCTTTTGCCAGTCTGGCAGCTCGCCCTGGCGCTCTTGCGCAAACAGGATGTCCAGCCAATGCCTGAGCTGGGCAGCATCCACAACGCGCACCGCATCGGCGCGCTCGCGAATGGCTTGCGCCACGCTTGTCTCGTCGCGCCAGTAGCGCCGCAAATAGAGTCGTCCCGCATCGAGCACCAGCGGTTGGCCAAAATCCAGGTCTCCCACTTGCCAGACTTGTTCGCATGCCGCCAACTGGGCAGCCCAGGCGGCCGCATTGGCTGGCCACGGACCGCCCGCCAGCAGCTGCCATTGGGCTTCCTCCCATTCCAGCATGGCACACGGGTCATTGGCCAGTTCATCGAGCAGCAAGCAGCTGTGGCCCCGGCCTTCAAGCTCCGACAGCACAACACAGGCGAGCATCAGCGGCAGCGAGCCTGTTCCCTGCTCGCCGACGAAGCGGGCAAAGCTGCCGCCCAAGCGGCGCAAATGCCCGCCTTCGGTCAAGGTGTCAATGCTGTCCCAGAAATCAAACGCCATCACGGCCTCCGAACATGGCGTCCATCGCGTCGAGCAGCGCAAGGTCGGGCGGAATCCAATGGCAACCGCGCGTTTGCTCATTGCCGATCCCGCGCAGGAAGAAGAACAAGGCGCCACCAAGCTGGGTCGACGGGTCGTAGCCATCACCCAGGCGGCTACGCAGCAAGCGGTGGACCGCCAGCATATATATGGCGCCCTGGATGTCGTAGCGGTGCGCCGCCATGCCCATGGCCAGTGCCTGCGCATGGTAGGCCGCGTCACCCGGCCCCAGTGCATTGGATTTGTAGTCAAGCACCCAGTAGCGTCCTTCGTGCTCGAACACCAGGTCGGCAAAGCCTTTCAGCATGCCGTGCAGTTCGCGCTCCGGCAATGGCTGGCGCGGACAGCCAGGCAGCAGGCTGTCACGGCACAGGGCATCGAGCTTGGCCACCTCCAGCTGCTCGCTGGGGAACCAGAACTCCATTTCCGGCAGGACGACGCTCAGCTGCGCCAGGGCGACATTGGCACGGGGCAGTGTCGTGCCCGCGACGGCGCGCAGCCAGGCGATGGCATCGTCTTTGCGGTTGCCCCATCCGGCGCGCTCACAACGCTGGCCCAGCCAGGCATCGAATTGCGGATCGTCGGCGCTGGCAAAGCCTTGGGCCGCCATCCATTCCAACTGCTCGTGCAGGAAATTGCCGGGCATGGAGCCGCGCGGGAAGCGGTGCCATGGCGCTTCATCGGTGCGTACCCGTTCCGGCCGGTGGTCTTCTTCAAGCAGGTTCGCTTCTTGCGCACGCATGGGCGCTGCACTCGACTGGCGGGCCAGCGAGGTGAAACTGCCTACCGTCCAATTGCGTTCGAACTGGGCAGCAAAATCCAGGGCGTCCACCAACGGCGCCGCGACATCTTGGCGATCCAGCGGCGTTTCCGGACCTGGCGCATCCAACACGGATACCTGGATCGATGCGACGCCGCTACGCAGGGCCTCCCATCGCGTGAACAGGTCGACTGCTGCGATCTGCGCGCCGCCACCGAGCAAATAGCCCAGGGCGCTGTCAGCCAGTTTGTTTTCGCCCTTCTTTAGCGACGGTAAGGCCGCTGCCCCCATCCAAAGGCAATGGCGCGCGCGTGTCGCGGCGACGTACAGCAGGCGCAGGTCTTCTTCGAGGCGGGCTTCATCGACCAGGGCCAGCGTATTGGCGTCCATTGCCATGTCAATGCGGCGCGCGCCGTGGTCCGTCACTTCAAGGAAGCTGCGATTGCGCTTGTCGGCCTTGCGTGCGGTAACTGCAAACGGTAGGTAGACCAAGGGATACTCAAGCCCTTTGGATTTGTGGACGGTGACGACCTTGACGAGCGCTGCATCGCTTTCCAGCCGCAGCACGCGTTCATCGCCGCCTTCGCCCAAACCCTCAATCTGCTCGGCCAGCCAACGGATCAGGGCCTGTTCGCCATCGAGGGTGGCACTGGCCGACTGCAACAGCTCGGCCAGGTGCAGCAGGTTGGTCAGGGCCCGTTCGCCGCCCGTTTCGGCCAACAGTTTGGCTGGCAAGCCAAGCTCATGGATAAAGCGGCGCAGCATGGCCAGCACGCCCTGGCGCTGCCACACCACATGCAGCGCTTTGAGCTGCTCCACTCTTTCTTCCCATGCCAGTTCGTCGGCCGCCAGATGGGCCAACTCCACCAGGGGCAGGCCCGCCGTGGTGGTGGCGAATGCGGCACGGGCCAGCGTTCCATCGAGTGGATTGGCAAGCGCTTGCAGCCAGCGCAGCACATCATGGGCCTCCACGCTGTCGATCACCGAGTCTTTGTCGGACAAATAGACGCTGGCGACCTGCCTCTGCTGAAGCGCCTGGCGGATTGCCGCAGCCTCCTTGCGGTCGCGCACCAGTACCGCGATATCCGCGGGCAGCAGGCGTTGGAAGGCCCCCTGCTGTTCAAAGCCCGCCTTGGGATCATTGAGTAGCTTGACGATATGCTCAGCGCAGTGGTGCGCAAAATAGGCGCGGTATTCGTCCGAGCGCAGGTCGTCGCGCTCGGTGCAACATGCGAGCACGGCAGGCTGTTCGCCATCAGCGCCGACAAAGCGCTCCGCCCGGCCGCCCGCGCCAACAGCAAGGAATGGCAGCGGATTGTCGTTGGCGCCGCCAGCCTTGCCCCTGAAGCGGAAGGCCGCTTTGGGGAAGTTGGTTTCGGCGAACATGAACAGTTGGTTCACCGCACTGACCAGGCCTGTCGTCGAACGGCGGTTGGTACCGAGCTGGTAATGGCGGCCTGCTGTTGCCGCCCGCGCTTGCAGGTAGCTGTGGATATCCGCGCCGCGGAAGCCGTAGATCGACTGCTTGGGATCACCAATCAGGAACAGTCCGCGCTCGCTTGCATTTTCCTGTACACGGAACAGCAGGTCAAAAATCCGGTACTGGTCGCTCGACGTATCCTGGAATTCGTCCACCATCGCCACTGGATATTGCGCCACGATTCGCTCACGCAGGGCGGCGCCATTGGCCCCTTCCAGCGCCGCTTTGAGCCTGTCGAGCATGTCGGCAAAGCCAAATTGGCCGCTGCGCTGCTTCAGGTAGGCCATGCGCTGCGCAATGTGCAGGGCGGCATGGCGCATCAGGCCATGGGACAGTTGATCCAGGCTGGCCAATCCCTGCTGCAGGCGCGCCGTCTCATCAAAACAGCCTGGCACCTCGACGAACTTGTCTTTATTGACGGCGTCCAGCATGCCCTGCGGCGTGAGCCTGTTCCACGCGGAGTCGGTCAGGGCAGGTTCCACCAGCTCAGGCGAGCCTGCCCAAGCACGCAAAGCGTCAAACCACTTGACCAGGGAATCGGCGCGCAGCTTATTCCCATTAAAGCATTTCGGATCGGCCACACGCTGTTCGGCAATCCACCGTTCCATCTCATTGGCGCGCTCGACCCAGCCAGCCTTGAGCAGGTCCAGGTCAGCGGACCGCTTGCGCTGGATGCGGGCCACCAGGCTGGCCAGCGTCTCGCTGCTGTACTCGCCCAGCAGGGCGGCCCGCTGCACCAGGTCGCGCACAGACTGCTTCAAGGCGACTGTATCTGGCCAGCAGGCGAGCACCTCCTGCAGGGCATTGGCATTGAGCGGATACACCTGCTGGCGCCAGTAATCATTGGCCGCGTCGTCGAACAGGGATTGCTCGTCACTGACCAGTTCCTCGTCAAACAGGCTGCCGCTGTCAAAGGCATGTTCGCGCAGCATGCGCTGGCACCAGGCATCGATGGTGAAGATGGCTGCTTCATCCATCGCTTCGGCGGCAAGCACCAGGCGGCGCGCAGCAATATGGCGCTCCGTGTCGCTCAGGTAGTGCGACGCCAGCTTGGCCAGGTAGGGATCCACCATGCCCTTTGCCTCATCGGCCTCGCCACGGAAAAAGGCCGCAGCCTCGATCAGGCGTTCGCGTACGCGATTGGACAACTCGCGTGTCGCAGCGCGGGTAAAGGTCATGACCAGGATATCTGCGGGCATCAAAGGCCTGCCGAAGGCCAGATCGCCCCCATGGCCAAGCACCAGCCGGACGTAGAGCGCTGCAATCGTCCAGGTTTTGCCTGTACCTGCACTGGCCTCGATCAGGCGCGATCCATGCAAGGGGAAATCGATAGCATTGAGCTCGATGCTCATGGCTCGCCCTCCTCGTCCAAAGGGCGAATTGTCACGGACGTATTGAGCCAGTCCAGCAAGGGGCCATAGACTGCTTGCGCATTGGCGGGCCAGGAGTGGTCGCTGGACAGGCTGGCAAAATCGGGCCACAGGCGGGCAAGGCAAAGGTCCGCCACTTCCCCCATTTGCTCAAAGCCGCCCTCATACGTTGTTTGCGCGTCCCCACCCTGCAGGAAAGCCAGCGCTGTCTTACAAGCCAGCGGCAAAGGATGGTCCAGGTTGGCGCGCCAGTGGGCGACCAGGCTGTGGCAAATTTCGCGCGATTGGCCGGCATCGAGCGGGGCCATCACCACATGCGCATCGCGCGCCAGCAAGTGGCCGCTCACGGGTGCGCCAGCAGCAGCGGCGCCCAATTGGCGCAGCCATGCGTCGATCAATTTGTCGGCGCGCGCATTGCCTTTCTTGTCGAGCACTTTGGATGACACCTGCATCAGCCACGCCGTTTCATCGCCTTGCCGGCGCAGGCGATCAATCCAGTCTTCCAGCATCACGCCGTCCAGGTCCAGGCTCAATGGGAGTTTGGGGGCACCATCGGCAAATTGGGCACAGAGGCGCAGCCATGCGCTGCGCACTGGCACGAGCGCGTCAATCAGCTGCTTTTGCCATTGGGCGCCAACGAGGCCGATGGGTAGCACGCCTTCGCGGCCCAATCGTTCAGCACGCCGGGACAGCACCAGACGCACGTCCGACAGGTCTTCGGCAGCGCTGCCATCGTCCAACAGGCTATCTTCGATGAAGTAACGCTGCAGGGCATCGAGCGAGAACGGCTCTTCGTCGTCGCCCTGGCTGGCGCTGTCCGCAAAGATGACGCTCAAGCGGCGCCGGAAAAAATAGCGGGCAGGCTGCTTCAGGAAGCTGGCCAATTCGCCCAACTTCAGGCGGTAGCCCTGCTCCAGTTCGAAGCGCGGCAAGGCATCGGGGCTTGCGGAAATACTGTCGGCATGGGCCACCCGCCATTCGCGTGCGTAAGTGGGCAAGCCGCCCTGTTCAAAATAGCGGCGGCTGAACGGCTGCAGCGCATGCTCCATGGTGAACGCGCCCAGGTCCAGGTCCCAGCCGGCCGCCAGGTAGTCGCGCAAAGCCGACACCAGCACGGACGGCGCTTGCTCCGTATTGTCACGGACATTGCGTCCTACCCAGCTGATATACAGCTTGTCGCGGGCCGCCAGTACCGCCTCAAGCATCAGGTACCGGTCATCGTCGCGCCGCGACCGGTCGCCCGGCCTGGCCATGCCCGGCAGGGCCAGTAGGTCAAAATCGGCCCTTGGTGCGCGGCGCGGGAAGTCGCCATCGTTCATCCCCAGTAGGCACACCAGGCGGAATGGCACCGCGCGCATCGGCATCAGGGTGCAGAAGGTGACCCCGCCGGAGACAAACTGGTGGTTCAAGGTCGGTTCGGCCATCATGCCAAGCCAAGCTTCGCGCAGCACGGCCAATGGTATGGCTTCGACAAAACCTGCCTTGTCACAGGTGTCGAGCCACAGGCGCAGCGCCTCGTCAAGCTTGCTGATGGTCTGTCGATCCCCTTCGTCGCGAGCGTCAAAGAACGCGGCCATCAAGGCACGTGCCTGCTCGCCCCATTCGGCGGGGGTGCGCAATTGCGCCAGCGACGCGCGCCACGCCAGCAAACTTTCAATCAATTGCGCCAGGCAGCCAGCAAGGGCGGCGTCCAGGCCGCCCACTTCGGCATAGGGCTCAATACCGCGGAAGCTGTCGCCGGCACCGCTCGCATAACCGAGCAAGATGCGGCGTATGCCAAAGATCCATGCGTTCTGCTCGCCCGCCGCGCCAAGGCCCAGGCCTTCGCGGTGGGACTGGTCCAGTCCCCAGCGCACGCCGGCACCATCAATCCACTGGCCCAGGATCGGCAAGTCATCCACTGCCAGCCCAAAGCGGGCAGCCAGCGCAGGCACGTCCAGCAAATCACGCACTTCACTCTGGCGGCAGCGCTGCTGCGGCAGGTGCAGCAGCCACTCTAGCGCAACCAGCAATGGATTGACACTGCGGTCTTTAACGTCACCAATTTCAAAGGGAATCGAGCGTGGGTCACTGCGCTTGTGTTGGTCAAAGACGGCGTGGATGGCGGCCGAGAAGGTATCAATATCTGGCACCATGACGACCACATCGCGCGGGCGCAAACTGGTGTCGGCGGCGAACATGGCCAGCAGGCGGTCATGTAGCACCTCGACTTCGCGCTGCACGCTGTGGGCAATATGGAATTCGATGGAACGGTCTTCTGGCGCAGGTTTGCCGCGCGCGTGTTCGGCCAGCGGCAGCATATCGCGAATGGCAACCTGTACCTGCCCCAGCAGATGCCCGCCCTCGCCTTCATCAAACAGGTCGATGCGCAATTTGGATGCCGCGCTCAAAGTTTCGTTGTCAAACTCATCGAGCAAGCGCACGAAATCACGGCCTTGCCGTCCCCAACTTGCCAATAGCGGGTGGCTGTAGGTGTGCAGCTCTTCCAACGGCACACTGGCCAGGTCAATGCTGCGCTGCTGCTGGCGCTTGCGCGCAGCACGCAGCAGTTCACGGCCGTCGATGATGTCGCCCCAATAGAAGCGGCAAGGATTGGGTACGGCAAGCAGCACTTGCGTATGCCGGGCCAGCATGGCCAGGGCTTGCAGTGTCTGGTAAGGCATGGAGGACACGCCAAAAATCACCACGCGGCGCGGCAAGCTGCCTTTGGGAGGCTCGCCCGCTTCGCAGGCCTCAACAAATTGCTGGTGGATGGTGGCGCGCCCAGGCTCAAGGTGATGCGGGGCCAGGCTGGCGATCACATCGCGCCAGAGCTGTGCTTGCCATAGCTGGTCCGGCGGTAAAGGGCGCACTTCGCCCGAAGCCGTGCGCATCTGGTCGCGGCCAGCCGCCCAATCGGCCAACCAGTCGGCCCGGTACACCTGGTACTGGTCGAACAGGTCAGACAGGCGCTCGGCCAGCTGCAGGCGGCGCTCAGGGTCTCCGTCGCCAAGGAACTGCGCCAGCGGCGCAAACACAGTTTGCTGGGCCAGCACTGGGAGCAGGCGCATCAGGCGCCAGCTCAGGGGTTGCTTGTCGAAAGCAGAGCTGCGGGGCACGCGGCCAGGCCCTAACATGCCGCGATAGGCCTCCCACAAAAAGCGCGCTGGCAAGGCCACGCGGGTGGCGGCGCAAATACCCAGCTCTTCGGCCAGGGCGATCTTAAACCACTCGGCCACGCCATTGGATTGCACCAGGATCGTTTCGGCTTCCAGGGGTCCAAGGGGATTGGACCGCAGCCAGCCAAAGACGGCAGCGCGCAGCTGTTCAAGCTGGTTACCGTGCAGGATAAGCAGGCCGGGCGTGATCGGTGGTGGCATTCGAAAGCGGTGTAGGGCAAACCAGCTTCACAGCATAGCGTGTTTGGGCTGCTTCCGGTAGCGGCGGATCAGGACAATTCGATGATTTCGCCCGCGATATGCTCGGACAAGGTGACCAGCAGGGTTTTCATTTGTGCGATGACCTGGTCCGCTTCGGCTGGGTCGCCATCTTTCTGCATGCCTTCGAGCCGCGCACACAGGTGGGCAAAGCTCAGCGCCCCCACCGCCCGGGCGGACGATTTCACCCGGTGCCCCAATTCGGCCACACGCGCCATGTCGCCGCGCACACAGGCGTCGTCGATTTCATTGAGCCCTGCCCGGGCCGACTCCAGGAACAGGTTGGCGTACTTGCGCATTTTGGCCGCATCGTTGGCAAAGGTATTGGCCAACACACTGACGTCCAGCAGCTCCAAGGCCTGGTCGGCTGGCGCCCCTGGCGCCTTGCCAGCCTTGTTCGCCTTCGGCTGCCCTGCTTTGCGCGCCACAAAGTCATCCCGCTCGGCCAGGCACTGGGCAATCATGGAAAACATCAGGTGCGGCGCAATCGGCTTGGTCAGGAACTCGTTCATGCCCGCCGCCAGGCAGCGCTGCTGGTCTTCTTTGCCCGCATTGGCCGTCATGGCAATGACCAGCGCGTCCTTCAGCTTTGGATGGCTGCGAATGATGCGGGTGGCTTCAAATCCATCCATGACCGGCATTTGCACATCCATCAGCACACAGTCAAAGCGCTCCTTGAGCAATAGGTCGATGGCCTCTTTGCCGTTGTTGGCGATAACCACCGTGGCGCCAGCGTCTTCCAACAGTTCCTGGCCCACCTGTTGGCTGAAGATATTGTCCTCGACCAGCAGGATCGAACTGCCTTCAATCGCATCGAGCACGTCCGCCTGCACCGCTTCCGGGCCGGCCGGCAGGAAGTTTTGGCCATTCCCCAGGCAGGCCGTAAACCAGAAGGTGCTGCCCTTGCCGGGCGCACTGTCAACCCCAACGGTACCGCCCATCAGCTCGGCCAATTGCTTGCTGATCACCAGGCCCAGGCCGGTGCCGCCATATTTGCGGGTGGTGGATGGGTCGGCCTGGTGGAAGGACTGGAACAGCTGGTCCACCTCCTCCCGGCTCATGCCGATGCCGGTGTCGTGCACTTCAAAGCGCACCACCGCGTCAAGCTCGCCTTGCGACAGCAAACACGCCCGAATGACGATGCTGCCCTGCTCCGAAAACTTGATGGCATTGCTGGTGAAGTTGAGCAGCACCTGTTCCAGGCGCAACGGATCGCCGCGCAATTGGCGCGACAGGTCCGAGTCCACTTCGAACTCCAGTTTGAGCCCTTTGCCGGCCGCTTCTTCCCCCAGCTGGTTGGCGATATTCTGCAGCAGCGTCTCCAGGTCGAAGTCGAGCACCTCCAGCTCCAGCTTGCCCGCCTCAATTTTGGAGAAGTCCAGGATGTCGTTGATGATGCCAAGCAGGTGGTGGCTGGAATGGTAGATTTTCTCCAGGTAGTCGCGCTGCTTGGGATTGACCACGGACTTGAGCGCCAGGTGAGACATGCCGATAATGCTGTTCATCGGCGTGCGGATTTCATGGCTCATATTCGACAGGAAGTTGCTCTTGGCCTGGTTGGCCGCGTCCGCCTGTTCCTTGAGCTTGTGCAGTTCCGTCACATCCGTCAGCAGGCCGATAACGGCGGTGATTTCCCCGCCCATCAGCAGGGGTGCTTTTACGCTCCACAGGTGGTGGGTATGTCCATTGGGCTCGGTGAAGTCCACCTCATTGGCCTGGCGCGCACCCGTCATGAAGATCAGTTTGTCCTGCTCCCAATAGGCATCGGCCAGCGCCTCGGGCAGCACTTCCCGGTCCAGGCGGCCGATGATGTCTTCGACCGACCGCCCCATCATCTCCGCCGACTTGGCGTTGACATACAAATAGCGCCTGTCCCTGGACTTCATGTAGACGTGGGCGTCGATATTATTGAGGATGGTGTCAAGCAGCACGCGATGGTCCATGGCGCCCCGGCGCGACCAGTTCAAGGTCAGGAAGAATCCGTACACCAGCAGGGTACCGGCAAAAGCGATGGCTGCCGAGATGGCCGGGAAGCGCTGGTCGAAACTGCCATACAGGTCAGTCTTGCGGACAGTGAAATGGGCCTTCCACAGGCTGCCATTGAAGTCGATCGGCAGCACCGAATCAAAGTAGTCCGCGGGTAGCGGCTTGCCGCGCTCGTCATCGAGCGTGCCGTTGTCGTTAAAAAGCAGGCGGTCATTCTTACTGATAGCAAGGCTGCGCTGCTCGGGCTCGGCATTGGCGTCGGCATACAGGCTCAAATGGACTTGGTGTGCCGCCATTTCATCGAGTGCCCCTTCGACCAGTTTGGGCACGGAGAAACCGACGCCGACCGAACCGATATACGCGGCGCGGCGCGCCGCAATGCCATCGACAGGCATGCCAGTGCGGTATACGGGCAGGCGCATGCCCAGCGCAATATGCCGATAAGGCTTCTCGATGACGATGGGCTGGCCAGAGGCGCTCAGTGCGCCGGTATCACGCGCCATGTCCTGCGCGCGGGCGATGGCCGGATTGGCAAACAGGTCGCCGCCAAACTTTTCGCTGTGCGGGTCCAAGGGTTCGAGAAAAGTCAGCACCGCATAGCTGGGCCGGCGGCCGGCCGGCTTGATCGTAAATTCGGGATAGCCGCCCGGCTGCAAGCTGGCGTCAGCCCGAACGGCAGCGATAAACGCCTCGCGCTCGCTGTCGGTAACATAGCGGGCGAAATTGAGCGTCTCAATGGCCGGGAAATGCCGGTCGACGTCCAGCGCCGTCACGTATTGGTGGAACTGGCGCCGCGATACTGGCCCTTCGCTGGTATGGAACAACGCTTCTAGGCCACGCAGCAGGTCGGTATACGACTTGATGCGGGCCGAGATGCCAAATTGGGTGCTGCGGGAGATATTGTCAAATCGCTGGCGCACATCGGCGTCAACAGTCTTGGCCGCCACGAAGTAGGCCCCCATGGCCACCAGGGCGCCTAGCGCAAGGCCTACGCTCCACAGCAGCAAGCGCGAACCCTTACTGCCCCAGAATGGGCGGGCGCGATGAGGCATGTATTCTTACTCCGTCGAGTTGGTGCTACCATTTTGCCAGCAAACGGGGGGATACGGCGCGCAGCGGCATCATTTCGAGCCATGATGACAACATCATTACATTTTACGCAACACCGATCAAGCCCATGCACCGGCCGTGCCGGCCCGCGTCGCACCGCGGCGTAAGTACAGCAAGTTAGGCCGGCGTTCGCGTTGACAGCAGGTGGTGCAGGCCTTAGATTGCAGGCTCTTTATGCATTCATCCCCCTGGAATCGAGACTAACCATGCGCCGTACCTTGATCTCTGCCGCCATCCTTGCCCTGGCCGGCATCACCACACTGCCTGTCGCGGCCAGCCCGCAAGCCGCCAAGGCTGAACTGGTCACCACCCAATTGCCCCGCACGGTGCGCCCAACCCATTACGACGTCGCAATCACGCCCGACGCCAAGGCATCCACCTTTGCAGGCAAAGTGTCGATCAAGATCGATGTGCTGGCGCCGACCAGCAGCATTACCCTCAACGCGGCCGACCTCGCCTTCAAGAGCGCCAGCCTGAGCGGCCCGGGCACGGCCAGCCCGATCAGTGCCAAGGTCAGCATCAATGCCGACGAACAGACCGCCACCTTCAGCTTCGACCGCACACTGGCCAAAGGCAGCTATACCCTGTCGATCGACTACACCGGCTTGATCGGTTCGCAGGCAGCAGGCCTGTTTGCCATTGACTACGATATGGCCGATGGCAAGAAGCGCGCCCTCTATACCCAGTTTGAAAACTCGGATGCGCGCCGCATGATCCCATCATGGGACGAACCTGCCTTCCGCACCACCTTCAACCTGGAAGCAACCGTCCCGGCCGGCCAGGTGGCCATCAGTAATATGCCGATCGCGAGCAGCACGGCGCTGCCCGATGGCCGCAGCACGGTGCGCTTTGCCACCACGCCGAAGATGTCAACCTACCTGCTGTTCTTTGGCCAGGGCGAATTTGACCGGGCCACGACGATGGTCGACGGCGTGGAGATCGGCGTCGTCACCAAGAAGGGCGGTAAGGACCAGGCAGCCTTCGTGCTGGACGAGTCAAAGGCAGTCATGCGCCACTATAACGACTACTTCGGCGTGCGCTATCCATTGCCCAAGCTGGACAATGTCGCTGCGCCAGGGCGCAGCCAGTTCTTCGGCGCGATGGAAAACTGGGGCGCCATTTTCACGTTTGAACATGCGATGCTGCTCGACCCGGCCATCTCCACCGTCAGCGACAAGCAGGAAGCCTTCGCGACCGCCGCGCATGAAATGGCGCACCAGTGGTTTGGCGACCTGGTGACGATGCAGTGGTGGGACGACCTGTGGCTCAACGAAGGCTTCGCGACTTGGATGGAAAGCCGCATCAAGGCGCGCCTGCATCCGGAGTGGAATTCGGCGCTGTCCGCCGTGAACACGCGCGAAATCGCCATGTCGCCGGACTCGATGTCGACCACCCACCCGATTGTCCAACGCATCAAAACCGTGGAACAGGCATCGCAAGCCTTTGACAGCATCACTTATCGCAAAGGCGCTACCGTCATTGGCATGCTCGAACGCTATGTCGGCGAAGAGGCCTGGCGCAATGGCGTACGCGCCTATATGAAGGCCCACGCTTATGGCAACACCGTGTCGAACGACCTGTGGGTACAGATTGAAAAGGCAGCGGGCAAACCGATCAAGGCAATTGCCCATGACTTCACGATGCAGCCAGGCGTGCCCTTGATCAGCGTTGCCGACGCCGTCTGCCGCAACGGCAGCACCACCGTCAGCCTGACCCAGGGCCAGTTCAGCCGCGACATGCCGAACCGCAAACCCTTGTCGTGGCGCGTCCCGGTGATTGCGCAAGTTATCGGCGAAAAAGAATCGGGCCGCGCGCTTGTCGTCGGCGGAAAAGGCAGCGTGACTGTGCCAGGCTGTGGCGCCGTCGTCGTCAATGCCGGCCAAACGGGCTACTTCCGCACCCAATATGCTGCCGCCAATTTCTCCACGCTGGCGAAACAATTCGGCCGCATGGCTCCGATCGACCAGATGGGCATGATGACGGACACCTGGGCGCTTGGCCTGGCCGGCCGCCAGGATGCAGCAGATTTCCTGACCCTGGCCGATGCGACGCCATTGACAGCAGTGCCGGAAGTGTGGGGCACGATCGCGGGCATTTTTGACCAGATCAATACCCGGTACCAAGGCGATGAAGCGGGCCGCAAGGCATTTGCCGCCTATGCCATCAAGAAGCTGACACCCGTCATGCAGTCTGTAGGCTGGGCGGAAAAGGCCGGCGAGTCCGACAGCGTCGCCAACCTGCGCACCGACCTGATCGAGACCCTGAGCAACCTGGGCGACCCGGCCGTCATTGGCGAAGCGCGCCGCCGCTTTGCCGCTTCCAGTACGGATCCGGCAGCCATGCCTGGCGGCCTGCGCAAGACCATCCTTGGCGTCGTCGCCCACCATGCGGACACCGCCACTTGGGAGCAACTGCAGCAGATGGCGCGCACGGCCAGTTCGCCGATGATCAAGGATGACCTGTACGGCTTGCTGTCGTCCACCCAAGACCGCGCGCTAGCCCAACGTGCCATGGACCTGGCCTTGACGGATGAACCGGGCGCGACAAATAGCGCATCGATGATCAGCACCGTCGCCCAGCTGCATCCTGAACTGGCGGTGGACTTCGTGCTTGCCCACGTGGCCAAGGTGCATGATCGGGTCGATGCCTCTTCGCGCAGCCGCTTTGTGGCCAAGCTGGCCAAGGGATCCGGAGAGTTGGCCACCATCGGCAAAGTCAATGCCTATGCCGAAGCCAACCTGGCAGCGAGCGCACGGGGCGAAATCCAGGCCACGATCAGCAGCATCAACGACCGTATCCGCGTCCGTACTGAACGCCTGCCGGCCATCGCCAGCTGGTTGAGCCGCAACGCGCACTAAACCAACAGGCTCCGGGTCACCGTCCACGGTGACCCGACCTGTGCCACAATCTGGGCATGCGCCCCACCCCTCCACCACTGCCCTACCGCCTGCGCGCCGACCTGTTCACGCACCTGGCGACGATGGAAAAAGCTGGCCTGCCAGCCCTGAAGGCTTTTGAGCTGCTGCGCCTGCCACCCGGAGGCCAGGACCGCCTGCACTTGACGCGCAAACTGCTCGCCAAAGGCAAAGACCCGGCCGCCGCTGGCCTGGGCAGCCACCTGTTCACGCACGCAGAGGCGGCCATGGTCAAGGCAGCCCTGCAATCGGGTAGCCCGGCTGCCACCTACCAGCGCCTGGCCCAAAGCCACGGCGCCAAGGCCATGCAATTGGCCGCCATCAAATCGCGCAGCCTGCTGCCCACCTTTATGTTGTTTGCAGCCCTGTGCGTTGCTCCAGCGCCCGACCTGGTGGCCGGGCGCATTAGCGGCACCGGCTACGCGTTGCGGGTCCTGCTACCCCTGCTGGCGCTGGGCGCCCTGTTCATCGGCGGGCGCATTGCCATCAGCTGGTTCCAGTCCGGCACACCGTCGCCGCTGCGCGCCAGCCTGGACAGCCTGCTGCTCCAACTCCCCCTGTTTGGCCCCATGCATGCGCGCGCCACCCGGCGCGACTTCATCGAGAGCCTGGCCATGCAGCTGGAAGCGGGCTTGCCCGTGTTCGAGGCACTTCCCATGTCGCTGGCTACAGCGAACAACAGCATCATCCGCGCGCAGTTTGCCCGTTTGCTGCCCATGGTCAGGGACGGCGCCACCTTGGCGCAGGCCTTTATGTCGTTGGGCATCGCCGAACTGCGCGACCTGACCGGCATGGTGCAAACGGGCGAGCAGAGCGGCGCCTTGCCTGAGCTGCTGTTCCGCCATGTGCGCATTGAAACGGAGGCGATCAACCTGTTCCAGCAGCAAGCGGCGGACTGGCTACCACGACTTTTCTATGCCGGCGTGGCTGTGTGGATGGCCTCCCGCATCCTGTCTGGCTTCGCGCCGGTTCCGCCGGTATAGCCTGATGCAAGCGCGCGCCCTCTTCCCCACGCTGGCGCTGGCGCTGGCCGCATGCAGCGCACCGACTACGCAGCAGCAGGCACCGGTACAAGCACCGCCGCAGGCATCTGCACCCGTTTCAAGCCAGCCGACACAGGCAGCAGCGCTGCAGTGGTACAAAGACGCCCAGCAAGCCGGCCAGCGCGTCTGGCCGATCGACAGTCAAGCCTCACTGATCGCAGTGACGGTCCGTCGCGGTGGTCCGATGGCGCGGCTGGGGCATGACCACCTTATCGCCAGCCGGTCGGTCGAGGGCTTCGTCGCGCCAGACGCAGGCCGTGCCGATGTCCAGTTCCGGCTTGACCAGCTGTTGGTGGATGATGAGGTCTTAAGGCAGCAAGCTGGATTGACCACAAACCCTTCTGCAGATGCCATTGAAGGCACCAGAAATAATATGCTTAACCGGGTCCTGGACGCAGAACGCTATCCCCTCGTGACTTTGCATGTGGAAGGTCAAGCAGCGGATGCCGGCGCCAGCCAACGCACTGTGCGCCTGCGGATTGGCCTGCATGGCGTCGAGCGGTCCATGGAGGTACCGGTGACGCTTGACATCCAATCCAATGCGTTATCGGTGAGAGGCAGCTTGATGCTCAATCAAACGGACTTTGGCATCACGCCAATGTCCGTCCTCGGTGGTGCCATCGTTGTGCTGGACCAGATGGAGATCCAGTTTCGCCTCAGCGCGACACAATCAGCTTCAAACCCAGCGCGATAAAGATCGTGCCGGCCGCACGGTCCAGCCACAGGCTGGCCTTGGGGGTACGCGCCATCCACTGGCCAACGGCGCCCGAAAAATAGCCCAGCAAGCCAAACAGCACGCAGGCCTGCAAGGTGAAGGCCAGGCCCAACAAGGCAGTCTGGGTGCTCACGGCGCCATGTTCGGCCACCACGAACTGCGGCAGGAAGGACAGGAAGAACAGCACCACTTTTGGATTGATCGCATTGGCAAACAGGCCTTTGGCGAACAGCTTACTCAATGGCTCATCGAGTGCCTTGGAACCGTCGACGGTCGCGCCGCCGCGACTGCGGATCGCGCCCCAGCCAAGCCAGATCAGGTACAGGCCACCGATCACCTTCAAGGCAGTGAATGCCAGTGGCGATGCCGCAATCAGGGCGCTGACGCCAATGGCAGCGAGCACTGTGTGGCTCAGGCAGCCCAGTGCGCAACCAAGGCCAAACACGACACCCTTGATGCGCCCCCGTGTGACGCCGATGGACAGGACCATCAAATTGTCTGGCCCCGGTGAGGCGGTGATCAGGATGGCAGCAGTCAGGAAGGCGAAAAACTGTTCAGGAGTGATGGGCATGGCAGTTCGTGGCGCGTAGAGGTTGTGGCATTATATGGGATTGAATGAATTTGTCGCTTGCCAGCCTCATGTTATCACCCGTCACCTTTCCAATCCGCGTTGAGTGTCCACCCGGGGCCTGCGTGTGTGAGCGCGACCGCCTGATGGAAGACCCGCAGGGCGACCTGCGCATCCTGCGCCTGACGCGTGAGGAAGAAAAGCGCCTGCTCGAGCGCATCGAAGCGGTCGACAGCTATGCCGGCCTGCTCCACCTGGCCAAGAAGATGTACGAGAACCTGGGCGTGTCCCTGCACATCGGGCCCGGCCCCAACGAAGTGCGCACCGTGCGCGGCCTGGCCATCTACCTGGACGAGCAGCTGGGACTGTGCAAGAAGACGCGCCAGAATGTGCCGGCCGCCGTGCGCCGCTGCCTGGACAAGCATCCCGAGATTGTGTACGCCATCCTGAATGCCCACGACCTGCTGGGCCTGGGTGAGAACGAAGGCGCTGCGTTATAGCCAGTTGCAGCTGGATGTTACGCGTTGCGGCGCGCCAGCCACGCTTCAACCAGCGCCTCGCTACCAGGAGGCGCGTGCAAACCCAGTTTGGTGCGGCGCCACAGGATGTCCGTGGCACTGACCGCCCACTCATGCTCGACCAGGAAGTTCGCTTCCACCGCATACAGGCCCGGCACGATCTCCGGCCCCATATCCGCCAATGAATTGCAGTGCGCCAGCATGATGGGCAGGCGCGTGCCATACGCGCGCGCATAGCGCGTCGCCAGCACGCGCGACAGGAAGGTGTAGCGCTGCTGGACGCCGGCGACGTAGCGGTCAAATTCGAGGATCCCCCGCTTGGACGGATGTTCTCCAAACAGGTCGCCGCCGGGCAGGCAGGCGTTGGCCGTCCATGCGCCGGCACGATTGCCCAGCAAAGGACCGATCCAGTTGACAGCCTGCTCGGCCAATTTGCGGTAGGTGGTGATCTTGCCGCCGAAGACCGTCAGCATCGGCGCGCCGTCGGTATCGTGTTCGAGCTTGAAATCGCGGGTGGCCGCGGCCGCGCTGGACGCGGAGTCCTCGACAATGGGCCGCACGCCCGAATAGGACCACACCACATCAGCCGGGGTGATGGCCCGCGCAAAATAGTGGTTGGCCAATTCGCACAGGTATTGGATTTCTTCCCCATTGATGGCGACGTCGTCAGGGTCGCCGTCGAAATCCAGGTCGGTGGTACCGATCAGCGTAAAGTCCTGTTCATAGGGGATGGCGAACACAATGCGGCCGTCCGGGTGCTGGAAGATGTAGGCGTAAGGGTGGTCAAACAGGCGCTTGACGACAATATGGCTGCCCTTGATCAGGCGCAGTTCCTGGTGGCCCGAGGACGTTGTGGCCTGGTGCAGGAAGCTTGACGCCCACGGCCCGGCGGCATTGACCAGGCAGCGTGCCTTGACCCGGTGTTCGCCGCATCGTTCATTGGCCAGCGTTGCCGTCCAATGGGTCGGACTACGTTGGATGTCGCGGCACAGGGTGCGCGTGTAGATGGTGGCGCCCCGCTCGCGCGCATCGATGGCATTCAGTACCACCAGGCGGGCGTCATCGACCCAACCGTCAGAGTATTCAAAACCGCGCACAAACTCCGGCTTCAAGGGTGTGCCGGAAGGATGCTTGCGCAAGTCGATGCCTTGGGAGCCAGGCAGGAATTCGCGGCGGGCCAGGCTGTCATACAGGAACAGGCCCATCCGGATCAGCCAGGCATGGCGCTGGCTGCTGTCGTGCGGCATGACAAAGCGCAGGGGCCGCATGATATGGGGCGCGCTGCGCAGCAGCACTTCCCGTTCGATCAAGGCCTTGCGCACCAGGCCAAAGGCGAAGTACTCCAGGTAACGCAGGCCGCCGTGGATCAGTTTGCTCGACGCCGATGAGGTGTGGGCGGCCAGGTCGTCCTTTTCACACAGCAGGACAGACAGGCCACGGCCCGCCGCATCACGGGCAATGCCGACGCCATTGATACCGCCGCCGACGACCAGCACATCGTATTCAAATTGATCGATCGATTCGCCCATCCGCCCCGCCTGCCTTGCCATGGTCAGCGCCTCGCCACTTGGGCAGGCGCAAGCTTTGATTGTCGCCCAAAAAGGTGCTGCAGTTCAAATAATTAAGCATGAACTTGCTTCCACCGTTGCAGTCTGATGCTTCAGGACCGTCGCTGGAGCAGCCATGGCAGGATCACTTCCCCCGTTGCAGCGGCAACACATGCGCCATATCGCGGTGTTCCGGGCCTTGCAAGTTGGCGATATGCTATGCGCCGTTCCCGCCCTGCGCGCCCTGCGGCAAGCCTGCCCCAATGCCTGCATCAGCCTTGTCGGCCTACCCTGGGCGCAACAATTTGCCCAGCGCTTCGCCACCCTGGTGGATCGGTTTGTGGTTTTTCCTGGCCATCCATCCATGCCGGAACAGCCTGACCATCCGGGCCAGCAGGCGGGGTTTTATGCAGCCATGCAGGCCCAGCAGTTTGACTTGGCCATCCAGTTGCATGGCAGCGGTCCGGCCAGCAATGAAGTCGTCGCCCAGTTTGGCGCTGCCCAGCGCGCCGGCTTTGTATGCAGCGGCCATCCTGCGGCCGCGGACCCGCCCTGGTCCATGCCCTACCCCAACCGAGGCGCCGAACCCTGGCGGCTGATGCAATTGATGCACCTGCTTGGCGCGGACCCGCAGGCATCGCTCGCGCTGGAGTTCCCCATCACAAAAGCTGACCGCGAGGAACTGGCGGCCAGTGGCCTGAACCAAAACCTGCCTGGCGGCAGCTATGTCTGCATCCACGCGGGGGCGCGCCATCGGCATAAATGCTGGCCACTGGACTGCTTTGCCACGATTGCGGACCAATTGGCCGCCCAATGGGGCTTGGACATTGTGTTGACTGGGTCGCCAGCCGAGCACGAGCTGGCTGCAGAACTGGCCCGCCGCATCCGCCACCGCGTACATAACACAACGCAATCGCTGTCCCTGGGCGCCATGGCCGCCCTGATGCAAGGCGCGCGCCTGCTTGTGTGCAATGACACCGGGGTATCGCATATCGCAGCCGGGCTCCATTTGCCCAGCGTTGTTGTATTCAGCGCGGCCGATATGGAACGCTGGGCGCCACAGGACCAGGTCCTTCACTGCTGCATCTGGGACCCGGAGGGCGCGCGTACTGCCCTGGTCCTGTCCAAGGCCAATGCATTGCTGATGGAAGGCATCAACAGTTCGTCCGCCAGGGCCTGAACCTGGGCAAGGCTGATATCGTCGACAAAACTGACATCGTGGCTGCAGCGGGTCGTCAGGTTGGGTAGCCCGCAGACGGGGCACTGGACCCGCGTGGACATGGCGGCACGGTGGTGGTCCTGCCGCATGGGCAAGGCTTCGATCAGGTTGGTCAGCCAGTAAATGCCAACACTGGGGGTGCCCAGCGCCACGGCCATGTGCAGGGGACCGGTGTCATTGGACACCAGCAGGCGCGTGCGTTCCAGCAAGCCGCACAGGCCAGACAGGCTCAGTGCACCAGACAGGTCGACCGCCGGATGGCGCATGCGGGCCACCAGCTCGGCAACCAGGGCGCGTTCCGCCGCGCTGCCATTGACGGCGACGCAGGCGCCCTGGCTTGCCAAGGCATCGCCCAGGGCGGCAAAGCGTTGAACCGGCCACCAGCGCCGCCGGTCACTGGCGCCCGGCTGCAGCAGCACCAGCGGGCGGGTCGGCTCCGG
>JACXTT010002014.1_pt1 | contig 32887 bp, 22 predicted proteins | sample 9270951 | NCBI WGS metagenome assembly JACXTT01 (sample SAMN15532306, study PRJNA645909) | rock metagenome | isolation source: weathered quartz diorite | place: Puerto Rico | collected 2017-06-21
TGTGGCGGCCCACGCTGAGCAGGCGCCAGCCGTCGTCGCGCATCATGCGGTCGGTTTGTGCACCGGTGATGGCGGCCAGATGGTCGCTGGTGGATTTGAGCGCGCGCAGGGCTTCGGTGGCCGCGTACTCGCCGTGTTGGGAGAGCTGCGCGCAGCGGGCCGCCAGTTCTTCCTCGGCCCGCACCAGCACGCTCCAGTGCTCTTGCGACAGGCGTTCGCGCACGGCGGCACCGGCCATCTTGAGGGCCCGCAGGTTGTAGCCCACGCTGGTGGCGCCGTCGGTGGAGGCCAGGCTGGAGATCAGCGAGCGCTCGAACACGCGCCGCGCCTGCAGTGCCGAGGGCACGCCGGGCAGCACCAGGGTGTTGGCCACCGCCATCTTGCTGAGCCACTGCAGCAGCGGCGGCGAGCTTTGTTCTTCGCCGCCCAGGGCCTCCAGCGTCAGGCGTGCCAGGCGCACGGAGTTTTCGGCGCGTTCGGTGTAGCGGCCCAGCCAGTACAGGTTTTCAGCGGCGCGGCTGGTGACCAGGCGCTTGTGCTGCGCCAGCACGGCCGGCGTCAGGGCCGGCGCCAGCAGGGTGGTGGTGTCGACCTCGCCGTCGGTCAGTGCCCAGACGTCGGCGCTGCTGCCGCCGCGCTGCATGGAGGCAATGTCGGCACTGGCACCTGCCACGCGCGCCAGGCCGCCGGGCAGGACGCGCCAGCGCGGCCGGCCCTGGGCATCCAGCCCGTCGGAGACAGCAAACACGCGCAGCAGCACCGAACGGGCCACCATGTGCCCCGCTGTGCCGGTGGTGCCGGGGCGCCAGGTCGGCAATTGCGACAGCGGCAGGTAGTCCTGCACCGTGTGGTCTTCACTCTGGCGCTGGATACGCTGGCCCCAGGCGTCCAATTCAGCCTGGTCCAGCGTGTGGCCCAGCACGGCGTCAAAACTGCCGTGGATGGGTGAGCCCGGGTAGGTAGGCTTGATGGCGCGCTCGCCCAGCAACGGCAGCGCCTCTTCCATGGCGCTGCGCTCGCCGCACCACCAGGTGGGCAGGGCGGGCAGCAGCAGTTCTTCCTGCAACACGTGGCGGGACAGGGCGGGCAGAAAACCCAGCAGAGCGGGCGATTCCAGAAACGCCGAGCCAGGGGCGTTGGCCACCAGCACATGGCCGGCGCGTATCGCCTGCAGCAGGCCGGGCACGCCCAGTGTGGAGTCGGGGCGCAGCTCCAGCGGGTCCAGGTACTGGTCGTCCACACGCTTGAGCAGGCCGTGCACTGGCACCAGGCCGCGCAGGGTCTTGAGGAACAGGCGCTCGTCGCGCACCACCAGGTCGCTGCCCTCGACCAGGCTCAGGCCCAGGTAGCGCGCCAGGTAGGCGTGCTCGAAATAGGTTTCGTTGTAGGGGCCGGGGGTCAGCAGGGCAATGTGTGCTTCCTGACCCAGCGGGCTCATGGCCTTGAGGCTGTCCATCAATGCCCGGTAGGTGCTGGCCAGGCGCTGCACCTTCATGTGCTGGAAGGCCTGGGGGAACTGGCGCGAGACGGCCAACCGGTTTTCCAGCAGGTAGCCCAGCCCTGAAGGGGCCTGGCAGCGCTGGCCCACCACCCACCAGTTGCCGTCCGGTCCGCGTGCCAGGTCGAAGGCGGCCACGTGCAGGTGCACGCCACCCGCAGGTCGGACGCCGTGCATGGGGCGCAGGTAGCCCGGATGGCCCTGCACCAAGGCTGGGGGCAGCAGGCCCCGCGCCAGCAAGCTTTGCGCGCCATAGACGTCGGCCATGACCGCTTCGAGCAGGCGCATGCGCTGGTGCACGCCGGCTTCGATCTGTTGCCAGCCCGGCGCATCGATGATCAGCGGGAACAAATCGAGGGACCACGGGCGCTGCGGGCCTTCGGCGTCGGCATAGACGTTGTAGGTGACGCCGTTGTCGCGAATCTGGCGCTGCAGATTGGCGCTGCGCTGGTCCAGGTCGGTGCCCTGCTGGGCCTCGATATGGGCAAGAAATTGGCCCCAAGCCCCCGTGAATTCTGCGCTTGCAGCTATCGAATTAGTAGCGGCCTGGGGGCCGGAAGGGGCGCCGCGCTCACCGCTGGCGCTGGCCTGGCCGCGCAATTCGTCGTAGTGCCCGGTGCCAGCCACGCAGTCCAGGGCGCTGCGCAGCACTTCGGTGGGCTCCGCAGTCGCCGCAGGGAGGGAGGTTTCGGTGGCGTCTTTCACTGGGCCAGAGTATGCCAGCCTGCGGGTATCGGCTTTGGGCCATACTGCAGCCCTCTTGTAGTGGAATTTTTGCTTTTTTACCCGGTAAAGACCATGGAACTCGATCCCAAAGATGTTGTTGATTCAGCCCAGAATGTGGCGGAGCAAAGCAGTGCGCGCAGCCGCCGGCTCAACGCCGTGGTGGCCATCACGGTGGCGATACTGGCCACCTTCACCGGCCTGTGCAAGGTCAAGGATGACAACATCGTCCAGGCCATGCAGCAGGCCCAGGCCGACAAACTGGATCATTGGGCCTTCTACCAGGCCCGCAATCTGCGCCAGGAGGTGGCCGAGTCCACGCTGACTCAGCTGGAACTGGCGCGCACGGCCCAGACCGGTGCCCAGGCCGCCGCCTACGACGCGGCCATCGCCAAATACCGGGCCGTGGCGGCCGACCAGGCGGCCAAGAAAGACGAATTGCGCCAGCAGGCCGAGCAGGACCAGAAAACCTATGACGAACTGAACTACCGCGACGACCAGTTCGACCTGTCGGATGCTGCCGTGGCCATTGCGATCGCGCTGCTGGCCGTCACGGCGCTGACCCAACTGTGGCCCCTGTACTGGGTGACCCTGGTGCCCACGGCCTTTGGGCTGGTCATGGGGTCGGCGGGGCTGGCGGGCTGGGCCCTGCACCCGGACGCACTGGTCAAGCTGCTGACCTGAATCCTAGGCCTGGGCGCTGACCAGGTTGCCGACGCTGGCGTTGCTGGAGTTGCCGTAGCCCAGCTGTTGCTGCAGTTGGGTGAGCAGGGCCTGCAGCGTGGCTGGCGGCGCGCTCGCAGCTGCGCCGTTGTTCCCGGCGCCGGTGCTGTTGCTTGCAGCGGCGGCGGGTTGCAGATCGGAGGCCAGCTTGTTGAAGGCATCCTGCAACTCCGCAGGGGCGGAGCCATTGCTGACTTGTGTGATCAGGTTGCTCAGGCCTGCGGCAAAGCTGTTTGGGGATCCATTGCTGCCATCCGTCGCCCCTGCGGCAGGCGCGGTCCCTTCGCTTTTGACCGCCTGAAACAGGGCGTGCATGAAGTGGCGCATGTCCTTTTTGACTTCGCCGCTGTTGGAGGGTGTGTCAACGGAAGAGGAGTTTGCGTCGTTGTTCGGCTGTGTGCCGTCTTGCGATGTGGACAGCCCCAGGCTCTTGAGGGCCTGTAGCACCGCCTGCTGCATGTGGCCGCCGTGACCATGTCCTCTGTGGGCCCGATGCGCGCCCTGGCTGTCACCGTCGTTGTCGGTACCGGGGTTGGCTTGGGTGCCTTGGGTGGTTTGCGGTGCGGAAGAGGACGCAATGTTGATGGAAATGGCGCTGATGTTCATGGTGATATGCCTCAATGGGGTGGTGGAAAGCCCATTGGACATCGGCACAAATCGGGGTGGCGTGAGCGGGAATGGGGGAAAAACAGGTCTATTTACCTGCCCTTTACCGCAGCTTTGTAAAGATGGGGTTTTGGACACATTTGCGTCTTTTGTGTGCGGTCTTTACATAGACTTCATCGAACTTCAGCATGCGGGAAATGTCCCAGATGCATGATGCAGATACCTACTTTTGGGACAGGTGAATCACCATGAAAAAACAACTGCTTCTGACGGCCGCCGTTTTGTCGTCCGCGATGTGCTGGGCGCAGGATGTGGGGCGTGTGATCTCTTCCACTCCCATCGTGCAGCAGGTCGGTGTTCCGCATCGGGTGTGCTCGACAGAACAGGTCGCCGTGCAGCAACCCAAGTCGGGTGTTGGTGCCGTGCTGGGCGCCGTGCTGGGTGGGGCCGCCGCCGGTGCCATGTCGCCAGGCCGGGGCCAGGCCGCCGCCACCGTGGTCGGTGCTGTTGGTGGTGCCGTGGTGGGTGACCGCATCGAGGGGGCGCCCAACCCGGAGTTGCGTGATGTGCAGCACTGCGGTACCCAGACCTTCTACGAAAACCGCACCGTGGCCTATAACGTAGTCTACGAATTCGCGGGCAAACAATATTCGGTGCAAATGCCGCAAGACCCGGGCCCCACCATCGCGCTGCAGGTGGCGCCCGTGGGACAGGTTGTGACCCCCAGCGCAACGGTTGCTGCACCGCAGCCGGTGTATGTGCAACCTGTCCCGGTCGTGGTGGGCACTCCGGTGTACCGCACCTATTACCCCTACTACCCGCCGGTGTCGGTCGAGTTCGGCTTTGGTTACCGCGGATATCACCACTGGCATTGAGTTGCTGTTAAACAGACTCTAAGGTCGGGTGCGCGGCCGCCAGCCGGCCTTTACCCAGACTTCACAAGAAGCCTGCCCTTGGCGCCAGAAGGGTGGCGCTTGTCGTCATATGATGGAGGTTTGTCGTCCACTTTGCGCGTGTGGCGAGCTTCTCTTCAAGACAATAGGCACATATGAAGACTGGATTTCTATCGTTGGGCATGGCGTGCAGCCTGGCCGTCCTGCTGGCAGCGTGTTCGGACAACAAGGCCGCATTGCCGGCTCCTGCCACGGCAGCCAGTGCCCCAGCCGCCGCCCTGCCTGCTGTGACCGTCAGTTTGGTGAAGGCGCAAAAGCGCGACCTGGCGGTGGAACTCAAGGCCACCGGTACCGTGACACCGCTGACCAGCGTGGATGTACGTGCCCAAGTCACCAGCACCATCAGCAAGGTGCATATTCGTGAAGGCCAATTCGTCAAGGCCGGTGAATTGCTGTTCACACTGGATTCCCGTACCGACGAGGCCAATGCGGCCAAGGCCCGGGCACAGCTGGCCAAGGACCAAGCCACACTGGCTGACGCCCAGCGGCAGTTCGTGCGGGCGCAGCAGCTGTTCTCGCAAAACTTCATTTCGCAGGGCGCGGTTGATACCGCCCAGGCCCTGGTCGAGGCCACCACGGCCACCATCGCATCCGACCAGGCAGCGATCGACGCCGCCAAGGTGGCGGTGTCGTACGCACGGGTGCTGGCCCCCAACAGCGGCCGTGCCGGCGCCATCAATGTGTCGGCCGGCAGCGCCATCCAGGCCAACCAGACCACACTGGTCACGATTACCCAGCTGGACCCCATGGGTGTGGCCTTCAGCATTCCACAGCGCAACCTGCCGGATGCGCTGGCCGCGCTGAAAGACGGCGGTGCCAGCGTCAGCGCCACGCTGGCGGACGGCGGCGGCAGTTTCAAGGGGCGCCTGCAGTTTGTGGACAACGCCATTGATGCCAGCTCCGGTGCTGTCAAGGTGAAGGCAGAGTTTGCCAACAAGGACAACAAGCTGTGGCCGGGTGCCTTTGTCGAGGTTAGCCAGACCGTGAGCACCCTCAAGGACACCGTGGTGGTGCCACTGGCCGCTATCGTCCAGACGGCGCGCGCCAGCATCGTGTTTGTGATGGAAGACGGCAAGGCGGCGGTGCGCCCCATCAAGCTGCTGTACGCACAAGGCAATGATGCTGCAGTGAGTGGTGTCAAGGAAGGTGAACTGGTGGTGCTGGATGGCAAGCAGAACGTGCGACCCAACACCCCTCTCGTGGAGCGGGCCAAGGAGCCCAAGTCTGCAGCGTCCGGCCCGGCGCGGGCGGACGGCCCAGCGGCATCGGTGGCCGCCAATCCGGGCAAGGCAGCGACACCATGAACCTCTCTGAACTCTTTATCCGCCGTCCGGTGATGACGGTGCTGCTCAATCTCGCCATTGTGCTGGCGGGGGTGATAGGGTTCAGAAGCATTCCGGTAGCGGCCCTGCCGAGCTACGACACGCCCGTTATCAATGTCTCGGCCAGCCTGCCCGGTGCCAACCCCGAGACCATGGCCAGTTCGGTGGCGTTGCCGCTGGAAAAGCAGTTCCAGACCGTGCCCGGCCTCAAAACCATCAGTTCCAGCAGCACGCTGGGTCAGACCTCGCTGACATTGGAGTTTGACGAGGGGCGCAATATTGACGCCGCTGCGGTGGACGTGCAGGCCGCGCTCCTGCGTGCGCAGCGTTCGCTGCCGCAGGACATGACCAATCCACCGTCCTACCGCAAGGTCAACCCGGCCGACGCGCCGGTGCTGCTGATTGCACTGACCTCACCCGCACTCACGCCCTCGGACCTGCAGGACTATGCCGAACACCTGATTTCCCCCACCTTGTCCACCGTGGACGGTGTGGCCCAGGTCAACATCTTCGGTGCCAAGCGCTATGCCGTGCGCGTGCGCGTGCAGCCTGATGCTCTCGCAGCACGCAATATCGGTCTGGATGAACTGAGTGCGGCGCTGCGCGCCGCCAATGTCAACACGCCGGTCGGCACCCTGGACGGGCCGCGCCAGACCCTGGTGCTGCAAGCCAACCGGCAGTTGCGCAATGCTGCCGACTTTGCCGACCTGATCGTCAGCACACGCGGCGGCAACCCGGTGCGCCTGCGCGATGTCGCCAGCGTGGAAGACAGCCTGGAAACACTCAAGAGCTGGGCCACCTACAACGGCGAAAACTCCATCACCATCGCTGTGCAGCGCCAGCCCGGTGCGAATACGGTCAAGGTGGTGGACACCATCCGCGCGGCGCTGCCCAGCCTGCAAAGCCAGATGCCGCAGTCTGTGTCCATGAATCCCGTGAATGACCGCTCCGTTTCTGTGCGCGAGGCCCTGCACGATGTGACGCTCACGCTGATGGGCACCATCGCACTGGTGGTGCTGGTGATCTTTCTGTTCCTGCGCCGCTTTGTGGCCACGGTCATCCCGACGCTGTCGCTGCCGATTTCACTGGTCGGCGCCGTGGCGCTGCTGTGGGGCTTGTCCTACAGCTTGGACAACATTTCCCTGCTAGGCCTGACGCTGGCCGTGGGCCTGGTGGTGGACGACGCCATCGTGGTGCTGGAAAACATCATCCGCCATGTGGAGCACGGCGAAGACCCGTTCCAGGCCGCGTTGCGTGGCGCGCGCGAAGTGGGCTTCACCATCCTCTCGATTTCCAGCTCGCTGATCGCGGTGTTCATTCCGATCTTCTTCATGCCCGGCGTGATCGGCTTGCTGTTCCACGAATTTGCCGTGGTGGTGGGCCTGTCCATCGTGGTGTCCGCCTTTGTCTCGCTGACGCTGGTGCCCATGCTGGCCAGCCGCTTTTTGAGCGACGAAGCACACAAGAAGCCGCCGGGCACGGTGGTGCGCTGGTTCGAGCACGGATTTGACGCCCTGCTGGCCGGTTACACCCGTGTGCTTGATCAGGCCTTGAGCCACCGCAAGTGGGTGATGCTGGTGGCGGTGGCCACGTTCGTGGCCACGGGCTGGCTGATCAATGTCATTCCCAAGGGCTTTTTCCCCGAGGAAGACATTGGCCAAATCCAGGTCACCACCGAAGCCGGTGAAGACACCTCCTTCCCCGAGATGGTGCGCTTGCAGGAAATGGCCGCGCAAATCATGCGCTCCGATCCGAACATCGCCACCGTCAGCTCCTTCAATGGTGGCAATGGCGCGCAGAACAGCGGGCGCATGTTCATCAACCTCAAGCCGACCAGCCAGCGCCAACCCATGAAAAAAGTGGTGGAGGGCTTGCGCCGCAAGCTGCGCGATGTGGCGGGTATCAATGTCTTCATGCGGCCCGTGCAGAACCTGCAATTGGGCGGGCGCCAGAGCAAGGCGCAGTTCCAGTACATCCTGCAAAGCGTCAAGGCGGACGAACTCAGCGGCTGGGCCGCCAAGCTGCAGGAGCGCTTGCGTGCCGACCCACTGTTCCGCGATGTCACCAGTGATTCACAACTGCGCGGGCTGCAAGCCCAGCTCAAGATAGACCGTGACCGTGCCAACAGCCTGGGGGTATCGGTGGACGGCATCCGCAACGCGCTGTACAGCGCATTCGGCGAGCGCCAGGTGTCCACCATCTACCTGCCCATTGATACCTACCAGGTGATCATGGAAGTGGGGCCCAATGCCAAGCAGGACGAAAGTGCGCTGGGCGGCATCTATGTGCGGGCCTCTACCGGTGCGCTGGTGCCGCTCTCCAGCTTCACCACGGTGGAACGCACGGTGGGGCCGACGGCCATCAACCACGTAGGACAACTGCAGGCCGTGACGGTGTCCTTCAACCTGGCACCCGGTGCCGCGCTGGGGGATGCCACGGCCCGGATTGACGCCGCACGCGACGCTATCCAGATGCCGGCTTCCATCATCAGCAGCTACGGGGGGGATGCGGCGGTGTTCAAGAGCTCCCAGGGCAGCCAGGCCATCCTGATCGTGGCCGCCTTGCTGGTGATCTATGTGCTGCTGGGCGTGCTTTACGAGAGTTACATCCACCCCATCACCATTCTGGCGGGCCTGCCGTCTGCGGCGGTAGGGGCTCTGGCTACGCTGATGCTGTTCGGCCAGGATCTGACGCTGATTGCCACCATCGGTATCGTGCTGCTGATCGGCATTGTGAAGAAGAACGCCATCATGATGATCGACTTCGCGCTGGACGCCCAACGCCACCAGGGCATGACGCCCGCAGAGGCGATCCGCGAGGCCTGCATCCTGCGCTTTCGGCCCATCATGATGACCACCATGGCTGCGCTGATGGGGGCTTTGCCAATTGCGCTGGGCATCGGTGCCGGTGCAGAACTGCGCCAGCCGCTGGGGCTGGCCGTGGTGGGTGGCCTGGTGTTCTCGCAGGCCATTACGCTGTTCATCACGCCGGTGATTTACCTGGCACTGGACCGTTTCAGCGGCACCGGCCCGGTGCTGACGCCGGCCGTTCCCCAGCAGGCCTGAGGGGCAGGGGATGCACCTTGGCGCGTCCCCGTTCTTTACTCGTCGACCTTGCCTTGGCCTATGAGTTGGCGCGCAAAGTCGTAGGCGGCCAGCACGGCTTTTTCTTCACTCGGATAATCGTTGGGGACGCGGTGGGGCGCTGAAAAATGTGTCTTCAGGCGGGCAAAATCCCGATCGCGTTCAAATTGCACCCAGGAGACCCACCGGTGGGTGGGTGTTCTCTGGGCGGATACGGATGCGCAATAACCATCCTGCTCAATGACAGCGTAGCCAGACATAGCAGCACTCCTTTCAGTCAGAGTTGCATCCGTAACCTTAGCTGTCTTTAGGCCGCTTGGCAAATGCCCCATGGAAATGCCATGGGGTTTTACAGGTGGGAAAAAACGTCGCGCAGATCGGGCTTGGCGGTGCTGCGAATCACGGTGCCTGGTTGGGCCAGCGCAGGGGCAGCAGCGGAGCGCGGTGCCTTGCGGCGCTCAAAAAACTCGGGGGCCTTTTGGGCTTTGCTGGCTTGCAGCTTCTGTGCCCATTCCTCGGGGGCCGGCATGGCCGGGAAGGGGCAGGCGCAGTCGGGTGCAAAGCGCCAGATCCATTCGTAGCTGCTGTGGTCCACCGAGGGTTCGTAGCGGTCCAGACATTGCAACAGCTGGGTCTGGAAGGCCATGGCATAGCGCAACAGATGGCCGCTCCAGCGCTGGATCACCAGATGCACCTGCAGGCGCTGTGCTGCGTCCTTGTCCGCGATGGTGCGCACTTCGCAGGTCAACCATTCTGTGGGGACGCCGGTGGCGCGCAGCGTGTCCTTGAATGCCACGCGCACCAGTTCGCGCTCTGTATCGCTACCCGTCCTGCTGGAATTGGCCGCGCCCGGCATGACGGTATCGCTGACCACTGGTTGGGTCGCTGCTGCGCCCCGCTTGGGAAATTTGAACATACCCTGATTACCGCCCTGTGCACTTGCGTTGTTGTTGTGAATAGACCCCCTGAAGGTACGCTGGCGCGACCCGGGTGTCTATCCCCCAAACGGGGGATTTTTGCAGTGCCGTGCACTGCCTGGTGTGACAAAGTTAACGTCTGCGCAAATCCCGCGTGAACGGAAACTCGCGGCTCGCCGCCACGTGGATGCTGGCAGGTGGCACCACCAGTTTGCCTGGCGTGTGGCCCAGAGCGGAAAAGCGCGACAGGCGGCGGCTTTCGGCCTCGTAGGCGTTGATCGGGAAGGTTTCGTAATTCAATCCGCCCGGGTGGGCCACAAAATACTGGCAACCGCCCAGTGAGCGCTTCATCCAGGTGTCCACCACGTCGAAGGTCAGCGGTGCGTGCACGCCGATGCTGGGGTGCAGGCTGCTGGGTGGGTTCCAGGCCTTGTAGCGCACGCCAGCGACAAATTCGCCCACCGTGCCGGTGTTTTGCATTGGTAGGGTCTGGCCGTTGCAGGTCAGCACGTAGCGGCTTTCGTTCATGCCGGTAACGCGCACTTCCATGCGTTCCAGCGACGAATCGACATAGCGTGCGGTACCCCCGGCTGTGCCTTCCTCACCCATCACATGCCAGGGCTCCAGTGCGTTGCGCAGCGTGACTTCCATGCCGGCAACCTGCACCGTGCCGACCTTGGGGAAACGGAATTCGTAGTGCGGGGCAAACCAGCTGGCATCAAACGCGTAGCCGGCCAGGTTCATCTCGGCGATCACATCATCGAAGTCCTGCTTGATGAAAGTAGGTAGCATGAAGCGGTCGTGCAGCGCGGTGCCCCATCGCGTTACCGGGGCCTTGTAGGGTGCCTTCCAGAAGCGCGCCACCAGTGCACGCAGCAGCAACTGCTGCACGCTGCTCATGTGCGGATGCGGCGGCATCTCGAACGCGCGCAATTCCAGCAGGCCCAGGCGGCCCGTGGCCGAGTCGGGGGAGTACATCTTGTCGATGGAAAACTCGCTGCGGTGGGTGTTGCCGGTGACGTCGATCAGGATGTTGCGCAGCGTGCGATCCACCAGCCAGGGCGGCATGCTCTGGCCGTAGAGCTCGCGGTTGCGGTAGATCTGCTCGATGGCGATTTCCAGTTCGTAGAGCTGGTCGTTACGCGCCTCGTCCACGCGTGGCGCCTGGCTGGTCGGGCCGACAAACATGCCGCTGAACAGGTAGCTCAAAGACGGGTGGTTGTGCCAGAACAGCAGCAGGCTGGCCAGCATTTCGGGTCGGCGCAGGAAGGGGCTGTCGGCCGGGGTGGCGCCGCCCATCACAAAGTGGTTGCCGCCACCGGTGCCGGTGTGACGGCCATCGGTCATGAACTTCTCGGCCGACAGGCGCGATTCAAACGCGGCGTTGTAGAGGAACTCGGTGTTGTAGACCAGCTCCTTCCAGTTTGTCACCGGGTGGATGTTGACCTCGATGACGCCGGGGTCGGGCGTGACCTGCAGCAATTTGAGGCGCGGGTCGCGTGGCGGCGGGTAGCCTTCCAGCACGATTTTCACTTTCAGATTTGCGGCCGTGGCTTCCACGGCGGCCAGCAGATCCAGGTAATCCTCCAGCTTTTCCAGCGGCGGCATGAAGACGTAGATCACGCCGGATGGGACACCCACGGCTTCGGCCTTGGGGCCACTGGCACGGCGCGGGTCGCGTACTTCCACACACAGCGCGGTGCGGGTGATCCAGTGGGCGGACGCGTTCTTGGCGGGCACGCGGGCAAAGTTGGCCGGCTCGGTCTGGGCTACGTTTTGGGCGTTGGCGGCCACCTGACTTACCGACGGGCCGGTGGACTGTTGGAGTGTGCGCGCGGCTCCGGGGCGCGGCCCAGTGCCAGAGCGGTAGGGCGGGTGAGAAAAATCCCGTTCGCCCTGAGCCTGGCGAAGGGCTTCGACAGGCTCAGCCCGAGCGGATGTCCTGTAGCGCGCCGCCATGCTGCTGTGGGAGGGCAGTGCGCCACGCGGGGCGGAGGGGTCCTGCTCGATCAGGTAGGGGTAGTCACCTTCGCTGACCCAGGGCAGCGAGTCCAGCGGCAGGCGCAGGCCCATGGGCGAATCGCCTGGCATCAGGTACATGCGCTCGTCGCGGAAGAACCAGGGGCCGGTGGTCCACACCGGCCCGGCTAGGGTTGGTTCCGATTTCTGCCCAGCCAGGGCCGGGCCTTCAGCAGGCTTGACCGGCAACACATAGCCAATGGGTGCATCCAGCTTTTGCGTGAAAACGCGGCGCAGGCGGGCGCGCTCCATCTCGTCGTCGAGTTTGGAGTTGAACGGGTCCACGTTGACCGGCAGGCGGCGCTCGCGCCACAGGTAGTACCAGGTGTCCTCGTACCCAGTCTGGATGTATTGGTCGGTCAGGCCCAGCTTGCCCGCCAGCGTGCGGATGAAGCGATGCGCGTCTTCGCTGGTGTATTGCGTGGGGATGCGCTCGTCGGCAAACAGGCTGGGGTCGGACCACACCTTTTGCTGGTCGGCGCGCCAGTAGATGTTCAGCGCCCAGCGCGGCAATTGTTCGCCTGGATACCACTTGCCTTGGCCGTAGTGCAGGAAGCCACCCTGGCCGTATTCCTCGCGCAGCTTGTGTACCAGTTCGGTGGCGAAGCCGCGTTTCGTCGGGCCCAGCGCGTCGGTATTCCACTCGGCCGCGTCGCGGTCGTTCACGGCCACAAACGTGGGTTCGCCACCCATGGTCAGACGCACATCACCGGCGATTAATTCCTTGTCCACCGCATCGCCCAGTTGCATCACATCGGCCCATTGCTCGGGCGTGTAGGGCTTGGTGACGCGCGGCGATTCGTAAATGCGCGTGACCTGCATGTGGTGCGCGAACGTCACCTCGCTCTTGTCCACACCCCCTTCAATGGGCGCTGCACCTGAGGGTTGGGGCGTGCAGGCCAGCGGGATATGGCCTTCCCCGGCCAGCAGGCCCGAGGTGGCGTCCAGCCCGATCCAACCGGCGCCGGGCAGGTAGACCTCGCACCAGGCGTGCAAGTCGGTGAAGTCGACCTCGGTGCCGCTGGGGCCGTCCAGCGATTTCACGTCGGGTGTGAGCTGGATCAGGTAGCCCGAGACAAAGCGCGCTGCCAGCCCACAGTTGCGCAGCAGCTGTACCAGCAGCCAGGCCGAGTCGCGGCACGAACCCGAGCCAAGTGTCAGCGTCTCCTCGGGTGTTTGCACGCCAGGCTCCATGCGGATGGTGTAGTCCACGGAGTTGTTCACCAGGGTGTTGAGGTCCACCAAGAACATCACGCTGCGGCGCTTGGTTCGGTCGATCTTGTCGAGGTAGGCGCGCATCTTGGGCGTGAGCGGGTCGGCAGCGAGGTAGGGTGCGAGTTCCTGCTTGAGTTCAGGTGCGTAGGTGAAGGGGAATTCCTCGGCCTCGGGTTCGAGGAAGAAGTCGAACGGGTTGTAGACCGCCATCTCGACCACCAGGTCCACCGTGACCTTGAACGTGGTGGTCTTCTCGGGGAACACCAGGCGCGCCTGGTAGTTGGAGAACGGGTCTTGCTGCCAGTTGATGAAATGGGTGCTGGGCTCCACCTTGAGTGCATAGGACAACACCTTGCTGCGGCAGTGCGGCGCCGGACGCAGGCGGATCACCTGCGGGCCGAGGCTGACCGCGCGGTCATACGTGTAGTGGGTGACGTGGCTCAGCGCAGCGTGGATGGACATGGGTGCTCTCAAGTGGGCTCTCTCAGGATAAAGCAAAAGCCGCGCCACGTGGTCGAAAGCGTGCCGATGCCGGGTTAGCATGGGCCCATGCAGCCCAGCGCGCCCTTCATTGCTATTCGCAGCCCCGCGCTGGGTTGGGTGTTGGCGGGTGGGCTGCTGGGGACAGCCTTGCAGTTGCAGCAGCCGGCCCTATGGGATGTCGCAATTTATGTGGCATTTGTGGCCGTAGCCCTTGTACTGCTTGCGCTGGCAGCTAGAAAAAATATAGCAACTCCCTGGCGCTGGATGCCAGTGTTGGTGGCTGCCGCAGCACTGGGCTGGGGTGTGACCGGCTGGCGTGCGAGCGTGTTCCTGGGCGATGCCCTGAGCCCGGTATGGGAAGGGCGCGACCTGCTGGTCACCGGCGTGGTGACGGACATGCCCCAGCGCAATGAGACAGGCCTGCGCTTTCGTCTGGCGGTGGAATCTGCCACCCTGGACGGCCAGCCCGTGCAGTTGCCACCGCGCATGGATGTGGGCTGGTACGGCGGCGTGTACCCCACGGGGACCGAGCTGGCGGGCCTGCAGCGCCAGCCCGAAGCCGTGCAGGCCGGCGAGCGCTGGCGCATGGTGCTGCGGCTCAAGGCCCCGCACGGCAGCCGCAATCCGTATGGCTTTGACTATGAGCTGTGGTTGTGGGAACAGGGCGTGCAGGCTACCGCCTACGTGCGCGCCGGTGCGCGCGACCCGACGCCGCAGCGGCTGGCTCAAACTTGGTTGCATCCGGTTGCGCTGGCACGCCAGCACGTGCGCGACCGTATCCTGAAGACATTGAGTGCCGCAGGGCCGCCCCAAGGCGCGAAGGCCCCCTCGGGGGGCAGCGACCCGCATAGCGGTGGAGCGTGGGGGCAACATTCCGCCGGCTTGATTGCGGCCCTGGCGGTGGGGGACCAGAACGCCATTGAGCGCATCGACTGGGATGTGTTCCGCGCCACGGGCGTGGCCCACCTCATGAGCATCTCAGGGGTCCACATCACGATGTTTGCCTGGGGCGCGTCCTGGTTGCTGGGTTGGCTATGGCGGCGCTCCAGCCGCCTGTGCCTGCGGTGGCCCGCGCCCAGCGCGGCGCTGGTGGGCGGGGTGCTGCTGGCCGTCGGCTACTCGGCCTTTGTGGGTTGGGGCGTGCCGGCGCAACGCACCTGCCTGATGCTGGCCACGGTGGCGGCCTTGCGCCTGTCGGGCCTGCGCTGGCCCTGGCCATTGGTGTGGTTGTTGACCTGTGCCGTGGTGGTGGCGCTGGACCCGTGGGCGCTGCTACAGGCCGGCTTTTGGCTCAGCTTTGTCGCTGTGGGGGTCTTGTTTGCTACAGATTCAGGAGCTATCCACGCAGATTCAACGCGGGCTACGGGCCAATTTGACGCTGAAAATCCGGTTTCCACGGGCGCACGCATCGTTCGCAGTGTCGCTCGCATGGGGGCGCCGTTGCTGGCCATGGCCCGGGAGCAATGGGTCATCACCGTGGCGTTGGCGCCGCTGGGCCTGTTGCTGTTTGGCCAGGTGTCGCTCGTCGGTTTGCTGGCCAATGCGCTGGCCATTCCCTGGGTCACGCTGGTGGTCACGCCGCTGTCGCTGCTGGGTGTGGTGTTGCCCTGGGCCTGGGACGGCGCGGCCCTGGCGGCCGGCTGGATGCTGATGGGGCTGCAGTGGCTGGCCGCGTGGCCCTGGGCCACACTGTCGGTGGCCACGCCGCCGCTGTGGGTGGGGGCGGCCGGCGTGCTGGGCGGCTTGGGTCTGAGCTTTCCCTGGCCGTGGACCATGCGCCTGCTGGGTGCACCGCTGTTGCTACTGGCGTTTCTGTGGCAGGCGCCGCTGCCGCCGGCGGGGCAGTTTGAATTGCTGGCGGCCGACATCGGGCAGGGCAATGCGGTGCTGGTGCGCACGGCCGGCCACGCGCTGCTGTTCGATACCGGGCCCCGCTACAGCCTGGAGAGCGATGCCGGCCACCGTGTGCTGGTGCCGCTGTTGCAGGCCCTGCACACGCGGCTGGACCGTGTGGTGCTGAGCCACCGCGATACCGACCATGTGGGCGGTGCGCCGGCCGTGCTGGCCATGCAGCCACAGGCGGACCTGTGGAGTTCCATCGAAACGGACCACCCGTTGCAGGCGCTGCGCCCGGCCCAGCGCTGTGTGGCCGGGCAGCACTGGACTTGGGATGGAGTTGATTTCGACATCCTGCACCCGCAGGCGGGCGACTATGACTACAGCGCCAAGCCCAATGCCATGTCCTGTGTGCTGCGCATTTCCAGTGGGGAGCAGGTGGCACTGCTGGTGGGCGACATTGAGCAGGCGCAGGAGGCCCGGCTGGTCGCCGACAGTGCGGCGGTGCTCAAAAGCGCGGTGCTGTTGGTCCCGCACCATGGAAGCAAGACCTCCAGCAGTGGGCCCTTTTTGGATGCGGTGGCACCGGCACTGGCGTTGGTGCAGTCCGGCTACCGCAATCGCTTTGGCCATCCGGCGGCGCCGGTGCTGCAGCGCTACCAGGAGCGGCAGATTGTGGTGCACGATTCACCCCATTGTGGTGCAATGACCTGGCAGTCGTGGCAGCCCCAAAATGTGGCATGTACGCGGGAGAATGGCTTGCGCTACTGGCACCACCGTGTGCCATAGTGGTGCAAAAATGGGCTGGTCCAAAGATTGCATGGAGCGTGTTCAGAGAGGTTCTTATGCGGAAATTTGACGAGATGTACACCCAGCTTCCCTACGAGTTTTTTTCTCAGGGAAAGCAGATACGAGAGCACTACAGAACCTACGACGCCTGGCTGGCCCGGCAACCCGGCGACATGATGGCCAAGCGCCGCGAAGAGGCCGAGATGATCTTCCGCCGCGTGGGCATCACCTTCGCGGTCTATGGCGAGAAGGACGAAGAGGGCGCCGGCACCGAGCGCCTCATTCCGTTTGACCTGATTCCCCGCATCATCCCAGCGCACGAGTGGGCCCATATGGAAAAAGGGCTGGTGCAGCGCGTCACCGCACTCAACCGCTTTATCCACGACGTCTACCACGACCAGGAAATCATCCAGGCCGGTGTGGTGCCGCGCGAGCAGATCGCGCACAACGCCCAGTTCCGCCCCGAGATGGTGGGCGTGAACGTGCCGCACCAAATCTATTCCCACATCAGCGGCATCGACATCGTGCGCGCGCCCAACGACAAGGGCGAGGGCGAGTACTACGTGCTGGAAGACAACCTGCGCGTGCCCAGCGGGGTGAGCTACATGCTGGAAGACCGCAAGATGATGATGCGGCTCTTCCCCGACCTGTTCAGCGCGCACCGCGTGGCACCGATTGCGCACTACCCCGATCTGTTGCTGGAGACCCTGCGCGAAAGCAGCCCCGACACCGTGGCCGACCCGACCGTGGTGGTGCTGACCCCCGGCATGTACAACAGCGCCTACTTCGAGCACGCCTTCCTGGCCCAGCAGATGGGTGTGGAACTGGTCGAAGGACAAGACCTGTTTGTGAAGGACAAGTTTGTCTACATGCGCACCACACGCGGCCCGCTGCGGGTGGACGTGATCTACCGCCGTGTGGACGACGACTTCCTCGACCCCACGGTGTTTCGCCCCACCTCCACGCTGGGTTGCGCCGGCTTGCTGGATGCCTACCGCGCTGGCAATGTGACCATCTGCAATGCCGTGGGCACCGGTATCGCCGACGACAAGTCCATCTACCCTTATGTGCCCAAGATGATTGAGTTCTACCTGGGCGAGAAGCCCCTGCTCAACAACGTGCCCACCTACATGTGCCGCAACAAGGACGACCTGGCCTACACGCTGGCGAACCTGAAAGACCTGGTGGTCAAGGAGGTGCATGGTGCCGGCGGCTACGGCATGCTGGTGGGTCCCGCGGCCACGCAGCCCGAGATTGAAGCCTTTCGCAAGGCGGTGCAGGCCAACCCCAGCGGCTATATCGCGCAGCCCACGCTGAGCCTCTCCAGTTGCCCGACCTTTGTCGAGAGTGGCATTGCACCGCGTCATATCGATTTACGCCCCTACGTGCTCAGTGGCAAGACAGTGCAGATGGTGCCCGGTGGTCTGACCCGGGTGGCGCTGAAAGAAGGTTCGCTGGTGGTCAATTCGTCGCAAGGCGGTGGCACCAAGGACACCTGGATTCTGGAAGATGGCGCGCCGGTGCCCGCAGCGGCCCCGTCCCAATCCCAGACCGTTTGAGGGAGGCACAAATATATGTTGTCAAGAACCGCTGACCATCTTTTCTGGATGTCCCGTTACACCGAGCGGGCGGAGAACACGGCCCGCATGCTGGACGTGAACTACCAGACCTCGCTGCTGCCGCAGTCCGAAGCCGTGGCCCAGGTGGGCTGGCAGGGCCTGCTGTCCATCAGCGAGCTGCTGGCCACCTACCGGCAGAAGTACGGCGAAATCCAGGCCCGCGAGGTGATGGATTTTATGGTGCGCGACGAGAGCAACCCGTCCTCCATCCTGTCCTGCCTGGGCGCGGCACGCGAGAACGCGCGCGCCGTGCGCGGTGCCTTGACCACCGAGGTCTGGGAGACGCAAAACCAGACCTGGCTGGAGGTCAAGCGCATGGTCAAGAGCAAGGAGTTCGAGCAGGACCCGGCGCAGTTTTTCGAGTGGGTGAAATTTCGCTCGCACCTCTCGCGCGGCGTCACCGTAGGTACCATGCTGATGGATGAGGCGCTGCACTTCATGCGCTTGGGCACCTTCCTGGAGCGTGCCGACAACACCGCGCGCCTGGTGGATGTGAAGTTCCACGCCGTGCAGAGCGACTTTTTCGGCACTGCCAGCGAGAAGGATCAGGAGTACGACTTCTACCACTGGAGCGCGATCCTGCGCAGCGTCTCGGGCTTCGAGGTCTACCGCAAGGTCTACCGCGACGTCATCCGGCCCGAGCGCGTGGCCCAGCTGCTGATCCTGCGCCCCGACATGCCGCGCTCGCTGCATGCCAGCATGAACGAGGTGGTGGCCAATTTGAGTCTGGTGGTCAGCGACTCTGCCAGCGAAACCCTGCGCCGTGCCGGCAAGCTGCGCTCGGAACTCCAGTACGGCCGCATCGACGAGATTCTGGCGACTGGCTTGCATGCCTACCTCACGCAGTTCCTGGACCGCGTCAACGACCTGGGCGCACACATCAGCCGCGAGTTCCTGGTGCCGGTGACCTGAGAGGCTGAGCGGCACCTCTTTCCATGTGCCCGCGCAGGGGAATGTGCAACGGCCTCTAAGGCGCCGTGTTCAGTGCCTGCAGCCACGCCAGGATTTTTGCAATCGATGCGCTGGGCGCACCGAGGTGGCTGGCATTGGGCTCGTACAGCTCGGTCTTGGGATTGGGCGGCAGCGCGGCAAAGGCGGGTTGCTTGAGCCGGGCCAGTCCCGGGTAATCGTTGCTCGGGGCCACATACAGCACTGCAGTCGCCGCCGGCATGTGCTGGAGGGACTGGAACATGCCCCATCCACCGTCCGGATCGAACCAGCTCAGGTAGATGCGGGGCGTGGTGAGCAGCGGGTAGGTGCCCTTGCCGCCCTCGTAGTCGGTCAGGCGGGTTTTGTCGTCGCCCTTGCCTTCGTCCACCAGCTTGCGTGCCAGTTGCACGCTGTCGGCCAGTTTCTCCCGGGGGGTATTGCTGCCCGGGTCGCCGCCGGGGGCAATGGCGATGGCGCCGGCCAGCGCGTGGCGGCTGCCGTAGTACAGCGCAAACAGGCCGCCCTGGCTGTGCCCCGCGACCACGAAGCGGGTGGCGCCCCGGCCCTGCAGGGTGCCGATGGCGGCGCTGACCTCCTGCTCGGCCGCGGCCAGCGGTGCGTCGTATTCGCGCCGCCCGGACCACGGCATGTCCAGATTCGCCACCAGATAGCCCTGGGCCGCCAGGGCCGATGCCAGCTCGTTGACGTGGCGTGTGGGAGATCCGCCTTTGCCGTGCATCACGATGATGCCCATGGTCGGTGCGGCAGTCTGCGCATGGACCGGCGGCAAGGCCGCGCTACCGAGTAGCAACAGGGCGTAAAAGCACTGCCGCAAGCGAGTGAAGGGGTGTTGCTTCATGGGTTGTTCTCCAGTGGAATGGTCCGCGTTTCGCCATGGCGCATCAGCCAGACCGTGTCTTGTGGCAGTCCACGTTTTTCCAATGCCACAGCCAGGTCGCGCGGTGGCTGGTCAAACGTTTCCTGTGTCAGCATGAAGGTGCCCCAGTGCACGCCCATGGCCCGCTTGGCGTCCAGGTCCAGCATCAACTGCACGGCATCCGCCGGGTTGACGTGCATGGCTTTCATGAAATCGCGCGGCAGGTAGGCACCAATGGGCAGGGCCAGAAAATCCACGGCGCCGATGCGCCGGCGTATCGCCTTGAAGTCGGCGCTGTAGCCGGTGTCCCCCGGAAACAGAAAGCGCCACGGCTCCATCTCGCCCCGGTCCCACTCCACCATATAGCCGCCCCACAGCGAGGCATTGGTGTCAAACGGGGTGCGCCGGCTCCAGTGCTGCGCCGGTGTGTAGTGCAGGCGCAGCGGGCCCAGGCTGGCCTGGTCCCACCAGGCCATTTCGGTCACTGCGGTGATGCCGCGTGACGTAAACCAGGGCTTCAAACCCAGTGGCACATAAAAGTGCGGGTGCTGCCCGGCAGCCATCAGTTGGCCAATGGTGGCGTCGCATAAATGGTCATAGTGGTTGTGCGAGATCAGCACCGTGTCAATCGGCGGCAGGTCTTGCGGCTTCAGCGGTGCCGGCACACGGCGTTTGGCGCCCATGCGCCCGCCGGGGCCGGCAAAGTCGGCCAGCGTGGGGTCGGTCAGGATATTCAGGCCGCCCACCTGCAGCAACACGGTCACATGGCCCAGCCAGGTCACCACCGGGTCATGCTGGCGCTGCTTCAGGCGCTGCAGATCGGGTGCCACGCTCCATGCCTTGGCAAAGGCGGCATAGCCGCCATCGGGCTCGGCCACGGGTTTGAAATCACCGCGCAGGCTGCGCCACACCATCTCGTACCATGGGAAGTTGCCGATCACCACCGACGGATCGGTATTGACAAAGGTGGTCGTGCGTTGTGGGGATGCCATGGTGCAGCTTAGTGCTCAATCACCTGTTCGATCCGGCGGTCGGGCACGAACCAGATGAAGGCCACCATGATCAGCAATCCGCCCGCCAGACCCGAGAAGCCCAGCAACGCCATCGGGATGGCCACCACATAGGCTGCCAGCGAAATCTTGCCCTTGGTGTCGCGGCCCACGGCCTGTGCCAGTGTCGAGGCCTGGCCGTGCAGCTTGATGATGCGGGCCTGCAGCATGATGTAGGCAAGCGCGCACATCAGCAAGTCAAATGCGTAGACCGCCACCGGGATGGGGGCAAAGTGGTTCTCCCCCATCCAGCCGGTGGTGAAGGGCATCAGCGACAGCCAGAACAACAGGTGCAGGTTGCTCCACAAGATGCCGCCGTTGACCTTGGTGACGGCGTGCAACATGTGGTGGTGGTTGTTCCAGTAGATGCCCACATTGGCAAAGCTCAGCACATAGCTCACAAACACCGGCCACAGCGCATGCAGCTCGGCCCAGCTGTCGCCGTGCGGCACCTTGAGTTCCAGCACCATGATGGTGATGATGATGGCGATCACGCCGTCACTGAACGCTTCGAGTCTTCCTTTTCCCATGCGGTGTTGCTCCCGAACTGGTGGTGGTTGCCAATGTATCCCATGCGGGCGTCTGGAACGCCGCCACCAGAAAGTCCACCATGGCCCGCACCTTGCCGGGCAGGTGCTTGCGGCTGGGGTACACGGCATGGACGGCAATGGTGGGGCCGCGCAGTTCGGGCAAGACCTGCACCAGGCGCCCGGCGCGCAAATCCTCGCCCACCAGAAACGCGGGCTGGTAGATGATGCCCTGGTCGGCCAGCGCGGCGGCGCGGCAGGTGTCGCCGCTGTTGGCGCGCAGGCGCGGGTGGGTGCTGATGCTGACGGGCCGGCCCTGTGCGTCCTCGAAGGCCCACACATCGCCGCCCGACCACCAGGAATAGGCCATCACGCTGTGGGTGGCAATGTCCTGCACCGTGCGGATGGGCGCTGCCGCGCGCAGGTAGGCGGGTGAGGCGCACAGCACCACGCGGTCATGCGCCAGCGTGCGCGACACCAGGCTGGAGCTGGGCTGGGCGCTGATGCGCACGGCCAGGTCGTAGCCCTCGTCCACCAGGTCGACCACGCGGTCGGTCAGTGTGATGTCCAGCTCCACCTGCGGGTGCAGTTTCAAAAATTCACCCCATAGTGGCGCCAGGTGCAGGTTGCCAAAGCTTAGCGGCGCATTGATCTTGAGGCGCCCGCTGATATGGCTGGCCCCTTCGCTGACGGCGGCATTGGCGTCTTCCAGGTCTTCGAGGATCTGGCGGCTGCGCTCAAAATAATCGCTGCCCGCATCGGTGAGAGAAAGCCGGCGCGTGGTGCGGTTGAGCAGGCGTGTGCCCAGCGCGGCTTCCAGCTCCAGCACCAGGCGCGAGACCACGGCCTTGGAGGTGTCCAGCCGCTGCGCCGCTTTGACAAAACTGCCGGCCTGCACCACTGCGGTGAAGGCTTGCATCTGCCGGAACGGGTCCATGCGCAGGCTCCGTGTTCAGGGCACGATGGTGGTGAACAGGTAGGTGGCCAACAGCACCAGGTGCACCACCCCCTGCAGCACCGTGGTGCGGCCCGTGCCCAGCGACAGCGTGCAGATGAACAGCGAGAGCAATAGCAGCACCGTAGATTTGATGTCCAGGCCCAGCGTCAGCGTCCAGCCCGTGGTCAGGGACACGATGGCCACGGCAGGGATGGTCAGGCCAATGCTGGCCAGTGCCGAACCCAGCGCAAGGTTCAGGCTTGTCTGCAGCCGGTTGGCACGCGCCGCACGGTAGGCCGCCAGGCCTTCGGGTAGCAGGACCACCATGGCGATGATGATGCCCACCACCGCCTTGGGGGCGCCCACACGGTCCACAAACAGCTCAATGCTGGGCGCCAGCGCCTTGGCCAGCAGCACCACGGCGACCAGGCTCAGCAGCAGCAGCGCCGCGCTGGCCGCAGCCAGGCGGTTGCCGGGAGGCGGGGCATGGGCGTCTGTGTCGTCGCCGGCACCGGGGGGCAAAAAGTAGTCGCGGTGGCGCACCGTCTGCACCAGCACAAAGGTGCCGTACAGCACCAGCGAAACCAGCGCGACAAAGCCCAACTGGCTGGGGCTGTACATGGGGCCGGGCGTGGTGAGCGTGTAGTTGGGCAGCACCAGCGTCAGCACGGCAATGGCCGCCAGCGTGGCCAGCGAGGCGCTTACGCCCAGCAGGCCGAAGGTTTGCTCCTTGAAGCGGCTGGCGCCGGCCAGCAGGCACAGGCCCACAATGCCGTTGAGGATCAGCATGACTGCGGCGAACACTGTGTCGCGCGCCAGCGCCGTGGTCTGCGGCCCGCCGCTGAGCATCAGCGAGACGATCAGCGCCACCTCGATCACGGTGATGGCCAGCGCCAGCACCAGCGTGCCATAGGGCTCGCCCACACGGTGGGCCACCACCTCGGCGTGGTGCACGGCCGCCAGCACGCCGGCCACCAGGGCGGCGGTCATCAATAGCAGCCAGAAGCCGCCGGCCGCACCCAGTAAAGCGCCACCAAGCACGAGCCAGCCCGCCAGGGGTGAGGCAATGGACCAGAGGGGCAAGGGGGCGTGTGTTTTCATGGATGCCTTGGAATGATTGTCAATATTTTAGAGACATTGAGTCATTTATACCTGTATTTATCTTCAATGCGTTGACGGATAAAGTTCAACCCAGACCATGTAAGGAGATTGCCATGACTGCGGTTGCCACCCCTTCTTCCCAAGCCCCCCGCTTGCCCACGCTGTTTGTGTCGCACGGAGCGCCGCTGTTTGCGGTGGAGCCTGGCAGCACCGGCCCGGCCCTCACGGCCTGGGGCCAGACCCTGCCGGCCGACTTGCGCGGCATCGTCATCATGTCGCCGCACTGGATGGCGCGCACGCCAGCCGTTATGACCACCGCACAGCCCGAGACCTGGCACGATTTTGGCGGCTTTCCGGCGGCGCTGTACGCCTTGCAATACCCCGCCACCGGTAACCCCGCGCTGGCGCAGGAGGTGATGGATTTGCTGGCCCATGCCGGCATGGCGGCACAGGCCGATGCGCAGCGCCCGTTTGACCACGGCACCTGGGTGCCGCTCATGCACATGCTGCCGCAAGCCAACGTGCCCGTGGTGCAGGTGGCATTGCCCATGGGCTGGAATGCGCGCCAGGTCTATGCCATGGGCCAGGCGCTGCAAAGCCTGCGTGACAAGGGCGTATTGGTCATGGGCTCGGGCTCCATGACGCACAACCTGGGCGAGTTTTTTGGCGGCGAACGCGCCACCGCGCCCTATGTCACCGAATTCAGCCGCTGGATAGAAGACAGGCTGGCGGCGGGCGATCTGGACGCACTGCTCGACTACCGTAACCAGGCCCCCCACGCCCACCGCGCGCACCCCAGCGAAGACCATTTTTTGCCGCTGTTTTTTGCACTGGGTGCCGCAGGCAGCGAGGCCCGGCCCGACTACCTGAGCCGCGAGGTGATGTACAGCATGTTGGCCATGGACAGCTTCACTTTGCAATGAAATAGGCCTGTAGCCCGCATGGAGTTTGCGTGAGCAGCTATTAAATCAGGAGTAACTGGGCGGCCGGCTAGGCGTTGACAGGGCTCGCCGGCATGGGGTGGTGCGATGCTGTCACCACATAGCGCTGGCCGCCGGCCTGCTTGGCCTGGTACATGGCGCTGTCGGCGGCCAGTTGCAGGGCGTGCGGCGATACGGTGCCGTCGCCCATGGCAATGCCAATCGAGGCCCCCAGCATGCGTGCCTGCGACGCCAGCGCAATGGGCGGTGCGATGGCCGCCAGGCATTTGGCGGCCACGGCGGCGGCGGCCTGTTCGGCGGTCGCCGGGTCGGCATCCAGGTCGGCCAGCAGGATGGCGAACTCGTCGCCGCCAATGCGGGCCAGCGTGTCGGACTCACGCACCACGGCGCTCCAGCGCCGCGCCACTTCCGCCAGCGCCAGATCGCCCGCAGCATGGCCCAGCTCGTCATTGATGGGTTTGAAGTGGTCCAGGTCCAAGCACAAAAAGGCCACGTGGCTGCCATGGCGCTCTGCACGCGCCAGCGCCTGGTTCAGCCGGTCGGCCAGCAAGGCCCGGTTGGGCAGGCCGGTCAGCACATCGTGGTGGGCCATGTGGGCCATTTCCGATTGGCTGGACCGCAACTTGGCCAGCAGGCGGTTGAAGGCTTCGGTCAAGTGGCCCACCTCGTCCTGGCGCACCACGGTCAAAGGTTCCAGCGGAATCTCGCCCAGTGTCATGCGGTCGGCCTGCTGGGCTGCCTGCAGCAGGGGGCGAAACACGTAGTACAGCAAGACGGTGGTGACGATCAAAAACCCGAACAGCGTCAGGGTGCTGTTCACCGCCACAAAGCGCTTGACACGCCCGAGGGTGGACAAGGCTTCGGCGGTGGGCAGGCGGGCCACTACAAACCAGCCGGTGCTGGGGACCGAAGCCATGGCGGAAATCTCTTCCACCCCGAAGGCATTGACCGTGGTGCCGGTGCCCCGGTAGCCCTGCATCGCGCGGTCGTGCAACAGATTGACCCCGGTGGCCGGCGTGGGCTTGAGCACCATGGTGGGCACGGTGGATGCAATGAACAGTTTGTCGCGCGGCGAGATCAGCAGAAAGCCACCCAGTTTGCCAATGCGGTCCTGGTCGGTGAAGGAAAGAAAACCCGGGGCAGACAGAGCGGTCACGCCCACCAGCAGTGCACGCACCGTGCCAGTGCCGTCCTTGACCGGCGCCGCCACAGGCAAAACCGCTTGGCTGGTGGCGCTGTCCCACAGCGGGCGGCCCACCGTCAGGGTTCCGGTGCGGGCGGCCTGGATCAGGTCCGCATCGCCATGGGGCGGCAGTGTCTGACCGCTGTGGCGTGCCGTGCCGGCGATGGCGCGGCCATCGGGCGTGCAGACCACCAGGCCTTCGGAGAACAGCGGTTGGTACTGGTGGCGCTGCGTCAACCAGCTCTGCAGGGCGCCGGGCTGTTGCAGCAGCTTGGGTGGCAGTTCAGCCGCCACCTGGGTGAGCATGTTCTGGCGTGCCACGACCTTTTGATCGACCTCGCGAGCGACATAGTTGGCCAGCGTCAATTGCTGCGCTGCCATCACTTCGGTGATGTTTTCGCGCAGGTAGCTGCTCAGCGTGAAGTAGCGCACCACATTGCCTGCCAGCAGAAGAAGAACACCGATCAGGATGATGCGGGTGGCGATGCTGTTGGCGATGCGGCGAAAAATCATGCCACCATGATAAGGGGCTGATGTGGTGCTGGCCCCGTAGCGGAGCCAGGCTTTACGGTCTTAGCACTCGACGATATTCACCGCCAACCCGCCGCGTGCGGTTTCCTTGTACTTGGTCTTCATGTCGGCGCCAGTTTCGCGCATGGTCTTGATGACCTTGTCCAGGCTCACCTGGTGCGTGCCGTCGCCATACAGCGCCATGCGCGCGGCGTTGATGGCCTTGACCGAGGCAATCGCGTTGCGCTCTATGCACGGAATCTGTACCAGCCCACCCACCGGGTCGCAGGTCAGGCCCAAGTGGTGTTCCATGCCGATTTCGGCGGCGTTTTCCACTTGCTCCGGGGTGCCGCCCATCACGGCGCACAAGGCCGCAGCGGCCATGGAGCAGGCCACGCCCACCTCGCCCTGGCAACCGACCTCGGCGCCGCTGATGGATGCGTTTTCCTTGTAGAGGATGCCGATGGCGGCGGCGGTGAGCAGGAAGTCGATCACACCGGCGTCATTGGCGCCGTGCACAAAGCGCGTGTAGTAGTGCAGCACGGCAGGGATGATGCCGGCCGCGCCATTGGTGGGCGCGGTGACCACGCGGCCCCCGGCGGCGTTTTCCTCGTTCACCGCCAGCGCATAGAGGTTGACCCAGTCCATCACCTGTAGCGGATCGCGCAGGGCTTTTTCAGGGTTGGCCAGCAACGCCTGGTGCAGGCCTGCCGCACGGCGCTTGACCTTGAACGGGCCGGGCAGAAAGCCCTCCGTACGGCAGCCGCGCTTCACGCAGTCCTGCATCACCTGCCAGATGCGCAGCAAGCCGGTGTCGATCTCGGCATCGCTTCGCCAGTGCTGTTCGTTGCGCCGCATGACTTGCGCAATCGTCAGCCCCTCGCGCTGTGCCAGCGCCAGCAGCGCGTCGCCCGTGGTGAAGGGCAAGGGCAGCACGGTGGCGTCCGGCGCAATGACCTTCTGGCGTGTGCCGTCGGCGGCTACCTCGTCGCTCACGATAAAGCCGCCGCCCACCGAGTAGTACACCCGCTCGCACAGTTCCTTGCCGGTGGCATCCAGCGCCACAAAGCGCATGCCATTGGCGTGGAAGGGCAGGGGCGCACGCATGAAGAGCAGGTCGTCCTTCTCGTGGAAGGCAATGCCGTGCGTGCCGGCCAGGGTGATGCGTTGGCTGTCGCGCACCTGTGCCAGCAGCGCGGGGATTGCATCCACCTCCACCGTGTCGGGCTCATGGCCGCAGAGGCCCAGCAGCACCGCCACATCGCTGGCGTGGCCCTTGCCCGTGGCGCCCAGCGAACCATGCAGCCAGCAGCGCACCGTGGCGGTCTGCGCGAGCACGCCGCTGTGCTGCAGGCGCGCCACAAACTGCCGTGCCGCGCGCATGGGGCCCACGGTGTGTGAGCTGCTGGGGCCGATGCCGATCTTGAACAGGTCGAAAACTGAGACTGCCATAGCGTGAATCCTTTGCGGTGAAGTGTGCGCTTGAAATACTCAGACTGCAAAGCGTTGCTGCACATGGCCCGCCAGCTGGTGTGCGGTAACGGCCGACAGCGTCCAGCCTAGGTGGCCGTGGCCGGTGTTGTAGAACACATTGGCTCGGCGGCCCCGGCCCACGCGCGGCAGCATGTTGGGCAGCATGGGGCGCAGGCCGGCCCAGGGCTCGGCCCGGCGCGTGCTCACACCGGGGAAGCACTGGTTCACCCATTGGACGAGCGGGCGAATGCGGTCGGCGCGGATGTCGTGGTCTATCCCGTTGAACTCGGCGGTGCCCGCCACGCGGAAGCGGTCCGCGCCCAGACGGCTGGTGACCAGCTTGGTTTCGTCGTCCAGCAGGCTGACCTGCGGGGCCGCCTGCTGGCTGGTAGCGTCGTTCAGGTGCACGGTGATGGAGTGGCCCTTGACCGGGTAGATGTTGAGCCGGTCGCCCAGTTGCGCGGCCAGGCGGCGCCCATGCACACCGGCGCACACCACCACGCCGTCAAACACGCGCGTCTCGGTGCCGCCCGCATGCTGCAGTTTGAGCAGGGCGCTTTGGCCATCGGCAGAAGCGCCCTGCACCTGGTGGCCATAGAGAAATTGCACGCCCTGGCGCGCACAGGCCTGGGCCAGGCCCTGGGTGTATTTGTGGATATCGCCGGTGGAGTCGCTCTCGGTGAAGTAGCCGCCGTAGTACTGGCCCTGCAGCGTGGGCTCAATCGCGCGCATTTCATCGGGTGTGACAGCGCGGCGCGCCAGGCCGCCGGCGGCCAGCATGGTGGAGACCTTGCCTGCATGGTCAAAGCCGGCCTTGTGGCGGTAGATGTGCAGGATGCCCTGGCGTTTGTGGTCGAAGTCAATGCCTTCTTTGTCGGCCCAGCCGAAAAGGTGCTCGCGCGCGGCAATGGCCAGGCGCGTGGTGGCTTCGGTGTTGTCGCGGTACTTGGGAATGGCGGCCACAAACTCGGCCATCCAGCTCAGCTTGTGCCAGGTGGGCAGGGGGTTCATCAACAGCGGTGCGTCCTTGGTGAACATCCACTTCAGGCCTTTGACGAGGGTGCTGGGGTGGGTCCAGACCTCGGCATTGGAGGCCGACAGTTGCCCGCCGTTGGCATAGGAGGTTTCCATGCCCGCGTAGCGGTTCTTCTCGATCAGGGTGACGCGGTAGCCGGCCTGGGCCAGGGTGTAGGCGCTGGTGACGCCGGTGATGCCGCCGCCGATGATGGCTAGGTGTTTCATAGAGCTCTCGCAAAACAGTCGCAAACAAGGAAGTCGCCCGCCCGCACACCATGTGCGGGTGACGACCCCCTCTGTTTGAGACCTGAGAGATTCGCCGCCGGCCTTGTGGGCCAGCGGCTTGCTCCTGCGGTGTGCTGCGGGACTGGTCCGCAGCAGCTCTTCAGAGTGCCAAGGGATAAAAATCCCTACCGCAGCGGTCCTGGGTGCCTGAGAGTTTCCGGGGTGGTTGCTCCTTCGGCGCTGGGGCTGGTGTTGCCGGCCCCAGGCTCTCCCGCTGCGATGCCAGGTCGGGCCTGGCCAGGGTGGCTGCATGCAATGCAGTGCCGCCCTGATAAATAGCCTAGCCGCCTGCGTATTCGGCCACGGGCACGCAGCTGCAGAACAGATTGCGGTCGCCGTAGACGTTGTCCACGCGGCCCACGGGTGGCCAGTACTTCACGGACTTGAGGCTGGGCAGCGGGAAGGCGCCGGTCTCGCGTGCATAGGGGCGCTCCCAGGCGTCGCCCAGCAGGCTGGCGGCGGTGTGTGGCGCGTGTTTGAGCGGGTTGTTGTCCTGCGGCCATTCGCCGCGCTCCACCCGGGCAATCTCGCCACGGATGGCGACCATGGCGTGGATGAAGCGGTCCAGCTCGGCCAGCGTCTCGCTCTCGGTAGGCTCCACCATCAGCGTGTTGGGCACCGGGAAGGAGAGCGTGGGCGCGTGGAAGCCGTAGTCCATCAGGCGCTTGGCCACATCTTCGGCCATCACGCCGCAGGTGTCCTTGAAGCCGCGCAAATCCAGAATGCACTCGTGCGCCACATGGCCGTTGGCCGACGCGTACAGCGTGGGGTAGTGGTCACGCAATTGCGCGCTGATGTAGTTGGCCGCGAGGATGGCCGACTCGGTAGCGTGTTGCAGGCCGTCCGCACCCATCATGCGGCAGTACATCCAACTGATGGGCAACACCGCTGCATTGCCCAGCGGTGCGGCGCTGACGGCACCGACCGCGCTGGCAACGCCGCTGGTGGCATGGCCGGGCAGGAAGGGCACCAGGTCGGCCACGACGCAGACGGGGCCGACGCCGGGGCCGCCACCGCCGTGCGGGATGCAGAAGGTCTTGTGCAGGTTCAGGTGGCTTACATCGCCGCCAAACTCGCCAGGGGCGGCCACGCCCACCAGCGCGTTCATGTTGGCGCCGTCCACATAGACGCGTCCGCCGTGCTGGTGCACCAGTGCGCACAGCTCCTTGACCTGGGTTTCAAACACGCCGTGCGTGCTGGGGTAGGTGATCATCACGCAGGCCAGGTTGGCACTGTGCTGCTCGCACTTGGCTTGCAGATCGGCCATGTCCACATTGCCCATGTCGTCGCACTTGGTGACGACGACCTGCATGCCCACCATCTGCGCGCTGGCCGGGTTGGTGCCGTGGGCGCTGCTGGGGATCAGGCAGATGTTGCGGTGCGCCTCATTGCGCGAAGCGTGCCAGCCCTGGATGGCTAGCAGACCCGCGTACTCGCCCTGGCTGCCCGCGTTGGGCTGCAGGCTGATGCCGGCGTAACCGGTGGCGGCGCACAGCCAGCCGCGCAGTTGCGCGTCCAGCTCGGCATAGCCCTGGCGCTGGTCGGCCGGGCAGAAGGGGTGGATGTTCGCAAACTCGGGCCAGGTGATGGGAATCATCTCGCTGGTGGCGTTGAGCTTCATGGTGCAGGAGCCCAGCGGGATCATGCTGCGGTCCAGCGCCAGGTCCTTGTCGCTGAGCATGCGGATGTAGCGCAGCATGCCGGTCTCGGAGTGATGGGTGTTGAACACCGGATGGGTGAGGAAGGCGCTGGTGCGGCGCAGTTCGGCCGGGATCAGCGGCTCGGCCGTGGCTTCCAGCGCTGCCACCGTGGGAAGCGTCTGGCCGGGCTTGGCAAAGAACGACCAGACCAGGGCCACGTCTTCGCGCGTGCTGGTTTCGTCCAGCGACACGCAGATGTAGTTCTTCCAGGCTTTTCGTACGTTAGCCCCCGCGGATACTGCGCGGGCAGCTATCGAATCCGTAGCATCGTCGGTCTTCAGGCACAGCGTGTCGAAGGCTGTGTCATGGTGCATGGTGGTAAAGCCCAACTGCGCCAGGCCCTTGGCCAGGATGCCGGTGAGCTTGGCCACGCGCTGGGCGATGCGGGTCAGACCCTCGGGCCCGTGGTACACGGCGTACATGCTGGCTACCACGGCCGGCAGCACCTGCGCGGTGCAGATGTTGGAGGTGGCCTTTTCGCGGCGGATGTGCTGCTCGCGCGTTTGCAGCGCCAGGCGGTAGGTGGGGTTGCCGTGCACGTCAATGCTCACGCCCACCAGGCGGCCGGGCAGCGAGCGTTTGTACTCGTCGCGGCAGGCCATGTAGGCGGCGTGCGGGCCGCCGTTGCACAGAGGCATGCCGAAGCGCTGCGTGGTGCCCACCACAATGTCGGCGCCCATCTCGCCCGGGGCCTTGAGCAGCGTCAGTGCCAGCAGGTCGGCGGCCAGGATCAGCGCCGCGCCCTTGCTGTGGATTTGCGCTGCGCTGGGGCCCCAGTCGGCCAGCCAGCCGCTGCTGGCCGGGTACTGGTTCATCGCGGCAAAGTAGTCGTCGGCGGCAATCGCGGCCTTCCATTCGTCGGCCGAGGTGATGATCTTGACGGTGATGCCCAGCGGCTTGGCGCGGGTCTGAATCACTTCAATGGTTTGCGGGTGGCAGTCGCCGCTGACCACGAACACATTGCCCTTGGCCTTGACCGAGCGCTTGGCCAGCGTCATGGCTTCTGCAGCGGCGGTGGCCTCGTCCAGCATGGACGCGTTGGCGATGGGCATGCCGGTCAGGTCGCAGACCATGGTCTGGAAGTTCACCAGCGCTTCCATGCGGCCCTGCGAAATCTCGGCCTGGTAGGGCGTGTAGGCGGTGTACCAGGCGGGGTTTTCCAGCACGTTGCGCAGGATCACGCCGGGCGTGTGCGTGCCGTAGTAGCCCTGGCCGATGAAGCTCTTGAATACCTTGTTCTTCGACGCCAACGCCTTCAGTTCGGCCAGCGCATCGGCTTCGGTCACCGGTGCGGGCAGGCGCATCGGCCGTGCGCGGCGGATGGCCGCGGGCACGATGCCATCGATGAGTTCCGCGCGCGTTTCCGAGCCGATCACCGGCAGCATGCGCGCCTCGTCCGCCGCATCGATGCCGATGTGGCGGGCAAGGAATTCTTCGGCGTTCTCTAGTTCTTGCAAAGAGGGAAGGGCGGGGATCGGCATGGCGTGATGGATCGGCGTTAAGGAAGAAAAGACTCAGCGGTCGCCGCCGGGCTGGCCCGACGCGGGCCTTGCCTTCCCCGTGGGGAAGAGCGAAGCACACGAAGTGGCAAGCCGGGGGGCGCGCATTTTCAGGATTCGGCGGCGAACTTGTCGTAGGTGGCGGCGTCGAGCAGCGCGTCGAGTTGCGCGGGCTCGCTCAGCTTGACCTTGAAGAACCAGCCGCTGGCCAGCGGGTCGCTGTTGGCCAGCGACGGGTCGGCGCGCAGGGCTTCGTTGACTTCGGTGATCTCGCCCGACACGGGCATGAACACATCGGCGGCGGCCTTGACCGATTCGACGACGCCGGCGACTTCGCCCTGCGCGAAGGTCTTGCCGACTTCAGGCAGGTCGACGAACACCACGTCGCCCAGCGCGTCCTGTGCGTGCAGGGTGATACCGACCGTGGCGGAGCCGCCGTCGGCCGAGACCCATTCGTGGTCCTTGGTGTACTTGATGCTCATGAGAAAACTCCTCGTGGAAAAAATGATGGTCGGGGTGCAGAGCCTAGCCGGGTCTGCCGTCGCTCAGCCGCGGTAGTAGCGGGTTGGCACGAAGGGCATGGTCGAGACTTCCATCGGCACGGGCTTGCCGCGCACGATGGCCTGCACACGCGTGCCGGGCTCGGCGAAGGCGGTGGCCACATAGCCCATGGCGATGCAGCGGTCGGCCGTAGGGCCGAGCAGGCCGCTGGTGACGATGCCGATGTCATGGCCCTCGAAGGACTGCAGCAGCGTGCCGTCGCGCACCGGAATGCGTTCGAGGGCGACGAGGCCGACGCGCTTGCGCTTGAGCGTCTCGTGGTCGGTGTGGCCGGCTGCGCCCGCGGTGGCTGCGGCGAGTTGCGCCAGGATCTTGGCCGCGCCCGGAAAGCCGCCTTCGCGCGCGCCGCCCGCGCGGCGCACCTTCTGCATCGCCCAGTTGAGCGAGGCCTCGACCGGCGTGGTGGTGGTGTCGATGTCGTTGCCGTACAGGCACAGGCCGGCTTCGAGCCGCAGCGAATTGCGCGCGCCCAGGCCGATGGGCTTGACCTCGGGCTGGGCCAGCAGCAGGC
>JACXTT010002015.1_pt1 | contig 32886 bp, 28 predicted proteins | sample 9270951 | NCBI WGS metagenome assembly JACXTT01 (sample SAMN15532306, study PRJNA645909) | rock metagenome | isolation source: weathered quartz diorite | place: Puerto Rico | collected 2017-06-21
ATGTCGCACCGCCACGGTGACCATATGGGCGGATTGGCCTACTTGCTCAAGGTGAACCCTACCGTGAAGATCTATGCGCCGAAGGAGAGATCCGGAGTCTACGGCGACGACCAGCCCAGCAGCGCGTCGTATCGCAAGGACGCGTCTCTTCCCACGGAGCAGCGTTATTACAACGGAGCGCCACCCGAGATCATACACATGGGAGAGGCCTGGCCCGGCGCCAACTTCCCACTGATCGACAAGAATACCGAGATCGCGCCCGGCATGTTTCTAATTGCGCTGGTCTCCGACAAACCCGGTACGCTGGAATTGCGCGAGCTTTCGCTCGCCATCCGCACACCTGACGGCCTTGTGCTGGTGGTCGGCTGCTCGCATCCCGGCGTGGAGCACATTGTGCTGGAGGCCAGTGCGATCGACCCTCACATCACGATCCTGTTCGGCGGGCTGCACCAGATCCAGGCACCGGACCCTGAGGTGGAGCGCATTGCCGTTGCGCTGCACAACCAATACAAGCTGGAACGCGTGGCGCCGGGCCATTGCACCGGCGAGCCGGAGTTCGCTGCCCTGAGGAGAGCATTTGGCGAGCATTACGTGTACGCGGGCGTCGGATCAATAGTTGATCTGCGCAAGTAAATATGTCCGGCGTTGGGCTTTTCGGCACGCGCTAAACGCCTCGGGTTTCGCCACTAGCGCGATTCGGAAGTTATGTTGCAGTGGAGGCTGAGGTCTGGGCGATCACACCGTAGGCGCGCTCGAGCAGTTCGGTCAGTTCGCGGTTCCTCTCCTCAAGAGTCTTGATCCGCAGCCGTAGGGTTGCAACGACATTTTGTCGTGAAAGACGCTCTCGGTCTTGTGAAGCCGAAAGCGGAGGAGCCGCTCGGCTTTGTGGCCTGCGCACGCGCATGATACGGGAGCGCAAGTCCTGCTCGCTGTACAGCCATGCCGTCGAAACCCGCGCTTCGGCCGCTACGCTCCGGAAGTTGATCTCCCGACTCAAAGCCTCCATTCTCTGAAGTGCTGCTAAAGCCCTTTGTGTTGTGCTCTCGCTCCGCAGGCGCGCGCTGCGCTTGAGACCCTCCGTATTTCTAGGCATGCGTTTCCTCCAGAGATGTGATGATCTTGACCAAGCTGCTTCGCTTCTGTTCGTTCATTTCAACCTGCCGTTTCCATCCGCTCGCATTGGCCTTCGCAATCACCCGCTCTGTCTCTCGAAGCTCCGCTTTGTGCACTTCAAGAAAGCTTATATCCGTTCGAAAGTGAGCGCAGTTCAGACAGGCATTCGGATGAGGGCAAGGACCGGCGATAACAGGTATGGCGCAGTAACCGTTTGTGAGCGCCTGCGCGAGAACGTTGCGCGTGAACCATTGGAGGTCGCCAGAGTCGAGCGGTCCATTCTCTGGCACGGCCTTCCCAGTCACGTCCACCAGGGTGCCTTGCAGGTACTCGGACAGCCTCTCTTTCATGGTGCTGTCATGGATGTGCGCATAACGACTTGTCATCTCCGGTCCGAGATGGCCGAGGTAGCGTTGGATAATGTTGTGAGGCACACCGAGATTGATCATTCGCGTGCCGACCGTGTGGCGGAACTGATGAGACTGAAAGCGGAAGAGTTTGCCCTTCGCATCGCGTATTTCACGCTCGTAAGCTAAGCGATTAATACGCTGCGTGAAGGTCCACTGCTTGAACACTTTTCCTCTCGGGTTCGGGAATAGCAAGGTGGATGACGGCAGTTGGCCCCGCACGACCTGCTGCTGTTCTTGTATGACCAAGGCGATTTCTCGAGACACCGGTATCGTGTGCTCTCGCTTCATCTTGCCTTGCATGAAGCGCAGATAGAACGTGCCTCGCGCATCTTGCGTCAGGCAATCCAATGGCAGCTGAAGGAGTTCGCTAAGGCGCATACCGCACTCTCGGAGAATAAGAACCATCTGCATCCACGGTGCTCTCAGGTTGCCGAGATGTTTGTTGAGCTGGTCCAGCACCGCAGAAGGAATATAGCGAGGCTGCGGCTTCGGGGGTTGTGGTACCTCTTCGTCGTAAATCATCCGCTCCGATGCGATGGGCAGCCAACGCTCGCGAGCGGCTATTTCCAGAAAGGTTCGAACATTGATGACATCCGTCTTGCGCACGGCGATGCTGATCCGTTTAACGAGGTAGCTTAGGTACTCCACCAGAAGCTTGCGCGTGATGGTTTTGGCAGTGGCGTTCGGCCGGTTCTTAGCGATGAACTCTGAGAAACGCGTTAGCGATTGCAATCGCGTACGGCATGTGCCCTCCGCATAAATCGCCAAGCAGTACTGAAGATAGGCCTTGACGGCCTTCCGTAGCCAGAGTTGACGGATCAGGCGGAAATTGAGAGTGGTATTGGATAGAGAAAGATTGACTGGAACCGACAGTCGCCGAAGGTCCCAGACATCCTTCTCATACTCTGGACGATCGTCGTACGCATCCTTCAGGACCAAGTGCACTTGTCGAAGCGTCCCGACGTAAGCGCTATCGCGAGGACTCATACGCGGCCGTTGCTCACCGTCCATGCGGGTTGTGGTTCCCGGGCTGTATATCCCGCAGCTTTTCAAATACTTCCTATATTCCTCGCGGCAGGTCTCGAAGCTTCGACTCATCAAAGAAGGCGGGGGAGGATTCAACGTGTTTAGCCATTTGATCAGGCGGTGCACTTTGCAGGTCTCCCTTGTGGTTCTCCAGCCCCCATCAATGAACTTCTTCCAGCAGGCATACTTGAGTTCTCCATTGAGGGCCGGAGATTTGCACTCGAAGTACAGATATCTCTGGCGCGGAACAGGGCTCAGTCCGGTTCGCACCGGGCTATGGTGCATGTCCCAGGTATCTTCGCTCCAGAACCCTTGCAGTTCGGCAAGCAAGCGTTGTTGTTTTGCACGGTTCCACGTAGAGCGGCTCATCTCGCACACTCCCTCTGATAACGAGCGAACATCTCTCCCATGTCTCCGGTCGACAGGTGCCCATATGTGTTTACTGTGGTTTGGATCTGCGCATGCCCGAGACGCCGCTGGACATACGCGGCATCCCATCCGGCTCGAAGCAGCTCTGTTGCGTGAGTGTGGCGGAACATGTGGGGCGTTGCTCGTATGCCTGTTTTCCTGCTCAACTTGCGGAACAGATCGATTACGGAGGAGTACGTCATCGGCGCACCGATGCGCCCACCGAACAAGTTCACAAAAACATAGTCGTGAGAGGCCTCCTGATATTCGTGAACGAGATAATCGGCATAGAGTGTCATCAACTCTTTCGAGACATGCACTGTGTAAGGAGACCGCGATTTAGCGCGTGCGCCATTGCTGTTTGCACGGGGCACGATATCGATCTCTCCGTCGAAGGATCGGATATCTGCGTGGCGTAACCCGAGCGCCTGACCGATGCGCATCCCGCTCTCATAAAGAATGCTTACAAGCAGGCGGTCCCGTCGGCGCGTACACGCATCGAGCAGCGCGTGAACCTCGCGCCGCGAAAACACGCGCGGAAGGTGTCGCGTCGCTCGCACATGAGCCACTGCTTGTAGCAGTGAGCGATTCCTGTTGATGTGGTGCAAGAAAGGCTTGTAGGAACTCTTTGCCCCGAACCGTCGCGAACGGCTGATGTCTGTCTCGATGCCCAACCTGTCCTGATATTCGTAAAAAGAACCCACGGCCGCCAAGATGGTGTTGATCGTTGAGTTCGCTCGCGACTCGCCGCTGCGTGAGTGGGCTCGACGTAGCCAGCCAACAAACTGGGCAAGTTCGGCTAACGTCAAAGTCTTCCAATCCCTTCCTTCTTCAGATAAGAACTTCAAAAACGCCTGAAGATGATGAGCATAGGCGCGAACAGTATTTGGAGATCGCCCCAGGCAATGCAGATACGAGAGATATCGGTTGGGAGCAACGAGTGGCTGGTCACCGCTGAACAACACCCAACTCCGTTCCCTCGTTTCGGGCACAACAATTCTTTGAACTTTGGTCACGGGTCCTCCAGAAGTGAGCGTGCAGTTCGCCTTGACGCCGTTCCGCTACGCTCTACGTCGCCAAGGCGAACTGATTTACGTCGTGGAATCAACTATAGATAACGATTCCACAGCGTCCAGAAACCACCGTGGTATACGTCGTAGAACGCTTCTTTCGGACTGAAGATAAATCGAAAACGTTCAGCGCGCCGATGTGCATCCCTTCGAGGAAGCCCAAGGCTACCGGGCCTTGCTGGAACGCGAAGGCTCTCAATACACGGTGCAGAGAATCGCGGCGCGAGTGGGGAAGACGGCGGCGTATATGGCCAAACGCTTGAAGCTGCTCGACCTCGTCCAGCCCGCCGCCGATGCCTTCACAGCCGGATACATCGGTCTCGAACACGCGCTGCTCATTGCCAAACTCACACCGGAAATGCAGGAGAGAGCGCTCGACCACTGCTTTGACGGCTACGGTGCGGGAAACGACTCCAATCGGAGCCTCGTTCCGGTGGCCCGGTTGCAGGAATGGATTACACGCAACGTGTACCTGGGCCTTAAGTCCGTCCCGTTTTCAAAGGACGACGAAACGCTCGTGCCGGAAGCGGGCAGCTGCACCAACTGCCCGAAGCGCACGGGATTCAACACCCTGCTCTTCGACACGGGCAAGGACGCATGCGTCGACGCCTCTTGCTTCAATCGCAAGCTCGACGCTCACCTCGCGGCACGTCTCGCGAAAATGCCTAACCTCATCCAAATTTCCGCTGGCTTTGAATCGCCGGAGAATGACACCGTCCTGCCACGCCGCAACTACCTTGAAGTTGTGGCGCGGGGTGCAAAGAGCGGCAAGACGGCGCGGCCTGAACAGCGGCTCTGTTCACACCTCGCACCTGCCATCTACACCGACGGAGTCGAGAAGGGCCGCCTGGTGAAGGTCTGCGCAACCACATCCTGCCCCGGCTCCTCCGCAGCTGACGCAGACGCTCCGCTATCACCATTTGCCCGCTCTCCTTTTCTGTTTTTTCGTGCTATTCGGCTTCGATCAAGCGCATGGTAACCCCGATAACTCGCCCGACGATATCCGCTTCCCGCGGAAACGCGAAACGCCTCACTTGGCATTTCGATTTCGGATGCGGGACCGCGCTCAGGTGGCCGTCCTCCATCTGGCACCAGCTGCAGATAAATTCACTCCGCAGTTCCACGAAGTAGATGGGCCGGTCGTCCTCATCCTCCCATTTCGATTGGACGACCTTGCGCTGATTCTGATCGATCTGGACGATGGAACCCGGTCTGATGATGGGGAACATGGTACGGGCCGTAAGTCCCACGAAACCATATACGCCGTTGCGCAAGTCCATGTGCTGGAGCAGGCGAATCGGAACCTCGCCCCAAATCTTGCCGAGCTTTGCGAGGAGACTCGTGCGGTCGAGCTTGAAGTTCTTCGACTTCATCGGCACTACGATCGTGTCGTCCCGGTCCGCGACGCGGGTGTCCAATTGCGTCTTCGACGGCGCGAACATCGCCTGATCTCGGCTGAAGTCGCCCAGATTGCAGCCAAAGGCCGAGAAGATGCTGGACCAGTGAACGTTGTAAATCGCTCCCAGGGTGTACTGCTTGCAAGCGCTCGGAGTATACGTGCCGTTCTCGATGTTGTTCAGCCAGCCGCGCGAAATAAAATAGTCGGGATTCTGTTTCTTTTCCGCAAGTTGCCGGCTGCGCTCTTCGACTTGCCGCAGGCTCAGCCCGAGGCGCTCCCGTATCCGCTTTAAGCGAATACCTACCCTTTCGGACTGCGTGCTTGCTTCCATGGGCCCGGTTCGGTTGTGTTACGTCGTTACTACCCATCTCGGAACGTACACATAAGTTAGCACAGCCGCGCGCAAATGCCCTGAGCACCCGCTTTCTGTCCGGAATTCAGGACATCTGCGCTGTCCCGAAAAACAGCCAGCCAAAAGAATTCCTGCACAGCAAATCACCGCGGCGGTCGACTACCGGCACCATGTCCGTCCCTTCCCGCCAGCCACTGCCGTCGCTCGCTGACTCTGTTCGCAGGATTCTATCGACAAGCGGCCTTTCGCTCGCGGATGTGTCGCGTGCGTCGCGAACCCCGGAAAACCGCTTCGCCCACATCCCTCATAGCTTCTACAGCTCGCTCCGAAAACGGTCCTTCAGCCCCAGCCTCTACCAACTGCATTCGCTGAGCAAACTCTCCGGCTATCGCCTCATCGACTGGCTCGCCCTGTTTGGAATTTCGCTCGATGATGTGTCCCGTTTTCAGGCGTCCTTTTCATCGCCTAAGACCGTCGAACTCGACGCCACCATCTATCGGCCCAGTGTTCCCATACCGTGGCTTTACGACCTGAAGGAGGCCGACTTCACGGTGCCGCTTGCGCCACTCAGCCAATGGGTCCAGGTTGGCCCGCCTCGCCGGATCGATTCTCTCGCGAGCCGCGCAAAAAACAGGTTTCGGTACGTCAAGATTGGATCGCACGACGCACTCGCATTTCCTGATCTGCTTCCGGGAAGCGTCGCGCGCGTGCGGAACGATCCTTCCGTCCTGGAACGCGCGCCGGCCGGGAAGAGTCTCGCTCGGACGCTCTTTCTTGTCCGGCACAGCAGAGGCATTACATGCTCCTGCGTCCTTCGCTCGGAACCCGGCAAAATCGTCCTGTGTTCGAGACACCTTCCCTATGCGCCTGTCGAATTGACCGTAGGAACCGAGGCTGTCGTATTGGGAACCGTCGACCTTGAATTTCGGCCGATAGCCGGAATCCCGAAGCCGGTCGTTTCGGCCAGATTGGAGCGCTACCGCACGCCGGGTCCGCTTGGGCGATCTTCATCGGCGCGCGGCGCCGGTGATTTCATTCAGATGGCGCGGAAGGCTTGCGGGATTTCTTTTCGCGAAGCCTCCTCCCGCACCCGCTTGATTGCGCGAGAACTCGGCGACCACCGTTACTACTGCTCGCCGGCCGCTCTCTCCGACTATGAGACTCGAAAGTTTGCTCCGCGCCATATTCACAAGCTGATCTCCATCTGCGCCGTCTACTTCGCACGTGCGGCGGATCTGCTTGAGGCTTGCGGTGTTTCATTGGACAAGACGGGCGATCGCGCGATGCCTTCTGAATTTCTGAGTCCGACCGGGTCGAACCGAGTCTCGCGAGTCAGGCCATTTCGCTTCCTTCGCGAGATGGAACGAAGGTTCGGCCCACTTCCATGGTTTTTGCGGCGCGCCGGTTCGCCGTTGTTCGGTTTGCCAAACGTTTCGCTGCGCGACCTGTTTTGGGTCGGCGATTCCCCAGAACCCAAGCATTCCAGCTTCAGAGGAGTTCAGCTCCTGATCGTGGACCGGAGACAAAAACGGCCTAGGGTTTCTCTGTGGTGCCCGATCTGGGCGCAGCCGATTTACGTGCTGCAGAAGCGCGGCGGGGCCTATCTGTGGGGTTTCTGCAGGCTCGAGAACGATGTGTTGGCGCTCTACAGTCCCGTGCAACGCGCGAAATCCGTGCGGCTGCGCAACCGCATGGATGCCGAGGTAGTTGGCCGCGTGGTCGGAATGATCCGAAAGCTTGCCTAGCGTGACGACGATTGCCTCCGAAACTGAACAGCCGGCACCGTCGGCCGCTGGCGCACAGGACCGACACGCTTCCGCCTTGACATTTAATAACAAAGCTGTTATAAGAATGGAGTCATGAAACCTCACGAATTCCGCGCTGCCAGGCTCGCAAAAGGCTGGACCCAGAGCCGGGCGGCCAGACGTCTGGGTATGACTCAGGCGTATTTGAACTACCTGGAGCACGGAAAAAGGCGATTGACCCCGCAACTCGTTCGTCACGCCGCCTCCGTGTACGGACTCTCGCCCAAGGCCCTGCCCGTTACAAACACGTTTGCCCCCGCCGAGACGAGTGAGCAACGCCTGGCCGAAGCTCTTTCAACGCTTGGTTATCCGGGATTCAGCTATCTCCGCTCGCATGCACCCAAGAAGCACCCCAACGAGTTTTTGCTGACCGCCTTGAGCCAGAGGAGCCTAGATCCCCGCGTTGCCGAAGCTTTGCCTTGGGTAGTGGCGAATTCTGTCGAACTGAACTCCTGGCTTCTCGAGAATGCGCGCAAATACAATCTTCAAAATCGCCTTGGGTTTGTCGTCGCCCTAACGCGACGTGCGGCTGACAAACTGAATGCATCCGCCAAAACGGAGGAATTGAAGCGGTTCGAAACGTTGCTCGACGACAGTCGCCTTGTGAAGGAAGATTACTTTTATCGCCCTCCCCGTACGGAAAGCGAAACTCGATGGCTGAGGAGCAATCGCACCGATGATGCAGCCCATTGGAACTTGCTCAGCGATATGAAGCCGGAACACCTGACGTATGCCGGCTGACCGAGAAGCACGCGCGCTTCCCTCGCCATGGAAGGAGTTCCTCTCCGATCTCGACGCTCTTCTCTCGGAACCGCTCGAACTCCATTGCATCGGCGGATTTGTCCTGGCCTTTTTCTATGGCCTGCCTCGCACGACGGGCGATATCGACTACTACGCAGCGATTCCCGCCAATCTCAATCTTGCTGCGATGGCCGGGCAGGGTTCGCCTCTCCATCAGAAACACAAGGTTTGGCTTCATCGCGTCGCCGTAGCTAATTTGCCGGAAGAGTATGCCACGAGGCTCGCCGAAATGGCTCCCGGACAGTTCAGGCATCTGAGAATCCTCGTTCCCGATGCGTACGATTGCATTCTGTCAAAGATCGAGCGGGCAAGCCCGAAAGACAGGGATGACGCCGATTATTTGTTCCGTTCTCAAAAGCTCGAGGCTCGGGTATTGCGGGACCGATATAGAGCCGAGCTCAGTCACAATCTCATCGGCAATGTCGATTGGCACGACAAAACGCTTGAGCTTTGGATCGAAATCTTCCTAGCTCCGCGATAGCGCTGCTGCCCAACAAAAAGCCGAGAAACAATCGGTGAAGAGCACGGCCCGGCGGCTCCGCATCGCGAAGCCGAACAGACAACGCCGCCAGCCGGCGCGGCGCAAAAACATTTTTCTCTCGTGTTCCGCCTTCAATCATTGGCCCACGGCACGTTTGCGAACAACTGAACGAGTCAGTCGCTTTCCGCGACGTCTAAATGGCAGCCTGTGCTCGCAGCAGCAAACACACATCACTCTGGGATCGCACTCGCATGGCCCCATTTCCCGACACCATCCGCAGACTGTCGAGCGCCGACGGGGCGCCGTCCTCGACCTTCGCCGCGGAATTCTGTTTCGCGTGAACCCGTTAGGTGCAAGGGTGATGGATTTGCTGGAACAGGGAGACTCTCCGGAGCGGATCGCCGACAAACTCAGCGCCGAGTTTCAAGTCGCGCTCGACGAAGTGCAGTCCGATGTCCGTGACTTTATCGGATCGTTGAAGGCTCGCGGTGTCATCGATGCTCGCTGAGCGCGGCGCAGCACGGTGAGGACGGTGTTCGATGAACGTGGTTCCAATAGAACACGATACCGAAGCGTGGCGGATTCTTCTCTTCGCCGGGAACGGAGAGGAACTCCTTATTCTGAAACGCACGACAGGACTCTGCCTGCCGGTGCTGCACATTCCGCGATACCAACGAATCGCCGCCAGCCTGAACGCGGAGGCGGAACGAACCTGGAATATTGAAACTATCTGCGTCGTTCCCTTTGGCGTTTCCCATCCCGACCGGATTTCCGGCGTTGTCCACTATCACATCATGGAAGTCCGTGGATCCGGAGATCTTGCTCAAATCGCGCCAAAAACCATCAATGCGGCGGCAGCGAAAGCGGATGAGTTTTCGGATGTACGCGACTATCTTGCCGTCCGCCGCGCGATGAAGTTCGACGCCACCGGCTTGTCATCTGACGACGCGGGTCCATTTTTTGAAGTTGGCGCGTTCGAGCAGATTTCGGCATGGGTCGAGGATCGATTGGAAGCGCTGGGGCGGAAGTGGGACGGTGCGTTTCGTCAATTGCATGCGAGTGGTTCCTTTGCACTAATTCGCTTCGGAACGAAGGATGGAGCCGTTTGGTTCAAGGCAACCGGAAGACCGAACCAGAGGGAACTCGCGATCACGCGGCGCTTGTCGGCCCTGTTCCCTCAGTTCATGCCTGCGATCATTTCCGTGCGCGAGGATTGGAATGCATGGCTGACAAACGAAGCCGCTGGCACGTGTCTCGATTCCTGCCCCGACCTCGACGCATGGTGCACCGCAGCTGCGTCCCTCGCCGAGCTGCAGCTCGCCTCGGTCGGTCATACTTCCTCGATCCTCAGACCTGGCGCGCATGACGCGCGCGCCGCGGCGCTTCTTTCCCAGGCTGCGCCGTTCTTCGCGGAAATCGGAAGCCTCATGGAGCGGCAGACCAAAACCGCCCCGCGAAAGCTCTGTGCGTCGGAGATTCAGTCGCTCAGAGAAAGAGTGACCAAAGCTTTAGGACGAATGGAATCGGCGGCGATTCCCGACACCTTGAATCACTTCGACCTGAACCCTGCAAACATTATCGCGCGCTCGAACCAGTGCAAATTCCTCGATTGGGCAGAAGCCGCGGTCGGCAATCCTTTTTTCAGCTTTGAGTATCTCCGCCGGCATTTTCTACGGGCGTTCGGCGACGAACCGGACGCTGCGGGCGCGTTCCAGCGCTCTTACATGGACGTCTGGAGGAGGATTCTTCCCGATTCGACCATCGCTTTTGGAATGGAGCTCCTGCCGCTCCTTGCGCCATTCGCTTACGCCGTAACCGCATTGCCCTGGAACGAAACTCATTCGGATACGCAGCATGAATCCGATGGATTACTCCGAAGCATGGCTCGGCGCATGCACCGTGAGGCGGAACTCGTGGTCCCTGCCGCATAGCAGCACGATTGAAAGAAGATTTCATGACCATCACATTCGAAGCATATCGGGAACTGCTGATCCTCGAATATCCGCTGTACCGAAAAGATTTTGCTTCCATCCACAACCGCGTGAGGAGAACGGCGCTCCGAAATCCTCCCACGACCGCATACAAAGCAGTGGAAATTTCCCGGGCGGTAGATCTTGGTGCCGCCTTTTACTTCCACAAGGTTCTCTGTCTGCAACGGTCGGCCGCGACTGCTTGCCTCCTCAAGAAATATGGTTTCGCCGCTCAACTGGTGATTGGCGTACAGCAGCTGCCCTTCGCCGCGCACGCATGGGTCGAACTTGATGGCGCAGTGCTCAACGACAAACCCTACATGCAAGAAATGTATTCGGTTCTCGAACGCTGCTAAGAACAGTTTCAGGGTAAGGAGGCGCTCGATGGGCGTTCAGTTTGGAAGCTGGAATTTCAACCGTGATGAGCAAGAAACGCTTGACCTCGGCGCATTGCAGACCGAGCTCGCTCCCTACGGCCCTGATGCTGAAAGCCATCTCCGGGAAGGTGGCATCGATATTCTGGTCTGCCACTTGCGCGAAGTAGAAGATACCTCGGGGAAGGAACAACCGTTTCGCATCGACGCCGGCCGGATCCTCACCTGGGACGGCCGCCTCGACAATCGCGCGGACCTGGTTCGAGAACTGGCCGGTGCCGTTCACTCTTCCGATTCCGATGTGGCAATCGTAGCCGCAGCCTACAGGCAGTGGGCTCTCGCGTGCCTCCCGAAATTGGTCGGCGACTGGGCGCTCTCCATTTGGGATTCGCAAGAGCAGGAGCTTGTCCTTGCGAAAGACTTTCTGGGAACGCGGCCACTCTTCTATTCCGTCGATGAAATTCGCGCTCAATGGTCGAGCGTCCTCGATCCGCTCGTCTTGTTCGCCGGGCGACGGTTTCGGCTCAATCGGGAATACCTTGCGGGCTGGTTTGGTTTGTTTCCCGCTTCGCACCTGACACCCTACATCGGCATTCACTCGGTTCCGCCCGCTTCCTACGTCGTGATTCGCAGAAACTCCGTGCGCGTCAAGGAATTCTCGCGTTTTAAAGTGCGCCCAGTCCTCACGTACCAAAGGGACGCCGACTACGAAGAGCACTTCCGGGAACTCTTCCGGCAAGCCGTCGAACGCCGGCTGCGGTCCCCGTTTCCGGTCATGGCGGAACTGAGTGGGGGCATGGACTCGTCGTCGATCGTCTGCATGGCGGACTCGATTCTGGCAACCGAAGCGCTTGGCACACCGCGTCTAGAAACGGTCACGTACTACAGCCCCATGGAACCGAACTGGAATGAACTCCCATACGTCGAAAAAGTCGAAGCGCGGCGCGGGCGGTCTGGATCTCGAATCGAGGTCGGCTCAGATGATGCTTTTCATTTCGATTCGGACGTTACTCATTTCATGGCGACGCCGGGATCGCTTCACTCGCCCGGCAAGAGCGGGCAAGAGTTCGCTCAAGTTCTGCAAAAAAGTGGCAGCCGGGTTCTCCTTTCGGGAATCGGCGGAGACGAAGTCCTCGGCGGTGCGCCGTCGCCAATTCCCCTTCTTACAGATCTCGTAACCACTGGCCGCTTGCGAGCATTGGCAATTCAACTCCTCGCGTGGGCCCTTGTTCTTCGCAAGCCATTCTTTTCCCTCTTGGTCGAAACTCTGGAGCCGTTCTGTCGGATAGTAAGCTCTTCCGTTCTTGTCTCTCCTTGGCTTTGCCCGGCTTTCCTCGACGAAAACTCCGATGCCGTTCACGGCTATCCGCATCGGACGCACCTGTTCGGCCCGCGACCAAGTTTTCAGGCAAATATGGACACGATGGAAGCCTTGCGCCGGCAGCTCGCGAGCTTTCCGCTGTCACCCAAGCCCGCCTACCGCAAAAGTTATCCGTACCTCGATCGCGATCTTCTCGAGTTTTTGTTTTCCGTGCCTCCGGACCAGCTTCTACGCCCGGGCCAACGCCGCTCGCTCATGCGCCGCGCTCTCGCGGGCATCGTCCCCAAGGAATTGCTTCACCGCAAACGAAAAGCGTTTGTCATTCGCGAGCCCCTCGCGGCAATCGCGTCGCAACCTGCCCGCCTTCGAGAGATAACGAAAGAAATGATCACCGGTTCGCTCGCCATCGTTGACCCGCGCGTCTTTGCGGCAACGCTCGACGAAGTTCGCTCGGGCGGTGCTGTTCCCCTGCCTTCGCTGCTGCGCACCTTCGGCATCGAGCGCTGGCTTCGAAACGCAGCGCACTGGAACGTGCTCGTGGATCTCGATTCATTCGCGCCGACGACGAATGTCCTCTCTAAGAACGGAACTCGTCTCGGAAGTTTGCGAACGCAAATCGTCTCTTAGCTAGGAGCAACCTAACAAAGAGAGGAGGTGAAACTTATGAAATACGAAAAGCCCCAAATCACGCTCACGGCAAACGCCGCGGAGGCGATTCAAGGACCGAAGACTGGCGGACCGGCCGACAGCGGCCAGCCGCAGAACCCGGTGCATACGCCTGCAGCGTATGAGTCGGATGAGTGAATAACCTGCCGGGATGGTGGAGCACTCCATTGTCCCGGCACTTTCGTCCGCGAAAAACTCAACATGGGAAGGAGGTGAAACTCATGAAATACGAAAAGCCAGAAATCACGCTCACGGCAAACGCCGCAGAAGCGATTCAAGGTCCCAAGATCGGCGGCCCACGCGACAGCATGGAGCCGGGCAATCTGATCCACACTCCCGCAGCATATGAATCCGACGAGTAACAAAGATGCCGGGGCGATGACGATGATCTGCGTTCGCCCTGGCGCTTTCTCAGCCGACGGCGCCGTTCCTTCGTGACCGTCAATGCATCTTGAAACTTCCGAGCGCAGCAAGTTCGCGCCAGCGCTCACAAGTTGTTTTCTCTGCGGCGTCGCAGACCTCTCCGCCGGAAAGCCAAAACTGGAACCAATCTACATTTCCCTGTTGCGAAGCCAGGCGTTCCCAGGGCTTGACGAGGAGGTGCATTCCTTTGGGTATCCAGATGAAATCGACCGGCTTGTTTAGTCGCGACAACAAGGAATACCACTCCCAGCCTCCAAGGAAAGCGTGGGGGCCGTACTCCTCAAGACGAACGGGAGTGGACACGCCATCGATCCTGAAGCCCGGAGAATTTTCAAGCCAGGACTTGAGACCGGCTCCGACAGGCTTCCCTCCGTTGACTCCTTCTTCGTCTACCCCTCCCCAGATGAGATAATTGAAATATCCGGCTTCAAATCCATCCGCCATCGTCGCCGCGCGAAATCGATACTTGGAATGGGTAAGGGTGTAAGCAACGTGGAATGCGGTCCGGCTGAATCCGATGATGCCTACGCGGTCGCGGTCGATCAGTCCTCGACGATCCAGCTCATCGATCGCACCTTCAAAGGCAGCCATGCGGCGTGGCCCCTCCGCGGGAGTGTTGACATACTTTCGATCCTCCCCGCGTTCCGCTGAATCCCCTATTTGGAGAACCATGATTCCCTTGGCACCCAGAGGCTGCGCCGCAAACGCGCTGTTCCAAGGGCCGTTCACCCAAAAACGATCGTCTTCGTAACCGTGCGTCTGTATGACAAGGGGGTATCTCCGTCCTGTCTCGTAGCCAGGCGGAAAATAAAGTCCTCCCAATACTTCATGTCCATCCGTGGCTCTCCACCTGACATTTTCCACAGTGGCAAAAGCGAAGTCGCGGAACTCGGGATTCAGATCGAGCAACAGGTTTTCTTTTCTCGTGCTCCGATCCTTCACGAAAATCCTTGGCGGGGAATTTTTGTTCTCCTTGAGAAACACATCCATCGATTGCCGATCTGCTTCTGCCTCCGAGACTTGGAGTTTTCTCCATTCGTTACCGGCTTTTTCGAAAGTTTCCGGTGGATGCTTTGCTGCTCCGTAGCCCGGTTCCAAGGTGATTCGTTGCTTGTCTTCATCCCAGTGCGAAATAAAAGCTCGCTCACCCGAGATGATGTGGATTATCTGGGAAGGAACTTCCACCTCTACCACGAACGGGTGCCTCTTCGGATCGCTGTCTTCGGTCTTTGCCCCTGTTCCCAAGGGAAGAAACGCGCCGGAGATCATGACCGACCGGCTGTCTCGCGACCACGCTACACCCTCATCGAGCCACGCCTTTGGCGCGTCGACGAGCGGTTTGATCGTCGCGTGCCGTACATCCACGAGCATGTATTGCTGGACGTTCGATAAAGTGCCCGGTTTGCGCTTTTCAACGATGTACGGCCGAAGAACCATGTCTTCATATTTTTCCCATTGGCCCGGAATTTCGCTTAGATAAGCCGCGAGTATCGCGAAACGTCCATCCGGCGAAAGATTGAGAGGCAAGAATTCCGTCAAGAAATCTTGTGACGGTATTTGGAACGCATGCTTGTGCGGTAGCTGAACAAAGAGTTCACGGTCCGCTCTCGGATCATCCCTTTCCTCACCACCTGCAGCAAGAAGATCGCTTACATATTGCGAAGTGACAAGCCAGCCGTTTCTTCGTATACGCTCCGTCTCGATCAGATTCTTTGGTTGGGGAACCGCTTCGTAAACAATCACCCGCCCATCCCGGCTGATGTCGTAAGAAACGACTGCCGTGGGATGGCGAGTCAGCTGGACCATGCGTTTGGTTGAAACCTTGATGCGGAAGACCTGTGGAGTCTCGCCGGGATTCTCGCCGAGAAACGCTATCGAGCCGTTGTCGAGCCAGCGAACTTGCGCGATGGCTTCGCGATTCGAGGATGATTCCATAGAAACTAGGACCCTTCCGGCCGGAGATCGGAACGCCTCGTCCGTTTCAAAGAGAAGAAGCCAGTACCGAACTGTATTTCGTTCCGCACTCCCCTTCTTAAGCCGTAAGAGGAACTGCCTGCGGTCCGGAGAGAAAATCGCTACGGGGGAAGAAGGAGCACCGCCGAGGAAATAACCGCGGTCGGCGAACTCCGTCATTTCAATCGTGTCGCGTACGGTGATTTTCCGTTTTTCGCCTGTCTCGGACTTACATGCCATGCTCGCTGCCAGCAATGCGAAGACCGCAAGCACCACGAGGAAGATTCGGAATCGGGGCGCGTGAAGGCAGAGATTTCCCGTTGGCGCACAAAGTCGCATGCGTCCGCCCTCAGAGAGTGAGTTTCAGGGAAAGTTGCAGCGACCGTGGGCCGCCTTGTTGGAAGACCGCGTTCAACCCGCCAAGGCCTTGATTCGCCATCGAGGGTGATGCGAGGTACGTGGGACCGAATCCTATGAAAGCACGCGGATTGGCAAAGTTAGGGTGGTTGAAGAGATTGAACGCGTCCGTACGGAATTGCAAGGCAATTCTTTCAGTTATGGAGAATTTCCGGCCGAGGGACATATCCACCTGCGTCAAGCCAAAACCCGGAATATCGTTGCGGCCCTCGCTCCCCTGCTGGCCGGCCGGCGCAGGCGTGAACGCCAGAGGATTTAGACTCTTACCGCCGCCAGCGCTGGCATTCGGAATCCATACGGGCTGGCCTGGATTCCTGTCCGCGCGCGGATCGGCGCCACCAAGCGTCGCAGTCAACACAGTTCCGTTGAACGGGAAGCCGCTCCTTGCAACGACCAGAGTTTCAACGGACCAGTCCTTCGTCGCCCAGGAGAGAGCGCCTTTTTTGCCGGTGCCGGGAATCGCGAACGTCACCGCTCCCGAGAAGATATGACGCGCGTCGAAGCGGGATGAAGCGTAGTCGTTCGCGGACGAAATCACAGAGCTCGAAATCGCTGCGATGGTATCGTTCGAAGCGCTATCGAGAGAGTGCGAATAGGAGTAGTTCACAAGCGCCTGGACCCGGCTCGAAAATGGTTTGCGATATTGAACCTGCAGCGCGTGGTAGTTCGAAAGTGCGCCATTGTTCGTCAGCAGGAATGCGCCTTGAAAATTGCCGTTGGGCTGCGGGAGTCCTTCCTGTCTCAGCAGGTCCCGCCCTGCCTGTCCGACATAGGTGACCGCCAGTGCCTGCTGACCAGCAAACGACTTTTCAAGCGCGAGATTCCATTGATAAGACCTTGGAAGTTTTAGACTCTCGAAAAAACCCTGTGTACCGTCGGGAAACGGCGGCTGCAAAGACGCTGTGATCAAGAAGGGATTCACATCGCTGACCGGAATGGTGACGTTAGGGCAGCAGTTCGCTGCAACATTCGGATACGCGCTTCCCAGAAAACCAACTGCATCGGTTCCGAGATCGTAGAAGATGCCCCACCCCGCCCGAAGAACGAGATCACCCTTCGGCGTAAGGCTGTAAGCGACGCCGATGCGCGGAGCAAAATCGCCGTAGCTCGTGCTCCAGAGCGAAGAACCAAACGGCCGAAGCCCCAAATTCGTGGCATCGCTGGTATTTCTCCACGCCGCAAGCAGAGACCCGTCCGCGCCAGTTGGCGGGGGACTCAGTTCCCATCGAAGGCCGTACGTCAGAGTGAGGCGGGGACTGACCTTCCAGGTGTCTTGTGCGTAGAGCGACGTCGCGCGAGTCCGAAAGCTCGAAGGGCGGTTCGTCGTGGTGAAGAGAAGCGCTTGCCCGTTGGTCAGGAAGTCCTGCACGTCGTTCACAAGATACTCGACCAGCGATTGAAACGGCCGAAGGTTCGCCGCAATCTGCCGATAGTCCGCGCCAAACTTGATCTGGTGAGAGCCGAACGTAACTCCGATGTCGTCGGCAAAATTCAACTGTCTCGATCGGTTCCGCGCATCGGGTCCCGTCGAATAGAACGACGTATCGAACGTGATGAAGTTCAAGGATGCGGATTGCGGGTCCGCGAGCCCCGGCCCTAATGCGGAAGGTTGCGGCGGGATAGCTCCTCCGAAAGAGTCGAGGGAACTGACGAGCGAAGCCGTTTGCTCCGAAAAGTTTCCTCGCAGGGTGTTTGAGATCCCGGAATTCGGGTTCATCGTCGCGCCAACGGTCACCGTTCGCGTGTTGACCTCCGTCGTATCGTTCTGGCTCAGATTGTTGTTCCGTGCGGCGCTGAGAGACGGCGCTTCATTGTAGCGGCCGAAGATTGCGTACTTGTGATTGAACGAGTGATCGATACGAATGCTCCCGGCATCGAGAGTCGAAGGATTCGAATAATTTCCCGTGAAGGTTCCCGTATACACGCCGGACGTGGGCGTTCGATCGTCGGGCAATGGATATGCATTCAGAAAAACCGCTTGAGCTGACGGAGCTTGATTCCGGGCGAATACCGAGGGCACTTGAACGATTGTCGTGTTGGGCTGGCGAAGTCGCACACCTTCGTAGGAAACAAAGAAGAATGTGTGGTCCGGTTTGAGCGCGCCTCCCAGGAAACCGCCGAAGTCGTTGTGGCGTTCCGGAGCCTTTGCCTTTCCCGCTTGATTCGCGAACCAGTCATTCGCATCCAGCACGTCGTTGCGGAAATATTCATAGATTCCGCCATGAAGGTCATTTGTGCCGCCGCGCGTGGTCAAAAGCACTTGTCCTCCGGGCGTATGGCCGAACTCCGGCGCGAAGGAAGACGTCTCCACGCGAAATTCCTGGAGGGCTTCGACGGAAACGAGGCTGCTCGTTCCCCCGAGTGCACTGAACGCCTGAGCTGAACCTGTTCCCGAAGTGCCGAGGCTGGCCAGAGGCGAAACACCGAAGTTTGCCGAAACACCATCTACGAGAAAATTGTTCGCGCTCGTCCTCTGACCCGCCATGCTGAACTGCCCCTGGTTGCTCGGTGAAGAAGGTGCAATCACAACACCGGGCGTCAATTGCAGCAGTGTGTTGAAGCTTCGTCCGTTGAGAGGGAGCTTTTCAATGAGATCGTGGCCAATCACCGTGCTCACTGAACCGGACTCGGTGTTGACCAGCGGCGTTCCGCCCTGAATCGTCACAACCTCGGAAACCGCGCCGAGCGGCAACGCGAAATTGACGGCAAGGGCGGCCTGTACGGTGACGGTGATGTCAGGCTTGATGATCGTTTTGAAACCGACTTTGGAAACCTGGATGCGGTAGCTGCCGGGCAGAAGATTCGGAATGACGTAGATACCCTCGTCGTTCGTCTTTCCCGAGAATTGCACGCGCGTCGCGTCATTCACGACCAAGACTTCCGCGCCGGCGATCGTGGCTCCCGTAGGGTCGGTAACAATTCCGCTGATCGTTCCGGTCGGCGACTGCGCGGCGGATGAGTGGACGAGCAACAGCAATAGGAATGAAAAGATATGAATGCCGCGCATTCGCACAGGATCCTCCCGGAAGTGAGGGATCGGTCCTCACTACAAGGTCTATGCGAAACGACGCTACTTTTGACTCAACAATTCTTTGTCTCGAAAACAGGACAGCCGGGAACAACGAAGATCGGCGGCTTCAAGGATGGTTCGGACTGATGCGTAGATAGGCGAACAACAACTGTTTGCCGGTCGGGCGCTGGCTGCCACCGCGCGGCTCTACCGTTACAAAAACAGCGTCAATATCCGCCAATGCCTTTGGATCCTCGGCTTTCAAAACCCAGCGCTTCTTGGTGGCGTTGTCCTCGTAAAAGATCCCCAGGCTTCGGGCCTGCTGTTTGTCCGGTCCTTTTCGTCCCCAAGCCTGGAATGTGCTCGCATTCTGAACGCCCGGCTTTGTATCGAGGTCGAACGCATAAAAGATCAGCCGCTTTCCCCGCGTGTAGAAGACACGCCCGTACGTCGAATCCGTGCCCTTTCCGGAAACGTCATAAACGTCGGCCATGTACAGTTCCCGGGCGCCCATCAGCTCGCGGATGTCTCGGTCGTGTTCGAGCAATTCTTGTTGCTTGGCGACTTCCGCTTCCTTCTCATCAAGCACCTGTTCGCGTGCCCTCACAAGTTCCGTCAGCTCGTTGATTCTCACTTCGAACGCTGCGGCTTGGCGCGCATTCTCATCGCGTTGCGCGGTAGCGGCATCCACCTTCTTTTGCAGCTCGGCCAGCTTTGTCTGCGCGGCCTGGAGTTCCTCATTACGGCTGGCATCGCCCTTGTTTGCTTGCTGCCCGTTGTCAACGGAAGGAAGCGCCTTTGACCCGGGGGGCTTTAGCGAATTCACGATGTTCATCTGTTCGGAAAGTTGGCGTTTTAAAGCCTCGATTTGCTTGGCGTCCTCCGCGAGTTTTGCCACCAATAAAACGCGCTCGTGGCCTGCATCGCTTACTTGCGCTTCGAGGGAACTCACGGATTCACTGGCTGGCTGCGTCGACGTTCTCGCAACGTCCGTGCCATGTTTCACTCCGGACCGATACACTGCGACACCGAGGGCAATGGCTAGAAGGATGGCAGCCGCAAAGGACATCCAGATTTCGCGCCAGTGGATTTGCGAGGGACGGTACGTAAAACGCTTTCCGTGTGCCTCCGCAGGGGAGTACGTCGGTTCAACCGCGTTTTCCCGCTCTTCCTTCTCTAATCTTTGGAAGAACTTTTTTTCGGCCTCATCAACGGACCATGCGGGATCGTTCGCTTCGTCGTCTGCTGGCTCTTGGCTTGCCGCGAAAGCCGCTGCGCCCTTTACTGCTGCCGCCTCATATTCGCTTTTCGCACGACGGCACTCGGAGCAAACCGCCAGATGCTCTGCCAGTTTCGCCTCCTCGTCAGCGTTCAACTCCCCAGCAGTCGCTGCGGCGCAAAGCTCCAAGAATTCTTCATGCGAACCCATCGGACAAATGCCTCGACTGGCAGTCGGATTCTCTCTCATAGCACACAGGCTAACGCGCGTTCAATTCGTCGTTTGCCAAATGCTTCCGTAACTTCTCAAGACCTCGATAATAGTGATTCCTGATGTTGCGGTGGGACTGGCCAATCCGCTCCGCTATTTCCGCGAATGTGTAGCCTTCGAAAAAATGTAATCGCAAGGTCTCGCGTTGATCTTCGGTCAGGTCCTCTACGATCTTCTTCCACCCGTTCCTGCCGAACATGCCTTCCACGGTACGATCATAGTCTGCACCCTCTGTACAGCCCGGGTGGTGACAATCGGCCTGTTTGTCTGGAATTCCGGACAGATAGAACCCGTAGGACTTCAACTCCCTCCGCCGGAGGAACGCCTGTGTGTACGCCACCTGAAAAATCCAAGAACGGGCTGAACCCTTGGAACGGTCGAAAAGAGGACCCTTGCGATGGATGTAAAGAAATACGTCTTGGACAAGATCGTCAGCCTCGGCCCTATCTCTGAGAATTCGTTGGCCGATATTTCGAACGCTGCGGGCATGGCGTTGGAAGAGGAGGGCAAGAGCCTCCCTGCTCCCCCTGGTTACATCGTCGAGTAGATGCTCATCTAGCTCTGCTTCACTAATTCGACGTATCGTTGCCTCTTGGCGTTCCCGGCTCACACTTGCGGATCGAATCGTCGCGCGGAATCCAATTGTCGCCGATGAGTCCATCTTCGACTTTCACACTCCTCCATTTCGGCGAGCGTACCATCGCCCCATTTTACTGTCCAGCTATTCTGCTCGTGGTGTTTTTGCTCGTGGAGTAATAAATGGATATGCGTGATCGACGCAACTCTATTCTTTGCAGGTTTGGGAAGGCGCGTCCGTCGCCTAAGGGAACGGCGTGGCATGACCCTAGAGGACGTGATTTCTCGTGGCTTCTCGGCACGTCATTGGCAGCAAATAGAAAAGGGACGTCCGATCACTTGTACAACCCTCCTGCGAATTTCAGCCGTTTTTGATGTTTCTCTAGGTTCGCTCGTCAGTCGTCTCCCACCTCCTGTCCTGCTTTCGGACGACCCTCAACGATCTATCAGGAATGCGAAACAAGCTGCTCTGTGACCTACAGCTAATCTGCTCGTGGTACTCCACTCAGATGTTCTCTACATAGGTTGCGTGATTGATGAACGCCAATTCTTTCGCGCCTTGGGAATCCGAATTAAGAAACTACGCAAGACTCACGGATTTACGCAAGAAGACATGATCGGCCACGGATTCTCGGCCCGCCACTGGCAGCAAATCGAAGCTGGAAGGCCAATTACAATAAGGACGCTTCTTCGTATCTGCAAGACGTTTGGGGTAAAGGCCGCAGATTTGATCGGAGGTCTTGATCGCGGCATCTATAAGTAGCGTGGTTTCATTGTTGTTACAAGCTTAGACACTTTCTCGCGAGACCCGTTTTGGTTTGAATCTGCTCAGGCCCGAACCCTTGTCCTGAATTCCAGACGTCCTCAAATTCGCAGCAAACGATTTCAAGCTGAGTGGTAGGTTTCAGACGCTCAAAGAACTTCGATTGGGTGTTACGTTGTACATGAAGCGATCTTCAGCTCACCAGTCCTCGACAGCGTTTTGGCATTCATCGTCGCGCTGGCTTCGCTGGTGTTCATTAGCCACGCTTTGCGCCTCTGTCGCACTGCTTTGTGTTTCACTTTATGCATACAACTACAAACCTGTTTTCTCGCTGAACTTGGTTCCTTCACTGGCGATCGCTCTAACTTTTGCAATATTCCTGAACATCTATTCTTTTGTGAGGCTTCGCAGCGAACATCGGCAAACAGATCAAGCCTTTCGCGACACCGACTGCGAGTTTTCATCCGTCTTCCTGAACGTCCTCGACGGAGTTCTTATCGTCGACAATGAGGGAATGTGCTTGGACGCAAATCCGGCGGCTTCGGAAATCCTGGCGTGCTCACATGACCGAATAGTAGGGCGGGGCATCGGTGGTTTCTTTTGTGACTCTACTGCCTTCGTCGAGGGATGGACTTCTTTCCTTCACAACAAGCGGCAGCGAGGGCGTGCCTGCCTGATTGCCGGCGACGGACGACAGTTGGTCGTCGACTTTACGGCGGCTTCAAACTATTTGCCTGGCAGGCATGTTCTCATCATCTGTGATGTGACCGAGCGCACGAACGCCGAAGCCTTGCTCCGGGAAAGCGAAGAGCGCTTTCAGCACATGGCCAATAACATCCAGGAAATTTTCTGGATGATGGACGTCGCAACTCAAGAGCTTGCGTACGTCAACAAGGCATATACCACGATCACTGGACACAATGTCGAAAGTATCCACGCAAATCCTTCCTCGTACCAGGAATTGATCCACCCGGAAGACCGCGTCCGCGTTCTTTCGAAACTCCACGAAACTATGACTTCAGGTATGTTTGACGAGGAATTTCGCTTTACGCGTGTCGACGGCACAGTGCGCTGGATCTGGGTGAAGGGGTTTCCTGTCTCCTCGGATTCCGAACCCCGATGGCTCGTGGGCACGGCTCAAGACATAACCTCACGCAAACACGCCGAGAAGAAGATCAGTGAGCAACTCGACGCCGTCGAGGCCGCTCGCGCTGAAGCCGAGGCTTTGCGAAAGGCAACGCTTGCACTCAGCCAGAATCTGGCAATGGATTCAGTGCTGGACACGCTGCTCCAATGTATCGGCGAACTCGTTCCCTTCGATACGGCGAGCGTCCTGTTTATTGACGATCCCCAACACATGTTTGTGGCGCGTGAAGCGCCTCGGACTCAACCAAGGAATACGGTCTGTGTCCTACGTGCATCAGACAATCGTTTTCTCCAAACGATTCTGTTTGAACACAGACCCGTACTCTTGCCGGACACAACAAAGGAACCAGAATGGCGAGAAGCACCGCCTTTCGACCGAACGCGCTCTTGGCTCGGCATTCCTCTGATCGCCGCGGGTCAGGTGATTGGAGTCCTGTCGCTTGGCAGCCGAGCGCCCTCTGCCTTCACGACTGAACATCTTCGCCTTGCCAAAAACCTAGCGGTCTCTGCCGCTGTCGCCATAGAAAACGCGAGGACTCACGAGCGTGCCGAAATCTACGCCAGCGAACTTGAATTACGCCTCGAAGAACTCAGAGCAGCGCAACATGAATTGCAACGCACAACGAGACCCGTTGACAGGCCGCACTGAGTGCCATCAACACGTCTACCTCAGGCTACCTAAGGCCCTCTCTGGAGGGCGGGTTTCAACGACCTCTTGGTCCCGAATCAACGCACAGAAGTTGAGAAAATCAACCTAAGCCGTTGAATCGGCGTCGGATAGATGAGCAACTTTCTCCCTTAATTGGGCTCCTCATTGGGCTACAAATTGTGAGCCCGAGTCCCCGGGCCACGTCTGCTTGGTCGGTAGCGCCACTTATGGGATGTGTAAGAAATGTCTCCAGTTTTCACCCGAAGCCAATCTATCTGAGGCTGAGCGGCAATATCCCCGAACAAACGCCGTAATCAAGTAGAATGCCATTCAGTTTCTCCAGCTTGAGCGCTTCTACGACGGCGTCGCGCCACCGCCATCATTTCCGTACAACATCCAAGATGAGGACGCCGAACTCTCGGCCAGCAAGTTTTACTATGAAGACCCCGAAGAGTGAGAATTCGCGAGCGTGCCGGAGTTCTGTACAGGCTGCTTTGCCACGGCAGCCTTCCGCTGGCCGGCCTCAAGCGATTCGATCAGAAAGGTACATAGCGCCCCAACAGCATTCGCGGCCAAGTGTGCAAGACGCTTCTCGGCATCCGGACCCAGTCTTCCGTGAGCATCTCCGAACTGATTGCGTAGTGCGGCAACGCCTTGCGCGATCCCGGAGCAACTACCCAGGATTTGGCGTATCGCCTGGTCGTCTTCCTTCTTCGCCGCGAGTTGAAGCGCTTCCCCCGCGGCTCGGTACAGGGTAGGAAGATCGCCCGCATACTCTTCTTTTTTGCCCAAGCGATCGAGCACATGAAGACACACGGATTCCAGAAGAGACCTCGCCGAGGTAATGGCACCCGCCGGATCGTTGCAAAGGCGCTCTGACAGTTTTGCCCACTGCTTTGATACGTAATCTACATCGATTGTCTCGACCGCCTTCGCAAATGTTCGGGTCACTGGCGTCCCCCTGATCTTCGATCGTAGTTCCTCGACCTCGTTCGGCGGAGGAGCCGTCTTGAAAGGAAAGCCATCACACAAATCGAGTAACACTTTCCGCTGTGCGTCAATCGGGAGACTCTCCAGAAAATTGCCAAAGACCTCCTTTCGCGATGGAACCCCTGATCCATAACGCATCTTGGCGATAGGTTCCGAATATCTGGCAAAAAACTCGAACAGTTGAGGCCCGCTCAGGCCGGTCTGTCCGGCGAAAAGCTCTTTCGCAGTTGCGACGATGGGGAGCGGAAGGAGCTCAGAGGACCTGGGCAACAGCCGATACAAATTTTCTTCCGCGTGCGCGGTGGCGGCCGCCTCCCTTATTCGCATGCGAAGAATTTCTATCTTCTGGAACACCTTAGAACGTCGAGCACGGGCTTCTACTTCGGCCCGCTCCCAATAGCGCACCAAGGAAAGACTCGGCTCCCAAAGTTCGCTCTGGATTCTCGATCGGACTTCACGGACTTCCTCGTCCAACTTCGAAGTGGCCACAGCTTTCAACCACTCGTATTCCGACTCTTCGAAAACCCTTCCACTCACTGCCCACTTTCCGAGGTAATAAAGGTCAAACGCCTCTAGAATCTGATCGAATCGCGCCAGCACCTCATCCACCACGGCTTGCGCTCGGGCCGAACTCGCCAAAAGTCCAGAACGGCCAAATTCCTCACGAATGTTCGCAAATTCCCGGTCCAATCCTTCATAGGCCTCTTTCGAGGCGAGTCCATATTCCTTCTCACAAAGGACCCCAAATTCGGTGCTTATCATCGCCAGGACCTCGAATTCTCCTTTTAGCGTGGGACCGACTTTACCCGTAAACTCTTCATCGTACCGTGAAGATTTCAACAGGCGCTAAAGATTTAAACAGGCCATAAATAATACACAGGCCGTAAATTTCAGCACATCAATGTCCGAGAGTGTGCTATGATTGTGGCCATGGATCACAACGACTGGACTCCTTGGATCTATTACCCCCAACTTACCCAGGAGCGGCTCTCGACCGTGGCGTCAATTATCCGCCGGGCTCGGCGCGACACCTTAATTCTGTACGATCCACTTGGTGGAGACAACAGCTGGAGCCATGGCTGTCGCGCCTACGTTCGCAGTGTGTTCGCACTCAAAGAAGCGTCGAAAACCCACTCGTGGCTCTCTGTGTTGCCGGAGCCGGAGCCGCTTCGCGCCACCTTCGCAATGGCCGGAATCCCCTTCCGGTTCTACCACGGTCTGTCTGACGATCCCCCAACCCGCTATCTCAGCACGACCTTCCTCGAAGTCAGCCAACGGCAAATGGTATTTCAGGCGGGCTTTGAGGGTCTCTTGCGTCCCCTCGACAAGGTTTTTCGCATCGCCGTCGAAACCGATGCGCAAGGCGAGACGAAAGAGATTTGCTGGGTCGAAGTAGATAACGCCGGTAATGTGACGAACAGTTACGTTATTCCCCCCATTCCTGAAAAGCTCAACGTCACGCCGGCGCAGCCCGCTCCCATTGAGTTGCCGCCGCCCACCGTGGAAGCTTTGCGAACCGAAGCAAAAGAAATTGAGCATGCGGAAGTGGTGAAAAAGAAGAAGCATGGATGAGCGCGACTTTGTTTCCTAACGAGGCCTTTTGGGGAGAACGATTACAAGTAGCAAGAGAATTTCGCGGCCTCACACAAAAGCAGCTCAGTGAGCAGGTGGCAGCCTCGCCGGCTTTAATCTCCTTGTGCGAAAAGGGCAAAAAGCCATTCCCGGCCCGCGATCTCGTCGAGGCCTTCGGTGCAGTCTTGGGATTTCAACCAGAGTTTTTCTATCGTCCAATAGAAGATCTCTTTCGCGAAGAACAGTGCAGCATGCGCCATCGCCGCTCGACGGCGGAAGCCCTGAAAACCAAGATCAGAGCCCATGGAACGCTGATCGGCATTGTCATACAGAAGTTGCGCTCCGTGCTCAACTTCCCTCAACAGAACATCCCGCACCTCCCGGCTTCCACAGATGAAGAGATCGAGCGGGCCGCTGAGGAATGCAGAAACTACTGGGGGCTAGGCCTAGACCGGCCGATCAAGGGGATCGGCCGTGTGTTGGAGCATGCGGGAGTGGTCATCGTCCCGAACTTGGTCCAGTCTGACGTGGATGCTTTTTCGCGTTGCGGACCGACAGCCCTGATCTTCTTGAATCAAGCGATCCAAAGCACTTCCCGCTGGCATTTTGACATCGGGCACGAATGCGGCCACCTAGTAATGCATCCGGGTATTCCTACCGGCACGGTCGAGACCGAGGACGCTGCCAACAAGTTCTCAAGCGCTTTCTTGATGCCGCGGAAATCCTTCTCGCGGGATTTTCAGATGATGATGCACTTTGATTGGCAACATATCTTTGCCCTGAAACGCCGTTGGAATGCGAGTGCGCAGGCGATTGTGAAACGCGCCTATGGCCTCGGTTTGCTGGGCGCGGTCGAGTATCGAAAGGCTTACAAATATATGTCGTGGAAGGGATGGGCCAGCAACGGAGAACCCGAAGAACCAACCTTTCAAGATCCCGAGCTCCTTTCGATTGCCCTCAATTCACTCGGTACGAAAGTCCCCCTGACGATTGAGGCGCTCTGTAAGGAACTGCACTTCACACGCGAGACATTTCAGGACATAACCGGATTTGCAGTTCCGTTGTCCAACCCAAAACCAATAGAAGTCATACCTTTCGGGCGCTAAGCACGCGACACCCATTCACTCGACGAGGCCCAGCATGCCGGAAGCGGAACCTAAGAAACTTGTTTACCTTTTCGGTGCGGGAGCGACGCACGCCGAGCTACAGAATATCGAACCGGACTTGGTAAACGAGAAACGCGGACTGCTAATTTCGAACGTTTCTTCCAGAGTTATCGAAAAAGCCAGAACGGGGAAGAAGTATTTGCAGGATGTCGGAATGGTCTCGGGAACCGGTGGATCGTTGAACATCGAACTTCTGATTAGCCTCATCGAAAACAGCAAGATTCACGGGTGGGAGTACAAGACTCGGCGTCTAAAAACATTGGTTCAAGAGGACATTGAAAGAGTCCTCGTGAAGTTCCGCACCGATCGTTTCTATTTGCATAAGGCTCTGCTCGAGCTGCACAGCCATCCCCGAATGAGAACGAAGGAACAGCTCATCGCCCTGATCTCACTGAACTACGACAATGTTATGGATGATGCTTACGAGCTGTATTATGGGTCTCCACACTATTGCTTCTGCTTGAGCGACGACCCACCCCTTAATGGCACCCTGCCCCTGCTCAAATTACACGGTTCGTTCAATTGGAAGGGGCAAAAGGTCCGTGGGAGAAAGCGAACGATTGAGATTATTCCTCTCGGATCCCCCAAGAACTACTTGCACGCGCCCTACGGGTCCATTTGGAACCGGGCTCTGGAGACCCTGATAGAATGCGATACTCTTCGAGTAATCGGCTGCTCGCTGAGTCCGAATGACGTTCACTTGATTGACTTGCTCTTCAAGGCGCATATCGAAAGGGGCGCGGCGTTCGACATCGAAATCATAGCCTCCGATGACACCGGGCGCGGAATCCGGGGCAATTACGGGTTTTTCCCAGCGATCCGGACTCTATCGGAACTGGAGGAACACTTAATTCCCGACGCCGCCCCTGCCAATCCCTTCAAGACCTGGCTCAAGTACAAGAGCATCTCCGTGCTGAGGGACCACGTGAACCAAACGCGCTATCTGAAGAAAGTTGTGAGGTAACTGACACAGCCATGCCCACGAAATCGAAACCTCGCATCTCACGGGAACTCCAATCCATCCCGGTAAAGAAATTCATCGATGACTACATTTATCGGATCGACCTCGATGCGGACTATCAACGCGAGAAGATCTGGTCACGGGAAGACCAAGAGAAGCTGATCGATTCCATCATCAAGAATATTGACATTCCAAAAATTTACCTGGCACGAGTCGATGACAGCGATAACTTCGATTATGAATGCATCGATGGGAAACAGCGGATGGCGACCCTCTTGGCCTTCCTCAAACCAGAACGTCCCGGTGACAATCCCCTAACCGTTCGAGTAGCCGGCGAACGGTACACGTACAAGCGGCTTCGAGAGGAACTCCCGAACCTCGCTCGGAAAATCGACGACTACGATTTAACCTTTGTGATCTATCCCGAAATCGACGACGAAGAATTTCTTCGGGAGATATTTCGACGACTTCAGCTCGGCATCCGACTGAATTCCGGAGAAATGCTAAAGAGTCACATGGGAGCCATTCGGGATTTCGTCTACAAGGAAATGGGAGACGATGCTCCGTTTCTTAAGCGAACCAACCTGTCGGAAAAGAGGTTTTCCCGGCAGTTCACGCTCGCGCAAATTTGCATCAATTCGTTTAGTCGAAGCGAGACGGGAGACTTCGTCAGGGCGCGATACGACAATCTGGAGGATTTTTTCAAAGAGAAATACGATCTGGACAAGAAAGACGAGAATCTCGCGCGTATTCGAGAAGTACTGCAGTTGATGGACAAAGAATTCGGAGACCAGGCTAAGGTTATTTCTAGCCGAGCAGTTGCGGTTTCTGCATATTTATTCGTGGAAGAACTCTACGGAAAAGACGAAGAACACCAGGCACCGCAGTTTGTCGAGTTTTACGTGAGTCTGCTCGAGCAGATTAAGGACAACCTCAAACTCCTCAGCAATTACGAAAGGCCGACGAATCCCACCATTCTCGAAGACTTTCAAAAATACATTTCTCAGGCCTCGGTCGAAGCCCACGCCATTAAGAGAAGAAATCTATTTCTTCAAAAGGCCTTCAAGTATTACTTAGACCCAAAAACGAAAGGCAAAATCATCGGTGCTAAGTGACCTCTTGCGAGATGACAAAAGCGAGCTGAAACCTCTAAACTGAGGAAGACCCTGAGACGATGTCCACCGCGACGAAACTCAAACCCGGGACTCCCCTGCCGCCTGCCAATACAGACCTCTCGACATTCGTTCCTTCCCAGTTTGGAGACCTCGGCGACCCACAAACCGCAATCCCTCGGTTAGCGAAAGACGACTACTCGGTGCAAGCGATCGAGCGCGCCGTTCAGGCCATTCCGACGGCTCACCGTTTGTTTCTTGCTGACGCGCGAACCATGTCGGCTTTGCAGCCGGAAAGCGTCCACCTGGTACTGACCTCTCCTCCCTACTGGACTCTTAAGGAATACCGGCATAGTGACGCGCAGTTGGGTCATGTCGAAGACTACGACGAGTTTCTCGAAGAGCTCGACAAGGTCTGGGCACATTGCTTTCGAGCTTTGGTTCCTGGGGGCCGGCTCATTTGTGTGGTAGGAGATGTGTGTCTCTCCCGCAGAGAGAACAGCGGACGCCATACGGTCGTCCCGTTGCACGCCTCGATTCAAGAGCATTGCCGAAGACTCGGCTTTGACAACCTCGCGCCGATCATCTGGCACAAGATTTCCAATGCCGTCTACGAAGTCGATAACGGATCGACCTTTCTCGGCAAGCCGTACGAACCTAATGCGGTCATCAAGAATGATATCGAGTTCATTCTCATGGAACGGAAGCCCGGTGGGTATCGCTCTCCTGACCTAGCGACCAAAATTCTGAGTCTCATTTCCGCCGAAAACCACAAGCGCTGGTTTCAACAGATCTGGACTGGGGTGACCGGGGCGTCCACCAAGCATCATCCCGCCCCTTATCCGGCCGAACTGGCGGAACGATTGATTCGCATGTTTAGCTTTGCGGGAGATACCGTTCTCGACCCTTTTCTCGGTACCGGCACGACGACTGTGGCGGCCGCCAAGTGGGGTCGCAACAGCATCGGAATCGAAGTCGACCCCCACTATTTTTCTCTGGCCGAGAAGCGCATTGCCCGCGACACGCACTCGCTCTTCCGTACCGCATCCGTCGAGAAGTGTGCGGCCTTCTAATCGCGGACGGTGTTTTACAGAGGTGTTAGCCGATACTCAGGACGACCGGGTGCCCGTAGATGCCGAGCGAAGACAAGTCCAAGAAGTTCAAAAAGAGTAATCCGGTAGAAAAAGACCAGCTCGAAGAAGCTCTTGCCCGCGAGTACAGCAACCACCAGGAACAGCTCAAGAATTCCCTTCCCTCGCCGAAACGGATCGCGCAAATCGAATCTTCCTTAATCGCCGCTTATAAAGGCGTGCTCGAATATCGCGAAGTGCCATTTATCCGCTTCGGCGACCTCAACGCTGCGGAACTCGCCGATGCCTTCGTCGCTCACCCGCTGATCATCAAGCCCACGCTTTGCTGCGTGAACGTGGCCCAACGGGCGATTAGCCGCGACTTGGGATTCGACTTCGACACCTACTCGGACAAAATCAGCCCGGAACAGGCGAGGATCCTCGCCGGCTATATCAAGCCTTTTCTGCCACCAACCATTGCGGTTCCCGCGCTGGTGGAGCTCGATCGCTATTTCTGGACCGACAAGGAACTGCGGGCGGCGAAAGGAAACTGGGAACGGACCATAACGGAAGCGATAAATCGCGCTGCCACCGTGGTCTTCCGAAAACGCAAGTTCGTCTCAGACGGAGAAGAGTTCGAAATCGACGCTGCCTATCCGGCCAAGGGCGAGCCAATCGAAATGGGAGTGGACGTGAAGAGAATCGAGTCCCGCCGCGACATTCACAAACGCGCCGATGAAATCATCAACAAGGCAACCAAGTTCAAGAGGACCTACCCGAAGGGAAAGTTCGTCGCTCTCGTGTACTACCCTTTTCCCATGCAGCACGTCAATGCGCAAAGCCGCCTGCACAGTGCGCACATTGACGCCGTATTCTTCGCGGGGGAGACGCCGTCCTCGATCGATAATTCCGTCGAAATGATGCTGGGCAAGTTCGACCTTCGTAAGAAAGACTAATCCAGTCATGAGTTACTCGAACAGGAATATTTCGCGGCCCGCTTGTCCCGTGTCGCTACAGTTAAACTTGAGATAGCCAGACTTTTCTGCGGCCTAACTATGTCAGACGCGCACATTTCGCCGGAAAGTCTGACCTGGGCACTCCGCCATATCGAGAAATTTGGTGACACGGACCTTTTTCCTCCCCTTTTCGAGTTCGATGTAGTCAGAAAAAGCTGGAACGAATTTCTGCCAGCCCCTTACAAGAGAGAGCCTTGCCGATTACAACTGGCACGTCCCGCGACAGTCCTCCAACGAGATTCGGCAGCGTGGTAAGAGAAGAGAAGGGCTATTACGTCAGCATCGATCCTAAAACTGCTACGCCGCTGGATAGTCACACCCTGGTCCCAAACCAAATAGCCCTCTCATTTCCTTCTTTTTTGTATTTTCTCGGTGGAAGTTCTGGTGGCAGGCATCATGCCCGGAACAAACGGGGTCGTAATTCAACTTGATACATGATAGACAGGCAAGTGTAGCCGGAGAATTGACATGACAAAATCGCTGCTCTCGCTCACCATTCACGAGTTGCCAGTCGAAGACTGCTGGAAAGACATCGTGCGGGTTCCAAGAGAATTTCGAGTGGACGCGAACGGAAAGAGAATTCGCCGGGCCAAAATCTGCGAAGTCACGATCAACGGCAAAAGCAAACTGCTTGCGGTTCGGGGTTGCCCCGAAAAAGATGCTCGGATGCTCGTCGATTCTCCAACGAGGCACGATCTGGAAATTGATATTGGAAAAGCATACGAGGTCGAATTGCGCCCCGTCTGGTGGTTCGGTTACTGGAAGTGGGCGTGGAGTGCTGCTGACCCTGCTTACAGAGTTCCCGCCCAGATAAGTATGATTTCTCTACTGCTCGGTATCATTGGCCTGCTCCTAGGAGCATGGCCAATCATCAGTCTTTTTCACCCTTACTCGGGACCTACCAAGCCGTAGAGACAGAACGTTCAATGCCGAACGCTCTAGGTTGCGAGAATAATGTCACACATTCCTTCTCAGAACTGAACTCAGCTCGAGCCTCTGTGCTGAGCCTTACCGCCTAGTGCGGCACTAGGCACTTCGAATCCACCTCCGCCAGCTGATCCCACGCCTCGACGAGACGACATCTAACGCCTTTCTTCTGGATCTGCCTCCTAGGCAGTTGCCCGGACTTTCCTAGTCGTCGTGAGTTCGTATTCATGGCTCCACTTCCGCGCTCCTTTCCTTGAGCACGGCTTCGGGATAATTCCTGCGCCCGGCAGCTTCGCGTCTTCTGCTTTCCCGGTTCCTCCCTGTGAATCCTTTGGGTCCCTCCCAGAATGCAGCCGCTCGCCTTGGGAGCAGTATCCACTCCGCCCTCGGGTGCCCCAAGGAAATGGGGCAGAAATGGAGAAACAAATCATGTATCTCAATCACGTTCAA
>JACXTT010002016.1_pt1 | contig 32886 bp, 40 predicted proteins | sample 9270951 | NCBI WGS metagenome assembly JACXTT01 (sample SAMN15532306, study PRJNA645909) | rock metagenome | isolation source: weathered quartz diorite | place: Puerto Rico | collected 2017-06-21
AGAAATAATTAAGGAGGATAGATAGCAATGAGAAAGTCAAAACCAAAAAAGAGAATTATCCTTCCTGATCCAAGGTTCAATGATACCCTGGTAACAAGGTTTGTAAATAACATGATGTATGATGGTAAAAAATCTACCGCGTACTCTATATTCTACAACGCAGTTGACATCGTTGAGAAAAAAACCAGCGAAAATGGTTTAGAGACCTGGAAAAAGGCTTTAAACAATGTAATGCCTGCTGTTGAAGTAAAAAGCCGCCGTGTAGGTGGTGCTAACTTCCAGGTGCCAACCGAAGTTCGTCCGGAGCGTAAAATCGCTTTAGGTATGAAATGGTTGATCAGCTATGCCCGTCGTCGTGGTGAAAAAACCATGATGGAGAAATTAGCCGGTGAGATCATCTCAGCAGCTAAAGGTGAAGGTGCAGCAGTGAAGAAAAAAGAAGATACGCACAAAATGGCCGAGGCCAACAAAGCGTTCTCACACTTCAGATTCTAATTAGTGAATTATTGAATTAGTGAATTATTGATTTGGTAACATCATCCTAATCAATAATTCATTACTTCGCAGATTCAATGAACATTTAAATATTCATTAATTCAATAATTCGATAACTCAATAATTAAAATGTCAAGAGATTTAAGATATACAAGAAACATAGGTATTGCCGCCCACATTGATGCCGGTAAAACCACCACAACCGAACGTATCCTTTATTACGCTGGTGTTAGCCACAAAATTGGTGAAGTGCACGAAGGTGCTGCAACCATGGACTGGATGGCACAAGAGCAAGAGCGTGGTATCACTATCACTTCTGCTGCTACTACCGTAAACTGGAAATACAGGGGCCATAACTATCACATGAACATCATTGATACTCCAGGACACGTGGATTTTACCGTAGAGGTAAACCGCTCCCTGCGTGTATTAGATGGTTTGGTTTTCCTTTTTAGCGCGGTTGATGGTGTTGAGCCACAATCTGAAACTAACTGGAGGCTTGCTAACAACTATAACGTTGCCCGTATCGGTTTCGTTAATAAGATGGACCGTTCTGGTGCCGACTTCTTAAACGTTGTTAAACAAGTTAAAAGCATGTTAGGCAGCAACGCTGTTCCATTGCAATTACCTATTGGTGCTGAAGAGCATTTTAAAGGTGTGGTTGACTTAATTAACTGGAGAGGTATTGTTTGGAATGAGCATGATAAAGGTATGACCTTTACTGAAGTGCCTATCCCTGAGGATATGATTGAGGAAGCAACCGAGTGGAGAGAGAAATTATTGGAATCAGTAGCTGAGTATGACGAAAGCCTGATGGAAAAATTCTTTGACGCTCCTGAAACCATCACTGAACGCGAAGTGCTTGACGCTTTACGTAAAGCGGTTTTAGATGCTAAGATTGTTCCTATGGTTTGCGGTTCATCTTTCAAAAACAAAGGTGTACAAACCATGCTTGACTATGTGATGGAATTATTGCCTTCACCAATGGACGTAGAAGGTATCATCGGTACTAACCCTGATACTGGCGAAGAAATATTACGTAAACCAGATGTTAAAGAGCCATTTGCCGCTTTAGCATTTAAAATTGCAACCGATCCATTCGTTGGTCGTTTGTGCTTTATCCGCGTTTACTCTGGTAACCTGGAAGCAGGCTCATACGTACATAACATGCGTTCTGACAACAAAGAGCGTATCAGCCGTATATTCCAGATGCATGCTAACAAGCAAAACCCTATCCCTAACGTAGGTGCAGGTGATATTGCTGCGGTAGTGGGCTTCAAGGATATCAAAACAGGTGATACCCTTTGCGACGAGAAACACCCGATCATTCTGGAGTCAATGAACTTCCCAGAGCCGGTTATCGGTTTAGCCATTGAGCCTAAAACTCAGGCCGACGTAGATAAATTAGGTATGGCTCTTGGTAAATTAGCCGAAGAGGATCCAACCTTCCGTGTAAACTCTGATGAAGAAACCGGTCAAACTGTAATTTCAGGAATGGGCGAGCTTCACTTAGATATCATCATGGACCGCTTAAAACGTGAGTTTAAAGTAGAGGTTAACCAAGGTGCTCCGCAAGTTGCTTACAAAGAATCTATCACAGGTACTATCCAACACCGCGAAACATACAAGAAACAAACCGGTGGTCGTGGTAAATTTGCCGATATACAGGTTATCCTTTCTCCAAATGACGAAGGTAAAGAAGGTTTACAGTTTGTGAACGAAATTAGCGGTGGTTCAATCCCTCGTGAGTTTATCCCATCTGTTCAAAAAGGCTTCGAAGCTTCAATGGTAAACGGTGTATTAGCCGGTTATCCATTAACCAGCTTAAAAGTTCGTTTAATTGATGGTTCGTTCCACGCTGTCGATTCAGATGCTTTATCATTTGAGTTGGCCGCTAAAATGGCTTACCGTGAGGCATTGCCAAAATGTAAACCAGTATTGCTGGAGCCGATCATGAAAATCGAGATCCTTACCCCTGAAGAAAACATGGGTGATGTTATCGGTGACATGAACCGTCGTCGTGGCCAACTGTTAGGTATGGATTCACGTGCAGGTGCGCAGGTTATTAAAGCTACTGTACCACTTTCTGAAATGTTTGGTTATGTAACCCAGTTACGTACCATTACTTCGGGCCGTGCTACTTCAACCATGGAGTTTGATCACTATGCTGAAGCACCACGTAACGTACAGGACGAAGTAGTAGCTAAAGCAAAAGGCAAAAAAGCTGCTCAAAACGCATAAATAAATCTTTGATTACACCGATCTTTTTGTGATTTCACAGATGATCGGTGTAATCTTATAATAAATCACAGTTACTCTAATAAATAGCTCTTAGGGTAGCTAATTAAAATCGGTGAAATCATCAGTAAATCGGTGAAATCACAAAAACAAAAAACAAAATGAGCCAAAGAATCAGGATCAAATTAAAATCTTACGATTACAATTTGGTAGATAAATCTGCCGAGAAAATCGTAAAAACAGTAAAGCCAACTGGCGCTGTAGTTAGCGGACCACTTCCGTTACCAACCGAAAAGAAAATTTTCACCGTATTACGTTCACCACACGTAAACAAAAAAGCACGTGAGCAATTTCAATTATGCTCATACAAGCGCTTATTAGACATTTACAGCTCTAACTCAAAAACTGTAGATGCCCTGATGAAGCTTGAATTGCCTAGCGGTGTTGAAGTTGAGATCAAAGTTTGATAGACGACCGGCCCGCTGAAAGGTGCGGGACAACATAAAAAAACACCATCCATAACCGGATGGTGTTTTTTTGTTTGAAAGGCTATATTTAGGCATGCGAAACGGTATGCTTATATTATTGGTCCTGCTATCAGGCTTTGGTTGCTCTCAAAAGCGTAGGACTCTTAAAACAGCCGAAGCGCTAAGTAAGTGTGAAAATAGCTGGCGATACTTTAAATTAACTCAGCCAATTAAGGGTGTGGTATTATTGCATTCCAAAGGATATTGTGGATACGCTCATGTACATGCCAACACTATCATTATTATAAACAATACTGACACTATTCGCGTAAATGGGCCTTGCTATACAGCAAACACTATTACTTCAGATTCAGTGCTCGTCAGCCCTTATGAAACCGATAATGTGATAGGGGCAATTGGGGATACTAAATACGATTGTACCATAAAGAAAACCTGCTATGGCATAATTACAAAAATTAAAAAGCAATAATATAACACGCTTCTAAACTTACGAAGTTTTAAAAACTTCGTAAGTTTAATTCCCCCCTTGTCATCCTGAAGAACGAAGAATTTATTTGTACGCCTTGCATATAGGCAATCAATTGCTTCACTCCGTTCAGCATGACAAGAATGTAAATTACATTTGCTGCGGCATAGCGCTCATATCCATATAGGCAAATTCCCACAGGTGACCGTCAAGATCCTGGAAACCGTGACCGTACATCCAGCCATAATCCTGCTTTTCGTTAGGTACAGTAGCACCGCCTGCTACAGCCTTACGCACCATCTCATCAACCGCTTCCCGGCTATCTACCGAAATGCAATGGATGGCCTCGGCTACTTTAGTAGCATCAGCAATCTCTTTTTTAATAAATGATTTAAAGAAGGATTCGGTTAGCAGCATAAAATATATATTGTCGCTGATAACCAACGATGCACCTTGCTCGTTGGTGAACTGAGGGTTAAAGCTATAACCCAGGCTGGTAAAAAATTCAATTGATCTGTTCAGGTCTTTAACCGGAAGGTTTATAAAAATTTGAGTCGCCATGATGTTTTAATATTTATTATTTTGTTTTGATTGTGTGATACAAACATACAGGCATTAAACAGATGTGATGAGGTGTAAAAACGACAAATTTGAGGCGAATCATGACAATCGAAGAAATATTCTGAACTGAGTATCTACGAATTTATTTTTGTCTTAACCTCGGCCGTTACCTTATTTAAGGTATCACCAATCCGCTGCTCGATGTTATTTATTTCGCCATGAGCTATCAGATTACGAATCTTGTTCATTTCGCTTAACTCGCGTAACGAATCTCTGCTAATAACCCTTCTTTCGTATAACGACCTGATGATCTGTCCCAGGGGCTGAAAGTCGCGAAAACGGCCAAAAGATTCCAACCTGTATTTTTTGGCCAGATCTCTTAGTAAGTTTTCCAGTTCGGCAAAACCTTCCAGAAATTTAGTGCTGGTTAAAGAATTGCCCTGCGTAGGTTCAAAAACACTTTCCTCCTCTTTAATCAATTTTTCGACAGTCTTTTTAACCTTATCGGGGTCAATAATAAAAATAACAAAAGTAATTGCCCATATAACAGTAACTATATTTATCACACCCACAATAATGGCTATTACTAAATTATAGATACCAAAATCATAACCATTTATAAAAACTACACCTAAGCTTAATAATATGGAGAAGCCTGTAAGTATAAATAATGCTTTTAATCTTTTAAAGTATTGGTTTTTGATATCAACATAAATTACTTCAAGAGTCTCGTCTTTTTCTACCTGCTTATCCATCAAATCATAAGAAAAGAAGAAACCTGCTGCCAGAAACCCTATAAAGGCTGCAATTGCCTGAGCTGAAGAACTAAATAACCAATACACATTATCGGCTCCCTTATAAGCACCCATTATGTTTCACAATTCAGATTGTTCGTAATAACTTAAAAATAGTAATTAAATTGTAAGAGTTAGACTAAAACCATATTCATCACGTTCTAACATCTGTAATTTTGTATATTTGTAATAATGAGGATCAGGAATTTCAAAACGCTGATAGTAGTAATGTTTATGGGTGTCTTTATGATAAAGATGGCCATATCACTTGCTCCTGTGTTTTTGCATCTTGATACTAAAACTGTAAGGGCTGTTATCCTTCAGCTTGAACAGGAATCCAAAACCGGAAAAGAAAATCCGGATAAGGATGCTTTTAAGGAGAAAAAAGCCTTTGATGAATATTATCTGTACAGTGTAGCGCATATTACATTTGTTACAGAAAGCAATATACTTCATAACCAGGAAGACCATCTTTACAAGCAGGCATACCATCCTGTTGTCCCCACGCCCCCTCCCAACGTTTAAATGATTAACCGGATACTTCCCTATCCGGATGTTAACGCTTTACAATTCATTTAAATTTTTATCAAAATAATTTATTAACGGTGATGAATTTATCATCCTGATCATATATCAGGACGATGGTTTCATTCAAATTATCGATCTTATGCAAGATAAGCAAGGTGGCTTTGCTGTGGGCAATCTCAACCTGAAAAAATATTTCTTACCCAAAAACTTAAAGAAAGACCTTCCGTCGAGTATTGTTGTATTCCTGGTAGCGTTACCTTTATGTTTAGGCATAGCCCTGGCATCCGGCGCTCCGCTGTTTGCTGGCGTATTAACAGGCATTATTGGCGGTATAGTTGTAGGCACATTCAGTGGCTCGCAACTGAGTGTGGCAGGTCCGGCAGCCGGTTTAACGGTTATTGTATTAAATGCCATCACTAAACTGGGCTCGTACGAAACCTTTTTGCTTGCTATTGTGCTGGCCGGTGTATTCCAGATGCTGTTGGGTATATTAAAAGCAGGTACTATAGCCAACTACTTCCCTTCGGCAGTAATTGAAGGGATGCTTGCGGCTATAGGTATCATCCTTATCATGAAGCAGTTTCCGCACGCTGTTGGATACGACGCCGACTTTGAGGGTGATGAGCGCTTTAGCCAGGTAGACGAGCACAATACTTTTTCAGGTATACTGCGAGCTGTAGCCCGGATTAATTATGGTGCAGTAATCATTGCAGTTGTTTCCATCCTATTGCTTATCTATTGGCCCAGGTTTAAAAAACTGGCTATCATTCCGGCCCCCTTACTGGTTGTTTTAACAGGTATTGGACTTAGCGCCGCATTTGCCGGAACCGGGTTTGCCTTGCTGAACAAGCAATTTGTACATATACCTATTGTAAACAGCAGCGCCGAGTTTTTTGGTTTATTTAAATCGCCCAACTTTAGCGCCATTGGTAATAAAGAGGTTTGGATAACAGCCTTCACCATAGCTGTAGTAGCCAGTTTAGAAACCTTGCTTAGCCTGGAAGCCGTTGATAAGATCGACCCGATAAAACGTATATCACCCACTAACCGCGAGCTGGTTGCCCAGGGAATTGGCAACATCACCAGCGGTTTATTAGGCGGTATGCCCATGACAGCTGTAATTGTACGTTCATCGGCTAATGTAAACGCTGGTGCACGTACCAAAATGAGTAGCATAACCCATGGTTTGCTCCTGCTGGTATCGTTGCTTTGCATTCCATTCCTCATCAATCTTATCCCACTATCGTGCCTGGCAGCTATACTGCTCATGACCGGTTATAAATTAACCCGCATCGGCCTGTTTAAGCATATGTGGAAGTTAGGGTTGAACCAATTTATCCCGTTTGTAGTCACTATAGTAGCAGTAGTATTAACCGATTTGCTCATAGGTGTAGGCATTGGTATGCTGGTGGGTGTATTTTATATCCTGCGTACCAATTTACGCAACCCATATTTTTACCAGATTGATCGCAATGGCGATAAAAAAGTGATCAGGATAAAGCTTGCGGAGGAAGTATCCTTTTTAAATAAAGCTGCCATACAGGTAACCTTAACCAGTTTACCAAAAGGCACAGATGTGATCATCGACGGATCAAACTCCAGGTATATCGACCCGGATGTGATCGAAATCATCCACAATTACAAGCACAACGCCTATACCAAGGGCATCGTTGTGCAATTACATGACATAAAGGACAAGTACGATGTACCGCCTTTGAAAGAATTAATGTATAACCCCACTAACTAAGAAAAATCATGACCTCAATAGATAATAATTTCAAATTGGTTAACGACAACAGTTATAACGCTTTAATACGTGGCAACAGCCAATGGGTTGACCTGAAACTACAGGAAGATTCGGACTATTTTAAAAAACTGGCTAAAGGCCAAAGCCCGGAAGTATTATGGATAGGCTGTGCCGATAGCCGCGTACCAGCCAATGAAGTAACCGGCACCAAACCGGGCGAAGTATTTGTACACCGCAACATTGCCAACGTGGTAGTACATACCGATATGAATATGTTAAGCGTATTGGATTACGCCGTAAACGTGTTGAAAGTAAAACACGTTATTGTAGCCGGCCATTACGGTTGCGGCGGCGTGGCCGCTGCCATGAGCAACAAACAGTTTGGTGTTATTGATAACTGGTTACGCCATATAAAAGATGTTTACCGCTTACATGCCAAAGAACTGGATGCCATTGAAGATGTACAGGAACGCACCAACCGCCTGGTTGAACTTAACGTGAGCGAACAGGTATATAATGTGTGCAAAACATCCATTATTCAAAATGCCTGGATGGAACGTCATGATCTGGAAGTTCATGGTTGGGTAATTGACCTGGGTTCGGGCCTGATCAAGGACCTTAAAGTTTCCAGCAGCAGTCCGCATAACTTAGGTTATGTGTATGAGTTTGACAACGCTAATGCCGTTGCTCAACACTAAATAAGGCTGCTGCCCTTAAGCCTTCAAAGATTCTCCCCACGACCTGCAAAGGGAGAGGTTTATGTTTGGTTTGCCCCGGTTCATGGAAATGGCCGGGGTTCTTTTTTGAAATAAGGTTTACGCAGTTTCTATTTTATATAAAACATCTTCTACCTTCACGTGGTTTTATATCCTAAGGTGTATACTTGTAGATTGCTGTTAATGGTTGACTATTATCATCCACTCCACCCGCTACAATCCCAAATTCCCCTGAAGCCGAAATTGGATAGTTATTATAAATTGCCGGGTTACTTACTTCAGTCCATCGATCATTAGCCGGATCATATTTATAACATTGCACAAAATGAGTAGGACCAAAAAAGGAATCATATGTAGCAGCGGTTCCACCACCTACATATCCGTAATTCCCTACAGAAAAATTATAATAGTTAACATCAGCGGCACCCGGAAAAGACGCCTTTTTAGTCCAGGTATTAGCTACAATATCATAACACCAGGTAGTCTTATTGGGTTGTGACACTGTGATACCTGCAGTAACGTATATTTTAGAGCCAACTATAAAAGAAGCATTACGGAATCGCCCATTAGCGTCAGGGAAATCAGCGAGTCGTTGCCATTTTTTTGTGGACAGGTCATAACAGTAAAAATCTGTGTAGTATTTACCTTCTTCAATAGGTCTCACATCATTATTCGCGTATCTATATCCTAATCCAAAATAAATTTTCCTGTTATATATAAATGTCACCGTACTTTGTCGTGGTCCACCTGGAAGATCTTCTTCCTGAGTCCAGGAGTCAGTTGATGTATTATATATATAATGTTTACTTATACTCTTGTAATCAGGATCAACAAATTGTCCCCCTAAAACATGGACAAGATTACCATCACCCACTGCCGTGCTATTCAATAGTATACTTCTAATTCCGGAATCATAGTTTTTCAGTACCGCCTGTGCCCCTGTTTTATAATTATACTTATAAAACTGCCCAACGGTTCCATCACCGGTAGCGTTTCCAACCAACCCACTGTTATAAATCCAGTCGCCCACAATAAAACCATCCATAAATCTGCCGCCAACCCACGGATAAGCAAATGCAACATCGCCTATTTTTTTCCATGTACCTTCCATTATCGTTACCTTTTTACTGTAAGCAATGGTTAAGCCCCCCACCGATACAGATAAGGTATATTTACCAGGTGTTAACTGGGTCGAAAAATCAGCAGTAAAAACAGCTCCTACATTGCTCATTCCGGCTGTTGCTAAATGTACTGGAGTATTGTTTAAAAGGATTTTTGTGGAGGAAGTATCAATATTAGCCATATTGGTAATAATGGTGAATGTTCGGCCATAGCTCAGGGCACTATCAGCATAGGAGATCACAGGTGATAATTTACCGATGATTTGATTGGCAGAATATCCGGCCTTGCTATTACCTATGCCATAAGCCCTAACGTAATAAACTACACCAGTATCTAATCCTTGCACTTCACGGGTAAAATCAATAGATGTTTTTGATTTCCCAACTGTATATTTAACACCGCTCTCAATTGTAGGATTAGGCGATTTACTTATAACCAGTCCATATTCGATATCGCCTGAAGCGCCTCGGACATCTAAGGTACCTGTAAATTTATATTGATTAAATGCCTGGTTGTTAACAGGTAAAATAGAGATTCTAAAAGAGTCGCCGAGGATTTCATCGGTTACTGTTTTTTTGCAAGAAAATATTATAAATATAAAGAAAACAGGTATCAGGAGCTTTCGCATGTAAGGTTCAGATAAATAACAAGTAAATATAATACTGGTAACATTATAAAACCAATTTTAAACTAAAAAACGTTTATTTGTCTGGTATTTTCATTTTAACAAACTTTAATTTAAATATTGCCAGATATAAAAACTCTGTATATTTTAGCTAAGCTTATCACAACTTCATTATTCATATGCCATTTGTAAAAAAAATCGCTTTTGCCTTCCTGTTCCTTGGCTGCTTTAGCTGTAAAAAAGAGGTAAAAACCGAGATAAAAGAAGCACCACCCTATGCCGGCGCCGGTACTAATCAAAGCGATGTTTCGGAGTTCCAGGTTACATTAAATGCAGACAGCTTAAAAAGTGGTCAAAGCGGAAAATGGACCATATCAAAAGGACTTGTTGAAAGCAAAGTATTTTTTGCGGATGACACAAAACCAGATACTAAGTTTAGCGGTATGCCTGGCGAAACATACGATCTAAAATGGACGGTACAAGTAAACGGGAATAAATATTCAGAATCCTCGGTTAAAATAACGTTCAAAGCGTTAAAGGCTACAATAACCAATACTTCGCCTGATAATAAAACCCAGTTTTATCTGACAGCCAATAATTACGATAGCGGAGAATGGAGCATAGATAACAAATATGCCCGAATTAATAGCCAAATATTTGGCGGCATATATATTCCTGATATTAACTCGCCTTCTATAAAATTTCAAGGCTACGCAAACACCAACTATAAAATTACCTGGACAACCCATTACGGTAGTAAATCAGCATCAACTACTCTTGATTTAAAAACTGGCAATTATCTCGAAACAGAAGCATTAAGGGATTTACAGTTAGATGAATCTTCATACCGTATAAAATACGAAAACAACCATATAGTTAATCTGGACCTGAGCTCGCTTGGCATTACCTGGATACTTCAGGATACGGTGCAATTTCCAGCTATGCAGGCATTAACTTACCTTAAACAATTAGACCTAAACGGTAGCGCGATCATTAATACTTTCCCAAAGATCATATCTGATAAATACCTGCAGTTAGAGTATTTGAATCTCTCGAATACTAAATTGATCATGCTATCTGATAATATCGGAAATCTCACTAAGCTTAAAAAATTTGTTGCTTCATACACAGGAAACATCAACTATTTACCCGAAAGCATAGGTAACCTTGAAAATTTAGAGTACTTTGAGATGCAATCAGCAGGGCTTACCTATATACCTGAGAGCTTCAGTAATTTAAAAAACCTAATTCATTTTGATTGCTCCCTTAACAACATCCAAAAACTACCAAATGATCTGGGTAAGTTAACAAAACTGGAGGAGCTACGAATCTATACTCAACAAAATATCCCGGCTTCAATATCAAAGCTAACCAAATTAAAAGTCTTGTTTTTTAGCACCGGTGCATCAGATGCCCAATTTCCGGATGATCTGGGTAACCTGATTTCCTTAACTGATATGACATTAAGTGGTCCTTTTAAAAAGCTTCCATCAACCTTTGGAAATCTGCCTTTGAAAAATTTGTATATGACTACGCCCCAGCTTGCATCATTGCCTGATAACTTTGGTAATTTGAAAAATCTGGAAGGATTGCAAGCAACCGGGGTATTCAAAACTTTACCGGCCTCTTTTTCTAATTTAACTAATCTTAAATATTTTACAGCAACAGGATCAATAGAGTATTTACCTGATGATTTTGGTAAGCTCAAAAATCTTATAGAAGTTGATATACGCTTTGCAAGTTTAAAGGCATTACCAAGCACCATTGGACAATTAGTGAACTTAACAAAACTAGTGTTAGATAATGATCAAATTCAAACACTGCCAGCAAGTTTGTTCGATTTGCCAAAAATAACGATGCTTGGTTTAGGTGGTAACAAACTCACCTCTCTTCCGGATGATTTTGGAAAACTTTCAAAAACACTCTTAACGCTCAATTTATCGGGCGTTTCTTATCCAGCTGCAGATGCTTTGCGCCTCAAACAATTATTGCCTAATACAACTATTTATATAAATAATACTTTTTAAATTTCTGTTAGTTTCATTTTTCTATTAGCTTCTTGTTTTACCCTTAACATTGATTAAAAGTTATAGTACTTACTGGTGTATGCGCTGCAGAACATTAATCTAATCCTGATACGGAGCATACCCTTCAATTGCCATATTTGATTTGTAATAAACTAAATATCCCAATCCTTCAATTTTTATCCTATTTTTATACTGAAGCAACAAGCAAGGATATTTTATGCTGAGGCAATCAAAAGAAACACGCACCTTAAAAGAGAATTTATTGCTGGCATCGTCAACCGCTTTTGTGTCGGGGGTAACCAATGTGGCGGGAATGATCGCTTTTTTAGCATTCACCTCCAACATCACCGGGCATGTGGCCAACCTGGCCAAGCATGTAGTTGAACAAAACTGGAGCGAGATCGTGGTGTTTGTGATATGGCTGATGATGTTTTTTGCAGGTGCCTTTATATCTAACTTCATTGTACACTCACTGGAACATAAAAGCCGCTACCGGGCTCACTCTATCCCCATAGTTATCGAAATTATACTGCTGTTGTTTGTGGCTATTTATGGTCATAACTTTTACCGCGAAACAGAAACCGAGCGCGAAATAGTAATTGGGGTGATCATTTTTTGTATGGGTTTACAAAACAGCCTGGTGTCTACCATATCCGGCGGACTAATCAAATCAACCCATTTAACCGGCCTGTTTACAGATCTTGGTGGCGATGTATCAGAATGGTTTCATCCCAATACTGCCAAAACTGAAACTACCCGGAACAAGATCTATATACGGCTTACCGTACTGGGCTTCTATTTTTTCGGGGGCATCATGGGCGGTTTCTTTTTTAATTTGTATGATTTTGCGATATTCTATTTCATTCCACTAATTTTGCTTACCATTTTATATTACGATCTTTCGCCGGTAGCTTTGCATAAAATAAGCCGGGTATTCCGGATAGATAAAAGCAAATCGGTTTAGATCATTCACTTTTTAACATTTACATCTATGTGCGCCCAAACAAGTATTCACGACACCAGCCACATCACTTATGAAGGTTTGCTGGAAGGTAACAAGCAATTTATCGCCAACGCGTTAGATTCAGATCCAGACTTTTTCACCAAACTGGCCAACGGTCAAAATCCACCGGTACTCTGGATTGGCTGCGCTGATAGTCGGGTACCCGCTAATCAGATCACCAATACGGCCCCCGGCGAAATATTTGTACACCGTAATATCGCCAACATGGTTATCCACTCCGATATGAATATGCTGAGTGTGCTGGATTATGCGGTGAACGTATTGAAAGTAAAACATGTAATTGTAACCGGTCACTATGGCTGCGGCGGTGTACTTGCCGCTATGAGTAATAAAGCCTTCGGGTTGATTGATAACTGGCTGCGTCATATTAAGGATGTTTACCGCCTGCATGCCGATGAGCTTGATGCTATTACTGATGATACCGAACGCGGCAATCGCCTGGTAGAGCTTAACGTGAAAGAGAATGTATATAATCTTTGCAAAACTACCATCGTACAAAATGCATGGAAAAGCGGCCAGGAACTGAGCGTACACGGCTGGGTTTACAGCCTGAGCACCGGCCAGATAGCCGACATGAAGGTGAGCACCCACAACAACGATAATATGGAGAACGTGTTTAAGTTTAAGTAACAGATGTGCGGATGTGCAAATATGCGGATGTGCAAATTTTAGATGATATCTATATAAAACACATCGTAAACCAAAACAAAGAAGCCGGACTTATTGCCCGGCTTCTTTGTTTCTTATCATCTGCACATTTGCACATCCGCATATCTGCACATCTAACTATACTTCTTTTTCCAAAAACGGATATCTGTAATCCTTTGGCGGATCAAAAGTTTCCTTAATGGTACGTGGAGATACCCAGCGCAACAGGTTGATCATGGAACCAGCTTTATCGTTAGTACCAGAACCTCTGGCACCACCAAACGGCTGCTGACCAACAACGGCACCTGTAGGTTTATCATTGATGTAAAAGTTACCCGCAGCATTGCGTAAATGATAGGTAGCCTTTTCAATGGCATACCTGTCCTGCGATATAATAGAGCCCGTAAGCGCGTAGATAGATGTTTTATCTACAATGTTAAGCACTTCATCAAATTTGGCGTCCTCGTACACGTAAATGGTCAATACGGGGCCAAATAGCTCCTCGCACATGGTTACATAGTACGGATCATCTACTTTTAATACAGTAGGCTCTATAAACCAACCTGCGGTTTTGTCATAATTACCGCCGGCAACTACTTCAACACCTTTATCAGCTTTAGCCGCATCAATGTATTTAGCCAGTTTATCAAACGATACTTCGGTGATCACCGCGTTGATGAAGTTTTCAAAATCTTCAACCGGCCCCATTTTAAACGAAGTGATATCGCGCTGCATATTAGCTTTTACCGCCGGCCATAACGAAGCTGGGATATAAGCACGTGAAGCGGCAGAACATTTTTGTCCCTGGTATTCAAACGCACCACGAACCAGGGCAGTACTTACCACATCGGCATTGGCGCTTGGATGGGCTAGTACAAAATCTTTACCACCAGTTTCGCCCACAATGCGTGGGTAGGTTTTATATTTATGAATATTGGTACCGATAGTTTGCCAGATGTTCTGGAACACTTTGGTTGATCCGGTAAAGTGGATACCGGCAAAATCAGGATGGTTAAATATAACTTCGCCTGCAACCGGGCCATCAACATAAATCAGGTTAATAACACCGGCAGGTACACCTGCTTCTTTAAACACCTTCATGATCACATTGGCAGCATATATCTGGGTGTATGCAGGCTTCCATACTACTACGTTACCCATCATGGCCGCAGATGCCGGCAGGTTACCTGCGATAGCCGTAAAGTTGAATGGCGTTAAGGCAAACACGAAACCTTCCAGCGGGCGTTGCTCCACACGGTTCCAAACACCTTTACCTGATACCGGTGGCTGTTGCTTGTAGATCTCGGTCATATATTCTACGTTAAAGCGCAGAAAGTCGATCAGCTCACAAGCAGAATCAATTTCGGCCTGGTAGGCATTTTTAGACTGACCCAACATCGTTGCCGCATTAATTTCGGCACGGTATGGACCGGCTATCAGTTCGGCAGCTTTTAAAAATATAGCGGCACGTTGCTCCCAGGCTAAATTTTCCCAGTTGGCTTTGGCAGCCAGGGCTGCATCAATAGCAGCGGTAACGTGTTTGGCATCACCTTCAGAAAAAGTAGCCAGTAAATGTTTATGATCATGCGGCGGACGGATCTCGAGCTTAGTGCCCGTACGTACTTCTTTGTCGCCGATGTACATAGGTATATCCAGTTGTTGAGCGCGGGCTTCCTCTAAGGCGGCTTTAAGCGCTACACGTTCCAAACTGCGCGGGCCGTAGTTTAAAACAGGCTCGTTTTGCGGCGGCGGAACATTAAAAAATCCTTTAAGCATAGATGGGTTATTTATGTTGCCGCAAAGATACGGATTTTGAGGTGAAGGGGGAATGTCAAAAATATCAGGAAACGGATGAATGCCTACAGCATTATAGTTGGCTTAACATTTAAAAAAAGAATATATTTAAAGCGGAGTTATATGATTTATCCCAGACCATCACAATGAATAAAATACAATCTGCCAAAGCCTGGGGTTATGCCGCCTCAAACCTGTTAGGCATGATCTTGATTGGATTAAATAAGCTGTTATTAGTTGGCAGCGGGTTGCTTGTTTTTTCGGAATTTGTGATCATACCTATTCTTATGGGTATTATCAATGCCTATTTTTTACGTAATCTTTATACATTAAAGACCCGCAAACTTATCGGGATCTCTTGTATAAATGGGATGATCGCTATTGTTTTAAGCTATATCTTTTTGAAAGAAGGAACCATCTGTCTTATTATAGTATCACCACTGCTGTTTTGCTTTATTTTCCTGGGGGTATTAGTGGGCCGGGGCATGTTTCATAGGGATAACGATACGCTTAACGTGAGCATTATTTCCTTACTCCTGCTCATATTTGTAGCCGATTCGGTTTCCATGCATCATTATGAAAATGTGGTGAGTGATAAGATAGTGATCAATGCCCCTGTAACCGAAGTGTGGAAACATGTGGTGGCCTATAAACGGATAAAAGCCCCTGAAAAATTTTGGCTTTTTAAAATTGGGATGCCAAGCCCCGTTGAATCTACCGCCGACGGTTACTACTTAGGCGCCAAACGCAAATGTATCTTTAGCAATGGTTATGTGTTTGACGAAAAGATAGTAACTTATGATAAGGATAAAAATCTCACTTTCGATATTACCCATCAACCCCGTGATCCGGAAATAATGGGTCATATCGATATTTTGCGAGGACAGTTTTTATTGAAAGATAATGGCAACAACACCACTACCCTGGTGGGTAACAGTTGGTACAAGCTATATGTGTTTCCGGCCTGGTACTATGATATCTGGGCGCAAAGCATTACCCGGAATGTACATATGCGCGTTATGGAGCACATCAAACAACTCAGTGAGGAAAAGTAATATGTTTACCTTTATTATAAAATACTTTGGTTTCTTAAAGTTCATTCCAGGGCTGGCTATTGTATTTGATTGCCTGCTTAAAGTATTAACTTTTATAACAAAACCAACATTGCTTGATTGGATGGATGAAATTGAGACCGAAGTTTTAAACTGGGATGGTACATTTGTCAGTATGCATAAATACGGAGGGTTACAACTTAACTACTCCGGGAAAGAAATAGGTCACATACATGGGAACGGATTGTTAGATATGCTACTGAGCCGCGATCAAAAAAAGAGTCTTTTACAACATAACCGCATTATGGATCATCATTCTTTTAAAAATACCGGTTGGATCAGTTTCTATATTTGCACAAAAGATGATGCCCAATATGCACTGGAGCTATTAAAACTATCTTACAAAAAAATGAGTAGTGGCAATCATCTGCTAATTACACCATGACACAAACATCCATGATCCACATTGAACAAATACGCCCCGAACTCACCTGGCGCTTACGCCGGCAGGTGCTTTATCCCGAACAAAAGCTGTACGAGATGGAAATGGAAGAGGATAACCATGGCCTGCATTTTGCTGCTTTTCAAGACAATAACGTGGTAGGTGTTATATCTCTGTTTACTAAAGGCGATGATTACCAGTTCCGTAAATTCGCGGTCGACGGGGCTGTACAGGGTAAAGGTATCGGCACCCAAATGCTGGCATATATTACAGATTTTGCCCGCACCAACGGTGCTAAAAGATTATGGTGCAATGCACGGGTAACCGCCATCAGCTTTTACATCAACGCCGGGTTTCAGCATACCGGACAGTTATTTGCCCGGCAAGGCTTTGAATACGAAATACTCGAAAAATATCTTACTCCTTAATCAGCGCTGCAATCAACGTGGTAGCATAATCATTTTGCTGTTTCTGGTTAGATAACTTGGCCAGGTCAAGTGCTTCGTCAATATCACCTTGTGCCTCGTAAACTACAGCCAGATTATAAGCGGCCCTGCTGGCTTGTTTAAGGTCGGAACCGTCGATAATGGGGTTAAGTATCTTAAAGGCCAAATCAAACCGTCCTGCCAGGATATAGCGTACAGATAAAGCCATCTGATCGCCCTGGTTATAAAGCGGCCGGTAGTTGGTAATGGTATAAGGTAAATAATCTTTTAATGCATCAAGCGCTGCGTTGCGGGCCGCGCCATCAATAGAATAGCCAAACCTGCCGTCCTGTGGCTCCGTGGCTATCCCCTTGAGCTTTTTAAAGAAAATACCATTACTTTCATGTAAAGTAAAAGTCACTGTAGCCTTGGTACTGTAATAAGCTATCTGGGCATTGCCGTCATATTGTACATTATCCAGTATCAGGCCTGCATTAAAAGCATCAAGCGTTAAAACATAGTTGGCCTTGTATTTGGCGGCTAGGTGTTTTACTGAATCTTTATTAGCACTAAATGATACAGAGTCTACAATACTGGAAATTTTAATACCTGGTAACAATTTCAGTTCTTTTTCGGCCCCGATTACAGCGCTGTAGGCCGCGGCTTTGAGGGCCATGATCTTTCGCTTGTTGATGCGGGTTGAATCAAAAACAACATGGTTAACCACCAGGATGCGGGCGGTATCAGTTCTGAATACCAGCTTGGGGGCATAATCAACAGGCACGGTGGCATATTGCACCACATTACAAGAGGTTAGCCCTACTATAAATAATATACAAATTAGCTTAATCAGTTTCACGGCGTGGGGTAAATTATAGATGGATGTAAAATTAAGAAACTACAATGAATTTGAAATGAATATTAATGTGGCATTAATGTAAAACCTACAGTTAATCACAACTAATTAATCAAGTGCCTAAAATTTTACATATTTCAAAAAAAAACGCTAATGCTCTAACATTAGTATTAAATTAATAATAAAAACGTGTTTTTATTTCCATTGTGGCAGGCTATTTTAGGGCTTTAACATCTACTTTGCTATATTTGCTTATTACTAAAAAATAGTTTGCTAAAAAATATGGCTAAAAAAAAATCTGATGCCTCAACGCATACTCCCATCGTAAACGAAACCTCTCTTTCATTTTTTGAAAAATATATAAACAACCCTTCTCCTACCGGTTTTGAGTGGAAAGGCCAGGAATTATGGCTCGATTATCTCAAGCCGTATATCGATACCCATTATGTAGATAATTACGGTACCGCGGTAGGTGTCATCAATCCAAAGGCCGATTATAAAGTAGTTATAGAAGCTCATGCTGATGAAATATCATGGTTTGTAAATTATATTACCAATGACGGTTTAATCTATGTGATCCGCAACGGCGGTTCAGACCATCAGATAGCTCCTTCCAAAAGGGTAAACATACATACCGATAAAGGTGTAGTAAAAGCTGTTTTCGGCTGGCCGGCTATTCATACCCGTTTGGGCGGCGATAAAGAAGAAGCGCCAACCCTAAAAAACATTTTCCTGGATTGTGGTTGTACTTCAAAAGAGGAAGTAGAAAAGCTGGGCATCCATGTAGGTTGCGTAATTACCTATGAGGATGAGTTTATGATCCTGAACGACCGTTATTATGTTGGTCGTGCCTTGGATAACCGTGCAGGCGGCTTTATGATAGCTGAGGTTGCCCGTCTATTAAAAGAGAATAAAGTAAAACTACCTTTCGGTTTGTATATCGTAAATGCGGTACAGGAAGAAATAGGTTTACGCGGTGCTGAAATGATAGCCAGTAAAATAGAACCTGATGTAGCCATTGTAACCGATGTTACACATGATACACAAACGCCCATGATCAACAAAATAACCCAGGGTGATTTGGCTTGCGGTAAAGGTCCGGTGGTATCATATGCACCTGCGATTCAAAACAATTTTAACAAGCTGCTCATTGAAACAGCCCAAAAAGCTAATATCCCTTTTCAGCGCCAGGCCTCATCACGTTCAACCGGCACTGATACCGATGCATTCGCTTATTCAAATGAAGGTGTACCTTCGGTATTAATATCTTTACCATTAAGATACATGCATACCACGGTTGAAATGATCCATAAAGAAGACGTAGATAATGTGATACGCCTCATTTATGAATTATTATTGAATATCAAAGCCGGTCAGGATTTCAGATATATCAAATAATTAATGCTTTTTTTAAAACAATTTCATTAATAGATTGATTTCACTATAAAAATTTATGCAAGGGCATATAGTTATTTCAAAATACCCCAAAGTATATTTATGAAACCAACACTCCTTATTTTGGCCGCGGGAATGGCCAGCCGTTATGGCAGTATGAAACAAGTTGACGGCTTTGGCCCCAACGGAGAAACAATTATCGACTATTCCATCTATGATGCTATAAAAGCGGGTTTTGGGAAAGTTAGTTTCATTATCCGTGAAGAATTCGCCGATAATTTTAAGGCTATTTTTGAGCCCAAACTTAAAGGACGTATCGAAACTGATTATGTTTATCAAAGTTTTGATTTAGCTCCTTTTGGTATCGATAAAACTATCGAACGCGCCAAACCATGGGGTACAGCCCACGCCGTACTTGCTGCACGTGATCAGATCCATGAGCCTTTTTGCGTGATCAATGCTGATGATTTTTATGGTTATGATTCATTTGAAAAAATGGCCAAATTTTTAACCACCGAAGTTTCTGATGATACCTATTCATTGATCGGTTACCAGATTGACCGGACCTTGTCTGACTATGGTTCGGTATCTCGCGGTGTTTGTAAAGTTGATGACGAAGGCAACATGGTGGAGATTAACGAGCGCACCGAGGTTTATTTTAAAGAAGACGGCAGCGTAGCTTACAAAGACGCTACAGGAGAACACGCCTTATCAAACGACACCCGTGTATCTATGAACTTCTGGGGCTTTACACCAGCCATATTTAAGCAAAGCCTGCACATGTTTCAGGAGTTTGTGGAGGCTAATGAAAATAATCCCAAATCGGAATTCTTTATACCACTGGCAGCTGATGGATTGATCAAAAGCGGTGAGGCTTCATTCAAAGTTATCCCTACGGGTTCAAAATGGTTCGGTGTAACTTATAAAGAGGACAAACCTATTGTACAAAAAAGCATATCAGAACTGGTGAATAACGGTACTTATCCATCAACTCTTTGGGATTAATTATCCCTTTACCATATTTAAAAAGCCCGCTTAAAGCGGGCTTTTTTGTTTTATCATGTCGAATATAGAAAGAAACAAACTAATTTTAAGTTTCTTAAAACCATATGGCCAACACCTTCTCACAAATTTATCTGCAGTTCGTTTTTGCTGTTAAAGGCAGACAAAATCTTATATCAAAAGAGAATAAAGAAGAAATACATAAATATATTACTGCACTTATTCAAAATCGAAAGGCAAAGCTGTTAGCTATAAACTGCATGCCTGATCATATCCACATTTTTGTAGGATTTAAACCCAACATTTTAATTTCAGATTTTGTTAAAGAAATCAAGGTTGAAAGCAATGATTTTATTAACAGTAAAAATTGGATAAAAGGTAAATTTAGTTGGCAGGAAGGCTATGGCGTATTTTCCTATTCACATTCACATATTGATGCAGTAATACGATACGTGCTTAACCAGGAGACCCATCATCAGAAAAAAACATTCAAACAAGAATATTTAGAATTGTTAAAAAAGTTTGACATTCCTTTTGAAGAAGTGTATCTATTTGATTTTATTGAATAAAATGCTTTAAGGAGGCTCCTCTGGAGCCAAACATATTTAATCGAATACCCTACAAACACGATGCTCCTACGGAGCGTTTTCTAATATAGTTCAATAGGCTCCACTAAAACCCAAACTGCCCAATGGAATATGCTTATAAACAAGATGTTCTTCCGGAGCGTTTTCTAATATAGTTTCAACAGGCTCTGTCAGAACCCAAATCGTCAAATGTAATATGTTATAAACACTATGCTCCTACGGAGCGTTTTCTAATATAGTTCAATAGGCTCTGCTTGAACCAAACTTGCTGAATGGAATTATAATCATCTCCTTTCTGAATCGCCTATAAACAACATTTTGGGAACGCTCCGGAGGAGCATCGTGTTTATAGCCAAACCTCAAAAAGCTTTTGGGCTCCAGCGGAGCCTCCTATATTTAAGCTTCGACATAGCACAAAAAAAGCCCGGCTCAGGAAAATCCTGACCGGGCTTTTTATTATTCAACAACACTTATATTATTTAGTATCGTCTTTTACTTCTTCAAAGTCAACATCGGTTACGGTGTCGCCATGATCCTGCGGACCTGCGCCTGGAGCACCTTCGGCACCTGGCTGACCTGCTTCGGCAGAGGCTTTGTACATCTCTTCAGATGCAGTAGCCCATGCAGCATTCAGTTCGGTTTGAGCGGCTTCGATAGCGTCAAAGTTTTTAGAAGCATAAGCCTCTTTCAACTTGGTTAAACCAGCTTCGATAGGACCTTTTTTGTCGGCTGAAATTTTGTCACCGTATTCTTTCAGTTGTTTTTCTGTCGAGAAGATCAGGGCATCAGCAGCGTTCAGTTTTTCAACTTCTTCTTTTGCTTTTTTGTCAGCATCAGCGTTAGCTTCAGCTTCGTCCTTCATCTTTTTGATCTCGGCATCAGTTAAACCAGAAGAAGCTTCGATACGGATCTTTTGTTCTTTACCGGTTGCTTTATCTTTAGCAGATACGTGTAATATACCATTGGCGTCGATATCAAAAGTTACTTCGATCTGAGGCACACCGCGAGGTGCTGGTGGTATACCATCCAAGTGGAAACGACCTATAGTACGGTTACCCGCAGCCATTGGGCGCTCACCTTGTAATATGTGGATCTCAACAGATGGCTGGCTATCAGACGCAGTTGAGAATGTTTCAGATTTTTTAGTTGGGATAGTTGTGTTTGACTCAATCAATTTGGTCATTACACCACCCATAGTTTCAATACCTAATGAAAGCGGGGTAACATCTAACAGCAACACATCTTTAACCTCACCGGTTAATACACCACCTTGAATAGCAGCACCAATAGCTACAACCTCATCAGGGTTAACACCTTTTGAAGGTGCTTTACCAAAGAATTTTTCAACAGCTTCCTGTATAGCAGGGATACGGGTTGAACCACCTACCAGGATAACTTCGTCGATATCTGAAGTAGTTAAGCCAGCATTTTTCAAAGCTGATTTACATGGGTCGATAGTACGTTTGATCAGGCTATCTGCCAGTTGTTCAAATTTAGCACGGGTTAAAGTTTTAACTAAGTGCTTTGGCATACCATCAACAGCAGTGATGTATGGTAAGTTAATTTCTGTTTGTGCAGAGCTAGATAACTCAATTTTAGCTTTCTCGGCAGATTCTTTTAAACGCTGTAAAGCCATTGGATCTTTACGCAGATCAATACCTTCGTCGCTTTTAAATTCATCAGCCAACCAGTCGATAATTACCTGGTCAAAGTCATCACCACCTAAGTGAGTATCACCATCGGTTGATTTTACTTCGAATACACCGTCACCTAATTCCAGGATAGATACGTCATGTGTACCACCACCGCAGTCAAATACCGCGATTTTCATATCCTTGTGTGCTTTATCAAAGCCATAAGCCAGGGCAGCAGCAGTAGGTTCGTTAATGATACGACGTACTTTTAAACCTGCAATTTCGCCGGCTTCTTTAGTAGCCTGACGCTGAGCATCGTTAAAGTAAGCTGGTACGGTAATAACCGCTTCAGTTACTTCAGTACCCAAAAAGTCTTCAGCAGTTTTCTTCATTTTTTGAAGGATCATCGCTGAGATCTCTTGCGGAGTGTATTTACGGTCGCCAATTTCAACACGCGGAGTGTTGTTATCGCCTTTTACTACCTTGTAAGGTACGCGGGCTGCTTCACTTGTAACTTCGTTAAACTGGTTACCCATAAAGCGTTTGATTGACGATATGGTTTTTGTAGGGTTGGTGATGGCCTGACGTTTTGCAGGGTCGCCAACTTTACGCTCGCCGTTGTCAATAAAAGCTACTACGGACGGCGTAGTACGTTTTCCCTCGCTGTTAGCAATAACTACAGGCTCATTACCTTCCATTACAGCTACGCAGGAGTTTGTTGTTCCTAAGTCGATTCCAATTATTTTAGACATATGATTGTTTTACTTGATTTAATATTTTACTAACTACTGCTATTTATCAACGTTTGTGCCAATAGCTATTTGGCAGTATATATAGTCAGGATGACAAATATTGCGTCAGAAATGCTATACACATTGGTGACAGGTTGGCAGAAATTATAGCTAAAGGCAGAAGGCCCGAAGCCTAAAGCTGTTTTGAAATTTAATCCTATCTTTGTATCATTAAATAAACGCCTCTGTTACTTAACACATTTAACAGGCACATTACGCTGCCTGGAATTGCATAACAAAAGCCTGGTATACCAGGTTTAGCCTTCACTTTAAAAAAGAGAACAGTTTTTCTATTGTTATTTAATTCCATCATTACATGTTTTTTATCGAATCTGAACGGTTACGATTGATACCGTTAACACACCATCAATTGCAATTAATGCATACTGACAGGCCGGCTATGGAATTATCCATGGGCTTAAATCCATCTGCCATGTTGATAGATCCTCTTTATCAGCACGAAATAGATGACGCTATGATCAATTTCTGGCTCCCTAAAACGCTGGAGCATCCGGAGCCATATAAATGGTACACCAATTGGGAGATAGTGCTGAAGGATACAAATATCTCCATCGGTGGAATGGGTTTTGGCGGTGAGCCCAACAAAAAAGGAGAAGTAGAAACCGGTTATATGATAGATGGCAATCATCACAACAAAGGCTACGCTACCGAGGCCCTGAGAACGATGATACAGTGGGCATTCGGTCATGAGTCGGTCCAGGCTATTATTATACGCACCTTTGCTGATAACCTGCCATCAAGAAAAATGATGGATAAATGTGGGTTTAAGCAGATGGATAATGTGGACGGACTATTGACCTATACGTTGGTGAGGTAACTTCCTGAATTTTGACTTTGATATTTGATCAGATCAATAAATCACCATTGCCTCAAAAGCGGGTAATGGTGATTTAATTGCTTTGCTGATATTAATTTAAGCAATTATCCAAAGAGGTCACGCAAAGAGTGGAAACCGGACAGGTATATAGCCCGTGGCAACATCCTTGCGTCCAATATTTTCCACTATTTCCGGCAATACCACACCCAATGCCGATACCACCTTTGATTTGTTTCATTTCTTCTCTCTTAATAGGTTTTCCAAAATTGGTTTTCATTTTTCTCTCTAATTTAGTCTTTAGCCATGGTTTTATTACACGGTAGACAGCTCACTACCTAATCATAAATCAAGTTAGTGATAAACAATTAATTAATGGCAATAGCCAGGGCAAAATCAACTGCTGGCTCTATTCAAATTTATAATAAAGAGATTGGTGAATTTATAAATAATCTACTCCAATGCACTAAGCAGAAGGGGACACAAATGGAGTTATAAACCTATTTTTACAATATTCACATTTGTATTTTGTTTCCCTGGCTGAAAAGCCCTTTACGGCTAAGTAGATACCTGATATTAATGATAAGACGGCTAAACAAGGATTTCCTACTAACCCTATAATTATAACAGGGTCAATATCATTTTCTTTTAGTAATCCAGCAAATTCAATCCAACAAAGTACGATCACGAGAAAGCATACAATAGATTTTATAAAATACTTCCTCCGGGTATAACTTCTTACAAAATCGCTTTTACATTTTGGGCATTTTACTTTCATTGCTTTAAGGTTTCACATCAAAGCTATAAAAAAGATACTGGGTATAGATGTTTCCAGTATACAACTTTATCAAAATCATGGTGATCCTTTAACCCCAAGAATCCAGGTTCAGATAAACAAAAAAGGCCTTGCTCAAATGAGCAAGGCCTTTCGTATTAAGGGATTTAAAATTATTCTCCTTTTTCAGCGTTCTCCTCGTTTTCTGGAGTTGCAGTAGCTTCAGCAGCCGGAGTTTCAGTAGCTTCAGCAACTGGTCCTTCTGCTTTAACTTCTTCTTCAACAACTTTTGCTTCTTCAACAGGAGCAGTTTCTTTAGCAGGCGCTGCTTTCGCTTTAGCACCAGAACCACCACGACGACGGGTTGATTTTTTAGCTGCAGCTGCAGTATCAACGCCATAAACAGTGTTGTAGTCTACTAATTCGATGATAGCCATTTCAGCGTTATCGCCTAAACGGTTCTCTAACTTCACGATACGGGTGTAACCACCTGGGCGGGTAGCAATTTTCTCAGCAATTTCGCGGAATAAAATAGTAACCGCGTCTTTGTCTTGTAAATAGCTAAACACTGTACGACGAGAGTGCGTAGTATCGTTTTTTGATTTTGTTAAAAGTGGCTCAACATAACCGCGTAAAACTTTTGCTTTTGCTAATGTTGTAGTGATACGCTTGTGTAAAATAAGCGAAGTTGCCATGTTAGCCAGCATCGCTTTGCGGTGGCTGGTAGTACGGCCTAAGTGATTGTTTTTGTTTCCGTGTCTCATTGTTATTAAATTATTTCACGTGCATACCGTCCGGCGATAAAATCAAGCCTTCGGAATTATGCCTTCGCTAATTAGATTTTAGTATTGAGATGTGAGATTTGAGATTTATCTCTCGGCTTACATCTTTTAATTATATTTAAAAGCCAGATATGAAATTTGTCTCAAATCTCATATCTGACATCTCAAATCTTATTCTTCGTCTAACTTAAATTTAGACAGGTTCATACCAAAAGATAAACCTTTTGATTTAACCAGATCCTGGATTTCAGTTAATGACTTTTTACCAAAGTTTCTGAATTTTAACATATCAGCAACATCGTATGATACCAAGTCGGCCAGGCTGCGGATGTCAGCAGCTTTCAAGCAGTTCAGTGCGCGTACAGAAAGGTCAAGATCAACCAGTTCAGTTTTCAGGATCTTGCGCATGTGCAGGATCTCTTCGTCAACCTCTTTAGTTTCTTCTTTAGCTTGTGCTTCCAGCATCATGTTCTCATCGCTGAACAGCATAAAGTGCTGGATCAGGATTTTGGCTGCTTCTTTTAACGCGTCTTCCGGGTGAATTGATCCATCGGTAGCAATATCCAGAACTAATTTTTCATAGTCGGTTTTTTGCTCAACACGATAGTTTTCGATAGTATATTTTACGTTTTTAATAGGCGTAAAGATGGAATCGATAGCTATAACACCAACGTTGGCATCCGGATTTTTATTTTCTTCGCTTGCTACGTAACCACGGCCTTTACCTACAGTAAGCTCAATTTCAAGCGTTACTGATGAGTCCATGTTACAGATAACCAGATCAGGATTTAAAACAGTAAAGTTATTAGAGAATTTAGTAACATCTCCGGCTTTAAAAGCGTCCTGGCCATTTATGATAACAAATATCTTTTCAGAATCACCAGACTCACCTGTTTTTTTGAAACGAACTTGTTTCAGGTTCAGAATGATCTCGGTTACGTCTTCAACAACACCTTTGATGGTTGAAAACTCATGCGTAACTCCCGAAAAACGAACAGAAGTGATGGCATAACCTTCGAGTGATGAAAGTAAGATACGACGCAGAGCATTACCAATGGTCACACCGAAGCCTGGTTCTAACGGACGAAACTCAAACGTACCATCGAAATCATTTGCTTTCTGCATGATAACCTTGTCTGGTTTTTGAAATGCTAAAATTGCCATTTATATCCTTTATTTATTGTTTACTAATTGAATTGATTTAAACCACGAAAATGATTGACATAAAATGCCAACCATCCCATGGATAATTATCGTTATTATTTTGAGTACAACTCGACGATTAGGTTTTCTTTGATATTTTCAGGTATCTCGTCGCGGTTAGGATAGTTTAGGAATTTACCTGTTAAGGCGTTAGCATCCCATTCTAACCAGCTGTATTTATTGATTCTTCTTCCGGCTACTGATGTAGTGATGGCTTCTAATGATTTAGATTTTTCACGTACAGAGATCACATCACCTGCTTTTAAAGCGTATGAAGCGATGTTTACCACAGCACCATTAACATTAATGTGTTTGTGATTAACCAACTGACGGGCTGCAGAACGTGTAGGAGCAATACCTAAACGGTAAACAGCGTTATCTAAACGTGCTTCTAAGAATTTCAACAGGTTTTCACCAGTGATACCCTCTTTAGCAGATGCGCGGTGAAACAAGTTTTCGAACTGACGCTCTAATACACCGTAAGTATATTTTACTTTTTGTTTCTCCTGTAACTGAGTTGAATACTCAGATTGTTTTCCTCTTCTTTTTGAGGCACCGTGCATTCCCGGTGGATAGTTTTTACGTTCTAACGCTTTATCCGGACCGAAGATTGGCTCACGGAAACGACGTGCAATTTTGGATTTTGGTCCTGTATATCTAGCCATTTTTGTGTGTTCTTAAAGTATCAAGCAGCCTGTAGCTGCCGAATCTTAGCTTTAAAAAAATTGTTAATTAAACTCTTCTTCTTTTTGAAGGACGGCAACCGTTGTGCGGTAGCGGTGTGATATCTTTGATGGTTGTAACCTCAATACCTGCAGTTTGCAAAGTACGGATAGCCGACTCACGACCTGCACCCGGACCTTTTACAAATACTTCAACTTTACGTAAGCCCAGGTCATAAGCTACTTTACCGCAATCGGCAGCTGCTTGTGAAGCGGCATAAGGGGTGTTCTTTTTTGAACCTTTAAAACCCATTTTACCAGCTGATGACCATGATACAGCCTGACCGGTTTTGTTGGTAAGGGTGATGATGATATTATTAAAAGTAGCATTGATGTGTGCTTCGCCTACAGGCTCAACAATTACAACGCGCTTTTTGGTTACTTTTTTGCTCTTAGCCATTTTTTTAATTTTTGAATTAATGAATTACTGAATTATTGAATAATCCGGACCCATTAATTATATTTTTAAATGAGGTAATCCTAATGAATTGCAAAGCGATAAAATTCATCGCTCCCCAATCACTATTCAATATTATTTAGTAGCTTTTTTCTTGTTAGCAACTGTTTTACGTTTTCCTTTACGGGTACGTGAGTTATTTTTAGTACGCTGACCACGTAATGGTAAACCTTTACGGTGACGTGTACCACGGTAACAACCTATATCCATCAAACGTTTAATGTTAAGCTGCACTTCTGAACGTAATGCACCTTCCACTTTGATCTGATCGTTGATAATTCCACGAATTGAGGCTAATTGCTCATCGGTCCAGTCTTGTACTTTTGTATTAAAATCAATACCAGCCTCAGTCAAAATTCTTTGAGCTGTTGAGCGGCCTATACCGAAAATGTAAGTAAGTCCGATTTCTCCTCTTTTGTTTTTCGGTAAATCTATACCTGAAATCCTTGCCATATTTATTGTTTGTTTTTTAAATGATAACCGAACGGCGGGCCACCGTTGTACGAATTATCACAGTTTTTTTTAATTATCCCTGACGCTGTTTGTATTTAGGATTCTTTTTGTTAATAACATAAAGTTTCCCGTTACGGCGAATGATCTTGCAATCAGCGCTGCGTTTTTTTATGGATGCTCTAACTTTCATCTCTTTGTTTATTTATATCTATAAGTTATTCTACCCTTTGTTAAATCATACGGACTCATTTCCAATTTCACTCTGTCGCCAGGTAGAATCTTAATGTAGTGCATACGCATTTTGCCGGAAATGTGTGCAATAATCTCATGACCATTTTCCAGTTCAACCCTAAACATTGCATTTGACAATGCTTCCCTAATTGTACCGTCTTGCTCAATCGAAGATTGTTTAGCCATATTTTGTTGATTATTACTTAATTATCCGCCTTAAAACCGGGATGCAAAATTAATAAAAAATTATTTAATTATTATGCTTTTCTTTCAAAACATTTTCAACATACTCAAACGTTGATAAAATGTCTGGTTTACCTTTACCAATAGCAACTGTATGCTCATAATGGGCCGATGGCTTTTTATCGACAGTTGAAACCGTCCATCCATCATCCCAAAACTTAACACCGGCACGGCCCGCGTTGATCATGGGTTCGATAGCAATCACCATTCCTTCTTCCAGTTTGATGCCCGCTCCGCGCTTGCCATAATTAGGAACCTCGGGTTTTTCGTGTAGCTTAACGCCCACACCATGCCCTACCAGTTCTTTTACTACGCCAAAGCCATTCTTCTCGGCATGTTCTTGTATGGCATAACCGATATCGCCTATGCGCATACCAACTACGGCTCTTGCAACTCCTAAGTCAAGACACTCTTTGGTTACCCGCATGAGTTTCTTAACCGTATCGCTTACCTCGCCGATAGCAAAGGTATAAGCCGAATCGCCTACAAAACCGTTTAAGGTAGCTCCGCAGTCAACAGATACCAGATCTCCTTCCTGCAGGGTATAGTTTCCGGGGAAACCGTGTACTACCTGGTCATTCAGCGATATGCAAAGTGAATATGGAAAGCCACCGTAGTTTAAAAAAGTAGGAATTCCGCCGTTGTCGCGTATAAAGGTTTCAGCAAGTCTGTCGAGTTCAATAGTCGTAACACCAGGTCCAATCACTTTGGCCACCTCCGCGTGTGTGCGGGATACCAGTAAGGCGCTTTCTCTGATGAGTTCTATTTCTTCGGCAGACTTGTAAAGAATTTTTGACATGCTTAAAATTAGATAGCTGTCGGAGTTGTTCCGGCAGCAGCAGGCATTGCTGTACGACCTTTAATTCTTCCGGTTTTCATCAAACCATCATAATGACGCATCAACAGGTGACTTTCTATTTGTTGCAGGGTATCTAAAACTACACCTACCAGGATGATCAGTGAAGTACCACCAAAGAATCTTGCGAAGATTGGAGATACGCCAACCAAGCTGGCAATGGCCGGGATAATGGCTATAATAGCCAGGAATATTGATCCCGGTAAAGTTATTTTTGATATTACACCATCAATAAAATCAGCAGTTGATTTGCCTGGTTTAATGCCTGGTATAAAGCCACCGTTCTTTTTCATATCATCAGCCATCTGGTTAGGATTAACGGTAATAGCTGTATAGAAATAAGTGAACAGGATAATCAGGATACCAAACAACAGGTTATGCTGCCATGAATTATAGTTTGACAATGCGATCAGGATACCGTTTGATGCTGCATTCGGGAAAAACTGTTGTACAGTTTGCGGAATGAACATCAGGGCCTGGGCAAATATGATAGGCATTACACCGGCAGCATTAACCTTTAAAGGTATATACTGACGTACGCCACCATATTGTTTGTTACCTACTATGCGCTTAGCATATTGTACCGCAATTTTGCGTGTACCCTGTACTATCAGTATAGTAAACATTACCACACCTATCAGTGCAACAATTTCAACAATGAAAGTTACCAAGCCGCCTGTACCACTGGTACGGGAGCTAAACTCTGTTATAAACGCACCTGGCAATTGGGCAATGATACCCACCATGATAATTAACGAGATACCGTTACCTATACCTTTATCGGTAATTTTTTCACCCAGCCACATTACAAATAATGTACCTGCGGTTAAAACCACTGTAGTTAATAAGGTAAACAACGGATCGCCGATTAAACGTGCATCAGGACCAATTTGTGAACGTACATAACCGATAGCCTGCAAAGCAGTAATACCGATGGTTAGGTAGCGTGTCCACTGGTTAAGCTTGTTACGCCCGCTTTCACCTTCTTTTTGCAATTTGGTAAAATAAGGCACAGCAATACCCAGCAGTTGCACCACAATTGAAGCCGAAATGTAAGGCATTACACCCAAGGCGAAAATAGAGGCACGTGAAAACGAACCTCCTGCAAACATATTCAACAATCCTACTAATCCTTCTGCTTTTTGGTTTGCGAATGACGCACCGTTTACGCCAGGCAACACTACGAATGAGCCTACGCGATATATTAAAAGAAATAAGAGTGTGTTTATAATACGCACTCTCAAATCTTCGATTTTCCAGATATTGGATAATGTGGTGAAAAATTTCTTCATTGAAACTTACAACTTAACTATGGTACCACCAACTGCTTCAATAGCTTTTTGAGCTGTAGCAGTAAATGCATGTGCTTTAACTTCCAATTTGGCTTTCAGTTCGCCACGGCCCAGGATTTTAACCAGGTCGTTACGTGAAACCAAACCATGTTCTTTCAGGGTATCGAAATCAACTGATGCCAGAGAGAATTTCTCTACTAAGCCTTGCAGTACATCCAAATTAACACCTGTGTATTCCACACGGTTAGGGTTTTTGAAACCAACCTTTGGTACACGACGTTGTAAAGGCATTTGACCGCCTTCAAAACCTACCTTAGTGCTGGTACCTGAACGTGAACCGGCGCCTTTGTGGCCACGGGTTGACGTGCCGCCACGGCCAGAACCTGTACCACGGCCAATTCTTTTTCTATTTTTAGTAGAACCTTCTGCAGGTTTTAGATTACTTAAATTCATGATATTAAATGTTTTCTACCGCTACCAGGTGATTAACTTTTCTAACCATACCAATGATAGCAGGTGTAGCCTCAACTTCCACACTGTGGTTAATTTTACGTAAGCCTAAAGCTTCGATTGTCTTTTTTTGGCGTTCACTTCTGTCGATCACGCTCTTAATCTGAGTTATTTTGATTTTGGCCATGACTGATTATCCGTTAAATACTTTACCTAAACTAACGCCACGTTGCTGAGCTACAGTATGTGCATCGCGTAATTGTGCTAATGCCGATACAGTTGCTTTTACCACGTTGTGCGGATTTGATGAACCTTTTGATTTTGCCAATACGTTGTGGATACCTGCCGACTCTAATACGGCACGCATTGCACCACCCGCAATAACACCGGTACCATTTGCTGCTGGTTTAATGAAAACAAAACCGCCAGAAAATTTACCAATTTGCTCATGAGGTATAGTTCCGTTTAAGATAGGAACTTTTACCAGGTTCTTTTTAGCATCATCAATGCCTTTTGCAATAGCTTCGGTAACCTCTTTGGCTTTACCTAAGCCGTAACCTACAACACCGTTCTCGTCACCTACTACCACAATGGCAGAGAAACTGAATGTACGGCCACCTTTGGTTACTTTGGCAACGCGTTGTATGCTTACCAAGCGGTCTTTTAATTCGATCTCGCTTGTTTTTACTCTTTTTATGTTGATTGTTGACATTTCTCTTTTCGATTAAAAGTTTAAACCACCTTCACGTGCACCTTCGGCCAGTGATTTAACACGACCATGGTACAAATAACCGTTCCTGTCGAAAACCACATCTTTGATACCTGCTGCAATAGCTTTTTGAGCTACCAGTTTGCCTACGGCTACTGATTGATCAGATTTAGTACCATTTGCTGCAAAATCTTTTGATAAAGATGAAGCCGATACGATAGTTTTACCGGTTAAATCGTCAATGATCTGCGCGTAAATTCCTTTGTTACTTCTGTAAACTGACAGGCGAGGACGCTCTGTTGATCCTGAAAGGCGTTTTCTGATGCCTTTTTTAATCCTGTCTCTTCTTGATAATTTAGCTCCCATGACGATTATTTTTTAGATGCTGATTTACCTGCTTTTCTTCTCAATACTTCGCCAA
>JACXTT010002017.1_pt1 | contig 32881 bp, 27 predicted proteins | sample 9270951 | NCBI WGS metagenome assembly JACXTT01 (sample SAMN15532306, study PRJNA645909) | rock metagenome | isolation source: weathered quartz diorite | place: Puerto Rico | collected 2017-06-21
ATCGAGGCCAAATTCTTTAACCATTTCCTGAAAGGCAATGGCGACAAAAACTCGGGCCTGCCCAACGCTTATATGTACAATACAGGCAAAAAAGAATGGGCTACTTTTGATAAATGGCCTGCACCAAATGCTGTTCATCAAAAAATGTATTTGGGTGCCGATGGTAAACTGGCCGATGCACAACCAGCTACCGCTGGTTCGGTATCCTATATAAGCGATCCGCTTAAACCGGTTCCCTATACCGAGGATAATACAACCACCATGAATTTCACTCCACACAATTACATGAGTGAGGATCAGCGTTTTGCCGGTCGTCGCCCGGATGTATTGGTCTATCAAACCGATGTATTAAATGATGATGTAACCCTTGGCGGCGAAATCATGGCACATCTAAAAGTAGCCACTACCGGTACCGATGCTGATTTTGTGGTAAAACTGATTGACGTTTACCCTGCTGATGAGCCTAACAACCCGTACATGCCCAATAAAAACATTATCCTGAGCAATTACTGGCAAATGGTACGCTCGGAAGTAATGCCTGCCCGTTTCCGTAACAGCTTCGAAAAACCGGAGGCTTTGGTTGCCAACCAAAAAACAGATGTTAACTTCCGCCTGCAGGATGTACTGCATACCTTTAAAAAAGGTCACCGCATTATGATACAGGTACAAAGCACCTGGTTCCCGATCATAGCGCGTAATCCTCAGAAATTTGTGGAGAACCCTTATAAAGCCAATGAAAGCGATTATATAAAAGCCACCGAAACTGTTTATAACGACAGCTTTATCGATGTGCAAATATTGAAATAAGCTTCACACCAGCTCTTCTCCCAACAGAGAAGGGCTTTTTTATTCTCCGTTTTGGGTGAATGCAGAAATTCCCATAAGAAGATTTAGTAGATTTAATCTCATTTGAATCAATGATGAAAATACTTGAAAAAATTAAGTACCATAAAGAGAATAAACAACGGGTAAGATTATACCGAAGAGTTTCAAAAGGTAAAACTGAAATAAGTAATGGGTATATTCTTGATTATTCGGATAAATTTATTTTAATCCACGAATCTGATGATTTTAAAATAGACGGATATAGCATAGTACCGGTTAAACAGGTCAAGAAGCTCCGTTATGATAAAAGTGATGAGTATTTTAATCAAATGATGATTTGGGAAAATGAGATTGAAAAGGTAGGAATAGATTATGCCATTGACCTAAGCAGCTGGCAATCTATCTTTGAATCATTACAGGCTAAAGAATTAAATGTAGTTGTTGAATGTGAAGGAGCCGAGATCAATCACTTCACTATTGGCCCAATTGTTAAAACTGGTAAAAAACATGTCCATATTTTATACTTTGATACAGAAGGATATTTTGAGGATAGCCCATCATCGATAGATTATAAATCAATTACAAGAATTGCTTTTGAAACGCAATACCTTACTGTATTCAGTAAATATACCAGATATAAAATTGCTTAATTGCCCCCTTACAGTAAGCCTTTTCATTAGAGAAGGGCCTTTTTCCTTAAAAAGCCCCCCTTTTGGGGTGAATTTAAGGGCAACTTATCTTTAAAAATAAACTTAATCGCAAGATATTTGTAGATTTAGGTTCATTAAACATTGACTGATCCGTTACAATGAACAACTCATCATTTATTAAACTGAATTATCAGTTTATAGTGGGGGCAATCCTATTATGCCTCCCGGTTATTACCAAAGCCCAGCTTTTACAAGAAAAAGAAAAGTACACGCATGCCGATACGCTGCGTGGCAGCCTTTCGCCATTACGTTCCTGTTATGATATTAACTATTATCATCTTGATGTGAAGGTTAATATCGACCAAAGATTTATCAGCGGCAGCAATCAATTTAAATTTACCGCCACTGAAGATTTTACCAAACTACAGTTCGATTTGTTTGCTAACTTTAATGTAGACAAGGTAGTATATAAAGGCAAAAACCTGCCTTACACCCGCGATGCTAATGCCGTTTTTGTTACATTTCCGCAAACGATTGCCAAAGGCAGTAAGGACGAATTTACGGTATACTATTCGGGCAAACCAACCGTGGCAGTTAACGCCCCCTGGGATGGCGGTTTTGTATTTAAAAAAGATTCCCTGGGTAAACCCTGGGTAGCAACTGCCTGTGAGGGCGTAGGTGCCAGCATCTGGTGGCCCAATAAAGATCATCTGAGCGATGAGGTTGACAGCATGATGATCAGCATCAGCGTGCCCAAAGGATTAAAAGATGTATCCAATGGAAGGCTTCGCAAGGTTACTCCGCTTAAGGATGGCTACACCCGCTTTGATTGGTTTGTAGCCAACCCCATTAACAATTATGATGTGGTTGCCAACATTGGCGATTATACCCATTTCAGCGATATCTATGATGGCGAAAAAGGTAAACTCAGCCTTGATTACTGGGTACTGCCTGCCAGCCTGCAGAAAGCCAAAAAGCAATTTGCCGAAAATGTAAAACCCATGCTTAAAGCTTTTGAACATTGGTTTGGCCCCTATCCTTTTTACGAGGATGGCTACAAACTGGTAGAAACACCGCATTTAGGCATGGAGCACCAGAGCGCTACCGCCTACGGAAATCACTATTTGAATGGTTACCTGGGTTACGATATGTCGGGCACCGGCTGGGGACTTAAATGGGACTATATTATAGTTCACGAAAGCGGTCACGAATGGTTTGGCAACAACATTACGGCTAAAGACCTGGCCGATATGTGGATACATGAAAGCTTTACCTGCTACTCAGAATCGTTGTTTATCGAAAACAACTGGGGCAAAAAAGCAGGCCAGGAATACAATAAAGGCCTCCGGTCGGGCATTGGGAATGAGAGCCCTATTGTTGGCGTTTATAACGTAAACAAAGAAGGTTCCGGCGATATGTACCCTAAAGGAGCCGTATTGCTTAATATGGTGCGTACTATTATCAATGATGATGAAAAATGGCGCCAGATATTGCGGGGGCTTAACAAAACCTTTTATCACCAAACCGTTACTTACGACCAGGTGGTTAATTATATCACCGAGCAATCGGGCAAAAAATTATTACCTGTTTTTGACCAGTACCTGCATTATAAAAACCTGCCTACGCTGGAGTTTGCCACCCGGGATGGTAAACTGCTCAGTCGTTGGATAGCTGATGTAAATGGTTTCACTATGCCCGTGCTCGTAAGAGTTAAAGGAGGCGAATATAAATTCATAACACCTACCACCCGTTTTACGCCTGTTGCCGTTGACGGTGCTACCATTGATAATATTGAAGTTGATACATTTAACTACTATATCGGTATTCTGAGGGATTAGTATGAATATGCATTACATCAAATTCATGAGCCTGCTGATATTTTTATCCGCAGGGCAAATTGCTATGGCGCAAATCAGTGTAATTAAGGTTAATAAAAGATCGATACCCTCATCAATTAAATATAAAGGAGATATTGTTAGTTCAATACGTTTTACAGATAGTGAAGGCGAGCACTTGTTAATCGCTACCGAAACAGGGATTACCGATACCAGAGGCGATAGCGAAGATGGCAACGGGCGTGATGCCGCCCTGTATGCTTATCAATATACCATAAAAAGCAATGGCAGCCAGCAGCTAAACTGGCAAATGGTTGATTTTGTAAAAGATTGCCAGGTTGACCTGGAAGCAATATACATCCCGGGAACATTTGCCGTTACCGATTTGGACAGGAATGGCAAAGCCGAAGTGTGGCTGATGTATAAAACTTTATGTACCGGTGATATCAGTCCCGGCGAAATGAAGATCATTATGCATGAGGGCGGTAAAAAATACGCCGTAAGAGGGCAAAATAAAGTTAGAGTAGGACAGGGTGAGTATGATGGAGGAAAATATACTTTTGATGATGCTTTTAAAAGCGGCCCAGAGGTATTCAGAAAATATGCCCAGGAACTTTGGAAAAAGAATATATGGGGGCCGAGGGATTAATTGATCGTCAGTAAATTTATAAGCACAGCAATTTAACATGAAAACAAAATATTTATATAACATCGCGTCGGCAATTTTGATGCTGACCGCGTTTACTCTACCTGTCCGTGCCCAGCTTGGCGCCAACCGCGAAACCTTTACCCGTGCCGATAGCTTACGCGGCAGTTTAACGCCCTTACGTACCTGTTATGATATCAATTACTATCACCTGGACGTGAAGTTTGATATCGATCAAAAATACATCAGCGGCAGCAATCAGTTTAAGTTTACCGCCACGCAGGATTTCACCAAACTACAGTTCGATCTGTTTGCTAATCTAAAGGTTGATAAGGTGATTTACAAAGGCCAGGAACTACCTTATACACGGGAGTTTAACGCGGTATTCATCACTTTTCCCCAAACCATCACCAAAGGCAGCGCCGATGAGTTTACCGTGTTTTACTCCGGCAATCCTACCATAGCCAAGCATGCGCCATGGGATGGGGGCATTGTATATACTACCGATTCCCTGGGCAAACCCTGGGTGGCCACTGCCTGTCAGGGTATTGGCGCCAGCATCTGGTGGCCCACTAAAGATCACCAGTATGACGAGGTGGACAGCGCCCTCATCAGCATCAGCGTACCCAATGGTTTAAAAGACGTATCAAACGGCCGTTTACGTAAAGTGACTAAACTAAAAGACGGCTATACCCGTTTTGACTGGTTTGTGGCTAACCCCATCAACAATTATGACATTGAGGCCAACATTGGCGATTATGTACACTACGATGGTATCTATCAGGGTGAAAAAGGTAAACTAACTATGGATTACTGGCCGCTGAGCTATAACCTGAACAAGGCTAAAAAGCAATGGAACGAGAATGCCACCAAAATGCTCAAATCATTCGAATACTGGTTTGGCCCCTATCCGTTTTATGAAGACGGCTATAAACTGGTAGAGACACCTCACCTCGGCATGGAACACCAAAGCGGTACGGCTTACGGTAACCATTATCAGAATGGTTATCTCGGTCGCGACCTTTCGGGTACTGGCTGGGGCTTAAAATGGGATTTTATTGTGGTGCACGAGAGCGGGCACGAATGGTTCGGTAACAATATTACCTCCAAAGATGTAGCTGATATGTGGATACATGAAAGTTTTACCAACTACTCCGAATCGTTATTTATAGAAACCTACTATGGCAAACAAGCCGGGCAGGAATATGTACATGGTACCCGTTTGGCTATCCAGAACGATCGCCCCATTGTTGGCCCATATGGTGTGAACAGGGAAGGTTCCGGCGATATGTACTATAAAGGCGGTAACCTGCTCAACATGATCCGCACCGTGATTAATGACGATGAAAAATGGCGCAGCATTTTGCGCGGACTCAACAAAACCTTCTATCATCAAACCGTTACTTATGACCAGGTAGTTGATTATATCACCACACAAAGCGGCATGAACCTGGCACCTATATTTGACCAGTACCTGCATTATAAAAACATCCCTATCCTGGAGTTTATAAGCGCAGAAGGTAAATTACTTTGCCGCTGGATAAATGTGAGCAACAAAACATTCAACATGCCGGTAAGGGTTAGAGTAAAAGGCGGCGACTATAAATTTATCACCCCTACTACCCGTTTAGTACCTGTAAAACTGGATGGAGCCACGGAAGATAATATCGAGGTAGATACTTTTAATTATTACATAGGGGTAGCGCGCAATTAAGTTGTATTAGGTTAGGTAGGCTGGTTTAAAAGTGGGTTTACATGGTTTACACATTTTACGGTTTAAATCTACTTATATAATTGATAATTAACTAATTAACATAATTTTATCATTATATTATGGGTTTACATGTAAACCCACTCCGGATCCTCTGCGAGAGAGACTGAGGGAACATAAGTCGTATTAGTTTGTCATCCTGAGGAACGAAGGATCTGTTAGTTAAGGTGCATATTCTATATATAGCTCCTTCGTTCATCAGGATGACAAAAGCCAGAAAGCCTATTTATTTTAAAAACAATGCAACCTATCGGCGCATGTTGCGTCTTATAAACAACAAATAATTAACGTTAACATGAAATCACTAACCAAACTTTTATTACTTGCAGCTTTAGCAACAGGCACTGCCGGCTACACTTATGCTGCACCTGTTACTATTGTTAAAACCATACAACAAACTACACAAGATCGTCATTTATCAGGCTTCAGGGCTATTGATCTGGCAGGCTCTTTTGATGTATATATTACCCAGGGCTCAACAGAGTCGGTAAAGGTAGAGGCCCCCGCTAATGTTATCGACCGGATTATTACCGAAGTACAGGATGGCGTATTAAAAATACACAGTAAAAAAGACTCCAACTGGAACAACTGGGGTTTTGGAAATAGAAAAATGGTGATCTATGTTACCGCAAAGGATCTGAACGGCGTTTCGGTAACGGGTTCTGGCGATATCTTTTTTAAAGAAGGCATTAGCACCAACTCGTTAAAATTAAGCGTTACCGGATCAGGCGACATGGTGGGCAAAATCAATGTTAAAAAACTGGAAAGCCGGATATCAGGGTCAGGCGATATGAGTCTGTCGGGCCATGCCGATGAATCAAGCGTAAGCGTAGTAGGTTCCGGCGATTTTAAAGCCCGCGACCTGGTAACCGTAAATACCGCAGTACGCGTAGCCGGCTCAGGCGACGCCACTGTAAATGCCAGTAATAAAGTAGATGCTTCTGTAAGCGGCTCGGGCGATATTCACTACACCGGCGGCGCTAAAAATATCAGCAGCTCCAAAGCAGGCAGCGGCGATATCAGCAGGCTGTAAATAAAAAGGAGCAAGGATTTTTGGAGTAAGGAACAAAGACTTTTTTTGGAATGAGGGCAAGATAACTTTGTCCTCATTCTGTTTTATATAGAGGTGCTAGTACCTCATTTTATCCTTGCTCTTTGTTCCAAAAATCCTTGCTCACCATTAAAATCTCGTATAAAAAGCCAGCTGAGCCACGTGGTTCAGCGTATAGGTTTCGGCCAGGTTAATGTATTGGTTAAGGTAGCCGGCTTCTACATCAAACATTTTGCTTACACGGTAACCTAATGCAACGTAAGCACGGTTTTGATCAAAGAAATGCTTGTTCACCCGGTTTTTATTCTGAACATTAAAAAACACTTCGTTCTGCAAAGCCAGGAATGGACCTTTGGCAAATACAGCCGAATCGTTCTTAAACGGAATTACTCCTCTTACAAAATACCGGAAACGCTGGGCAAAGTAATCGTCATTTTTATTATTGGCAGTCTGCCCTAAAAAGCGTTGCTCCAAACGGAAACGGTGTGCCACGGCAATGTGTTTACCCAACTTATGCGAGTAAGTATATTGCTGCCATATCCGGTGCTCAGGCCGGAAGGTTTTGCTACCGTCGGCAGTACGGCCATTTGTAGCGATGTAGGCATAACCCAAAGCTGCTACCTTGTTGTTGGCAAAATAGTAGTTGGCTGATGGACGCAGCAGGGTATGTTTCAAATAGCTCAGATCGTCATGCGAACGGAATTGCCCGTCGAATGAATAGCCCCAGTGCTCCGATAGTCGCTGGCTGTGAAACCAGGCCGCCCAGCCCGAAAATTGATTCTCTTGTGCCAATAGCCTTGCAGGAGCTATAAACAATACCACAAGCAGAACCAGTAATTTGTGCTTTAATTGCATAGTATATGTGATTTGTGTTAATATTCGTATCAATTCCTGAGTATCAAGTAGCTAGTATCAAGTATCAAGACCGAATTAAAATCTTGATACTTGATACTAGCTACTTGGTACTTTTTAATCCTTGAATCTGGCCAGGACTTTCCTGCCCAAATCAAACGTTACCCTGAACGCCTCCTGATTACTCATAGGCACTCCAGGCACCTGGTGGAAACTTAAAATAAACTGCCCTTTTATCCTGTTGAATAAAAATGGTGTATAAATAAGATCCAAACGGTTATAAGTTTTATACTGATAAAACGAATCGCCGTAGATAATATGACTGCCCTGGCCTTTATAAAATTCATCATATAAAGCAAACTGGTGCCAGCCCAGGTATGCATTAGCTATAAAACCTTTGGGTGTTTGAAAACCATCCACACCACGGGTACGTTCAAATGATGCCATACCACCTGCCTCTACTGATAACGAATCTAAAAAGGTTTTATGACTAAAGTCCAAACCTAAACGGATCTGACCGCCGCCATTATCCTGTATATGGTCGTTGGGAATAGGAATACCGGGACCCGCATCATGCAGCAATAAAAAGTAATGCGACACATAAAAAGGGCCATAAAGTGAAGGACGATATTTACCCGATAAGCCAAATAAAAACTCCTCGCGCTCGGTATCGGTTTGATGGCTCACCCAATCAATCCAGCCGGTTTCGGTAAAATGCTCATTGTGCACACGGGCCAGCAAGCCTTCCACGTTAGGACGGTAGTAGCGCAGGGTATCATTCAACAAGGCACGCGGATAATCGTCCAGCAAACCTTCACGTGGGAATGCACCCGCGTTAAATAACCAGTTTTTTCCGGTATAGCTGTAATAGGCCACGGGATTAACCTTGGCAAAATAAGGCTTCGCGCCAAAATCATGCAGGGCATTGGCACCAACAACAAAGTGATGCACGCTATCGATATTTAAACCCAAATCAAGCTCGGTACGCACACCAGAATAGGTATGTGATCGCTCTACAAAAGGTTTATACTCGCGGTTATCCAGAAAGCCCATTCCGTTGAAATGGATGTCGAGGCTGTTTTGTGCCAAAGCAGCTGTACTGCTTATGAAGATAATAATTACAAAGAGGTATAGTTTTTTAAGCATGGGGTGATGTATTATTTAACAGTAAAATTGATAGCACCGCTGTTTCTGCCCCCTTCAAATGGTTGGGTACGTAGAGAAAGTATCAACTCGTACCGCCCTTTTTTGGCAGGCGCTGTAACGGCAAAATTATAATGGGCATTTTGCCCTGGTTGTAAAGTAATATGATAAAAACTGTCGTCAGCCTTTTGAACGTTCTGAAAGCCGTCATCTCCAAAAAAGCAGGCCTCAAAATAAACCGGCGACTGCCCCGGAGCGTTTCCAAAATCAACAGGAAAGCTGTAAGCATTGTTAAATGACAGGTTCAGCGTAACCTTCTCACCTGGCGATGCAGTTATTTTGTACGCAGGTAATTCAAAGTCTATCTTCTGATAGGTACGTACATTATTTACCCAACAGGCATACCAGTTACCAACCGATGTTTTAATGGTATCGGTAGTTGTTCCCGGTATAGGGTCTTCTACTACCAGGTATGCCCGTTTATGTTGTATACTATCATCAATGGGCCATATGTCATATTGGGTACGGCGATAATAACGTGTATCGTAATTAAGCCCCTTAACGGTATTGTTATAAAAATTATACTTCGACGGATTTTGAAAACCTTCGCTAAATATCACATAATTATCACCTGCCTTGGCGTGTACCGCTTTTGCCCAATCCCTGAAACCGAAAAAGCTCTTGATAGCGCCAACTTCTACTAAAGGTGGAAATCCTATGATGATACACAATCGTAATAAAACTATCAAAGCCATGTTTGCGATGGCCAGCTTGTTAAACCAGACCGGCACGCTGCTTTGTGCAAAACCAATCAACACCAGCATGGATAAGGGTACATAAGCAATAAGCGTCCAGTGTAACTGCACTTCGCCTTTAAATGAGGTAAAGAAAAAGAAAAGCAATATGCCAACGCTGTTTACCATTAAGGCGCGCATAAATGCGTCTTTGATACGTACCGTAAATCCTTTGTAAAACAGGAACCAGCCAATCAGCGGTCCGGCCATGGCCAGTTGCCCAATCGGGTACAGGTATGAATACGAAAAGTTATAGGTTTCGGCCGAGCGCTCTGAAAGATGATATTTAAGAGAGGGATAATCATGATTTACCTGCCATAAAATATGCGGTACATATAAACCCACAGCCAGCAGCACAATACCCCAAAACGACACGCGTTTGAGCAGTTTGATATTGGAGAGCAGCGTAAAAACAACCAGTAATACGCCATGATATTTACTATACAACAAGCCTGCAATAATGATACCCAGTATTAAAGCAAGTGTCCAGCTATCTTTTTCGATATACCGTTGGTAAACATAAAAGAAAAGGGCGGTAAATAATAACAGGGGCGAATCGGGCGTGGTTGTAAAGCCATAAATATGGAAAACAAATATCCCCGCCATCACCAGAATAAAAGCCCGGGCGTTGATATTGTATTTTTTTAACATTAGCCATATCAGGTATAATGATATGGTGCTGCTGAGTACAGTAAATAAGCGCACGCCGAATTCGCTGTGCATTAAACTGTATCCGGCTTTGATAAACAGGGCCACCATTGGCGGATGATCATAATAACCCCAATCCAAAAACCGCGAATACATCCAGTAGTAGGCCTCATCGGCATGTATCTCGAGCGTACAGGCCTGTAACACGTTTAAAGCTGTCCATAACAATAAAAAATAAATAACAGGGCGGTTATATTTTACCGGTGGCTGTGTATTATTTAAACTGTTATGCTGCATTTATAATGTTAAAAATTGAATTGGCAAAGGTATGATAAAAGATATAAGGCTTAAAGTATTAGTAATCATGATTAAGTAAAATACATCTAATCTTCATAATTTAGCTCTGTCACTATCCATATATTATAACTTCCAGATGCAGCAATCAACAGAAATCATCAAACTACCAAGGGTTTATATCCTTAATTTAATAAATGATCTTAGTACTGAACAACTTAACCACATACCAAAAGGCTTTAACAACAACCTCATCTGGAACCTGGCTCACCTGATATCCGCGCAGCAGGGCATATGTTATACCCGTGCCGGTTTACCTGTTGTGGTAGAAGATAAGTACTATACCCCTTTTCAACCGAATACCAAACCTGAGCGCTTTATCGATGCCGGGGAAATAGCCCACATCAAAGAACTTTTCCTGAGCAGTATTGACCGTCTGGAGCTCGATATGAAAGCAAATATCTTTACCAATTACCCTGCCTGGCTGAGCCGGTATGGTACCACCATTGCTTCTTTTGCTGATGCTTTTGCATTTTTACCTTTTCATGAAGGCTTACACTGCGGCTATATTATGGCCTTGAAAAGAGCAGTATTGAATGAGTTGGTTTAATTTGTTACGGGCCCCAAATAATGTTTTCAAAGGGTGTCATGGTGAGCCCTGTCGAACCATAGTGGGCATGCCTCTGCGCACGAGTCTTCGACAACCTAAGACTAACAGGCCTTATTAAATGCACAAACAAAAAAGGCCTTCTTATACAAGAAGGCCTTTTTACTATAAACTCTTTTATAAATTATTATTGTCCGGATAATGCAGCGGCACCACTCACAATTTCGGTAAGCTCGGTGGTGATGGCTGCCTGACGGGCCTGGTTGTATGAAAGCTTCAGGGCTTTTAACAATTCGCCTGCGTTTTCGGTAGCCTTATCCATGGCTGTCATACGGGCACCATGCTCAGAAGCATTGGAATCCAGTACGGCACGGTATAACTGTATTTTGATATTTTTAGGTATCAGCTGCTCTACAATTTCTTCCTGCGAAGGTTCCAGGATGTAATCAACATTGGCAGTTTTTACTTCTTCCTTTTCCTTCTTATCAGCTTTTGGTACTGGTAATAATTGCTCGGCTATTAAATACTGTACAGCCGCGTTACGGAAGTGGTTATATACCAACTCCACACGGTCATATTTGCCGTTAACAAAACCTTCCATAATGCTTTCGGTAATTTTGGAAGTATTTTCAAAGTTAAGCTCATTGTACAGATCGTTATTGTTACCAATTACATTGTACTTCCGTCGCTCATAATACTCCTGGCTTTTTTTACCGATTGCTACTATCGAAACATTACCGGCCTGCAATTGCTTGCTGTATTTATCGGCAATAAGGTTGTTAGCTGTTTTAATTGCGTTGGTATTAAAAGCACCGGCCAAACCACGGTTTGAGGTTACTACAACCACCAATACACGCACAGGCTCACGCTCTTGCAAATAAGGTGATGAACCATCCTCTAAACTTGCAGATAAGTTAGCCAGCAGTTCCTTTAGCTTGTTAGCATAAGGGCGCAATTGTACAATAGCATTTGTAGCACGTTTCAACTTAGCCGCCGAAACCATTTTCATGGCCTTGGTGATCTGCTGGGTTGATGATACAGATGTTATCCTGTTTCTTACTTCTTTTAAATTAGCCATTCGTTGTTGAGATGTGAGATTTGAGATATGAGATATGAGAAAAACTCATTATCCCGTACCAACTCTATATCTAATTTAATCTGCCAAATATGAGATTTGAAATAGTCTCAAATCTCATATCTAACATCTCATATCTAAAATTAATAGTTACTTGCCAGTTCTTTGGCTACAGTTTCTAATACGCCGGTGATCTGGTCGTCAAATTTACCTGCTTTAAGGGCAGCTAAAACTTCTGGATGACGAGCCTCTAACTGGCTGGTAAACTCAGCTTCAAACTTCCTGATATCTTTTACAGGTACGCTACGCATCAGGTTTTTAGTACCTAAGTAGATGATAGCCACTTGTTTTTCAACAGATACCGGAGAGAATTGACCTTGTTTCAATACCTCAACGTTACGAACACCTTTGTCCAATACTGTTTTGGTTGAAGCATCAAGATCTGAACCGAATTTAGAGAATGCTTCCAATTCGCGGTATTGAGCCTGATCCAATTTCAAAGTACCGGCTACTTTTTTCATGGATTTGATCTGCGCGTTACCACCCACACGTGATACCGAGATACCTACGTTAATGGCCGGACGAACACCCGCGTTAAACAGGTTTGACTCCAGGAATATCTGACCATCGGTAATAGAGATTACGTTGGTTGGGATATAAGCAGATACGTCACCAGCTTGTGTTTCGATGATAGGCAAAGCGGTTAATGAACCACCACCTTTTACGATACCTCTGATTGACTCTGGCAAATCGTTCATCGCCTGGGCAATAGAATCGTTAGAGTTGATCTTAGCGGCACGCTCTAATAAACGGCTGTGCAGGTAAAACACGTCACCTGGATAAGCCTCACGGCCCGGTGGACGACGTAATAACAATGATACCTCACGGTAAGCAACAGCTTGCTTTGACAAATCATCATAGATGATCAAGGCTGGTCTTCCGGTATCACGGAAGTACTCGCCGATAGCGGCACCCGCAAACGGAGCAAAGAACTGCATAGTTGCAGAATCTGAAGCGTTTGCAGCTACAATGATAGAATATGGCATAGCGCCGTTTTCTTCCAGTGTACGTACAATGTTGGCTACTGTACTTGCTTTTTGACCGCAAGCTACATATATACAGATAACCGGCTGACCGGCATCATAAAATTCTTTTTGGTTGATGATGGTATCGATACAAACGGCAGTTTTACCGGTTTGACGGTCACCAATTACCAGCTCACGTTGTCCGCGGCCGATAGGGATCATCGCATCGATAGCTTTGATACCAGTTTGCAGAGGCTCAGTTACCGGCTGACGATAGATTACACCAGGCGCTTTACGCTCCAAAGGCATCTCGTAAGTTTGACCGCTGATAGGACCTTTACCGTCAATTGGGTTACCCAGGGTATCCACAACACGACCTAACATACCTTCACCTACGTTGATAGACGCGATACGGTTGGTACGTTTTACGGTATCACCTTCCTTAATATCGTCAGATTTACCTAACAATACCACACCCACGTTATCTTCTTCAAGGTTAAGCACGATACCTTGCAATCCTGTGCCAAATTCTACAAGCTCTCCTGATTGTACTTTTGTCAATCCATAAACGCGTGCAATACCGTCACCCACCTGGAGTACAGTACCCACTTCTTCTAATTCAGATTCTGACTTGAAGCCTGCCAATTGCTGACGCAAAATTGCCGATACTTCGTCTGGTCTTACCTCTACCATTGTTTAAAATTTATTTAGAGTTTTAGTGTTAATATTAAGCTGCCTGTTCGGCAAATTCTTTCTTTAATTTTTTCAGGCTGGCTGCAATGCTGGTATCCACCTGCCTGTCGCCTACCGTTAATACAAAGCCACCAATTAATGTTGGGTCAACCTTGGCTTCCAGCTCCACGGTACCGCCAATTGCTTTTTGCAATTCAGCAACCAGTGTTTGTTTGTTAGCTGCAGAAAGCTCAGTAGCCGAAGCAACCTTTGCTTTGGTAATATGTTTTTTGATATTATACAGGTTAATGTACTCCAATGCTGTAGTATATAAAACCTCACCACGGCCTTTGTTTACCATCAGTTTAAAAAACGCGATAGTAGCCTTGTTCACCTTGCCCTCAAACACATCATCCAATATCTTGATTTTTTTGATGTGGGCGATGATGGGGTTACTTAAAACAGCTTTAAGTTCAGGGCTTGCCTTAAGGGTATTCAAAAACAGATCCATGTCGGCCTTGATCGCATCAACAATGTTTTGTTCCTGTGCAAGGTCAATCAATGATTTAGCGTACCTGGCTCCTACTGTTAATTCTGACATATATTTTTGAGATGTGAGACGTGAGATGTGAGACGTGAGATCCAGACTATTTTATGTCTCAAATCTCATATCTCATATCTAATATCTATTTACAATTTCACTTCTTTTAATAGTTGGCTCACCAGTTCGTCTTGTTTCTGGTGATCTTCAAATTGCTTGCGCAATACTTTTTCGGCAATTTGTAACGACAAAGTAGCTACCTGATTTTTAACATCAGCCATCGCAATTGATTTCTGGTTGTTGATTTCTACGCGAGCCAGTTCAATCATGCGTGCACCTTCTTTGTGGGCAAGCTCTTTGGCATCGGCAATCATTTGCTCTTTCACTTTGCGGGCGTCAGATAATATATGATCACGTTCGGCACGGGCTTGTTTCAGTAACGACTCATTCTCGTTGGTTAAACGGGCCATTTCATCTTTAGCAGCTTCGGCTTTTGACAATGAATCTTCAATAAAGCGTTCACGATCATTAAGAGCACCTAAGATAGGTTTCCAGGCAAATTTGCCCAGTAAAAACAGCAGGATTACGAAAGATATCGTTGTCCAGACAACCAAACCAAGATTGGGGGTAACTAATTCCATAATTATGTATAGATATTTACTTTTATGTTATTCTTTCTTTAACCTGATTAAAACAAGCCCGGAGCCAATCGCTCCGGGTTGCTCTTTTCTTCTTTAACTCTACTAATTAGAGTAAAGCAACTACCACAGCAAACAAAGCAACACCTTCAACAAGGGCTGCAGCGATGATCATGTTAGTTTGAATTTTTGAGGCAGCTTCTGGTTGACGAGCGATACCTTCAACGGCTTTACCACCGATTTGACCAATACCGATACCTGCGCCAATAACAGCTAAGCCAGCACCAATTGCACCAACGGTTCCGTGTAATCCTGCGGTCGCTTGAGCTACAACCATACCAATGGTTCCAATCATTCCAATCATTGTTTGATAATTTAACGTGTATATATAATTATAATTAATTCAGATTAATGGTGATGCTCTTCAACAGCCATCCCGATAAACAGGGAAGTAAGCATCGTAAAAATAAACGCCTGCAAAAACGCCACAAGCAATTCAATACAATCCATAAATACTACAAATGGAACAGAAACTGTTGACATCCATGCAGTTTTAAAGATAAATATTAAAGATATTAAGCTTAATACAATAATGTGACCAGCAGTAATATTCGCAAACAAACGGATCATTAACGCAAATGGCTTTGACAGAATACCGATGATCTCAACCGGAACCATGATAGGGTACAACCACAATGGGATACCAGGTGCAAAAATGTGTTTCCAGTAATATTTATTACCGCTAAAATTAACAACTAAAAGCACTATTACCGATAACACCATAGTTACCGCAATATTACCGGTCAGGTTATAGCCTCCAGGGAAGAAAGGAACCAAACCCAATAAGTTATTGATTAATATAAAGAAGAAGATGGTTAGCAACAAAGGCATGTATCTAACATACTTAACACCAATATTAGGAATAGCTACATCATCTCTTACAAAAAGGATAACCGGCTCCAACAATGCCTGCAAACCTTTTGGTGCTTTGCCGGCACGTTTTTTATAAGCCGAAGTAATACTAAAAAACACCAATAGTAAAATGATCATACCCATCCACATACTGGCTACGTTACGGGTTATAGAAAAATCATATATTTTGGCGTCTTTATTAACCTCACCATTCTCGGTAACTGCTAATATTTTGTTTCCTTCAAGCTTGTAATTATAATGCTCGCCTTTGTAAACCGGAGCTTCATGACCTTCTTCATGATGAAGACCTAGTTTTTCTGATGAAAATATCTCCAATCCTTTATCTGTGTACAGGATAACCGGCAATGGAATGGCCGTTTCGCCAAGAACATGCCAAGAGTGTGAATCACCGATGTGTTCAAATACTACCTCTTTCGGATCAAAAGGTTTTTCGCTTGCTTCAGCAGCTTTTTCTTGTGAAAAAGATAATGTTGGCTTAACACAGAAAAGCAAAAAAAGCGCGGAAATCAGTAATGGTTTAAATATTTTTGAGTTCAAAATCGAGCTATTATTCATCTAGATGAAGTTTTCTACCTTATTTTTTGGTTGCGCAAGTTACGTAACAAACCATAAATTTCAAAACCCATATTTAAGAAATATATATAAAAAAAATCGGCCACAAAAACGTACCTGTTTACCTTGTTTTTTAAAAGAAAAATCAAAGCAAAAAACATACAGGCCAACAGCTTAACCGTTGTTGCAGCCAAAAATGCCTGTGCATACATTTCTTTATTGATTTTGGCTACCATCAGGATAGAAATCACCGTTAAAAAGGTAAGACCCGACAGGAAGAAAAACAGCAGCCAGAACTTCGGGATGAGCAGATTGGCATAACCAATATAAGGAAGCACCAGTGGTGGTACTGCTATGACAATAATAAACGATAAATAGGATAATACAGTAGGTAGAATTTTCAACTTTTTACAGATCTGATAACAATATATAACGCAATAAACACCCCGATAAGCGATAACACCGCTGTTACCCATTTTACCCGGTGAGCCATAACTTCGTCAATTTTATAGCCTGCAAAAGCAAATACGCCAATAACCGCTATCATCTGGAAAGCCACACCACTGAATTTGGCATAAGTGTTTGCCTCACCAACATTATCAGAGTCGCCCTGCTGTTCTTTTTTAGCCATGTGCAAATTTATTAAACCTATTGGATAAAATCCTGAATTCTAAACACTAAATCAAAAATCAAAATAAATCCAAAACAACGAAACCCTCCGGAACACCACCGTTAAAATAAACAATAACTAAAAATCGAACATCCCAAATCCAAAATCGTATAATATCTTTAGTATTTTAGCAATGCTTTTAAAACCAATAGCTTATTTTGAGGCAACTACCTATATCTTCCATGTACAAAAACGGTAATTTTTTACTGTTCGCCCTTATCATTATCATCGCAGGGTGCTCGCTCGAAAAACAAAGCGGCCTTAACCGCTCTATGCAAAATCTTACCGCGCATTACAATATCCTGTTTAATGCCAACGAGTTGCTGCGGCGCAAGCAGGAAAGCTATGCGGCATCGTTCCCTGATGCTTATACCGAATTACTGAATGTTTACCCCGATACTACCAGTCAGAGTGGTTCGCCGGACAGAGATATGGAGCTGGCCATTACCAAGGCTAATACTATTATCAACATCAAAGAGCAAAGCCATTATATTGGTGATGCCTACCTGGTTTTGGGCAAAGCCCGCTTTTTAGAGGGGAGTTACTTCGATGCTGTAGAGTATTTCAGCTATGTGGTACGCTCATTCGGAAATAATTTCCCATTAGCACAAGAGGCCATGGTTTGGAAAGGGCGTTCTCTTTTATACCTGAATAATTTGCCGCAAGCCAAGCTCACTATTGATTCGGCCGTGCAAAACATCAACCCCAAAAAACCGGGTAAAAGTTTTACTGCCGATGTGTATGCAACCCGCATGCAATACAATATCAACACGCAAAACTATGCCGAAGCCGAGGAGGACGCCAAACAAGCCATACAATTTTGTTCGGTAAGCAGGCTGAAACTGCGCTGGATATTTATTTTGGCCCAGCTACAGGAACTTAACCTAAAACCTTTCGACGCGTACAATAGTTACACCCGCATTGTGCAAAGTAACGCGTCCTTCGAAATGGCTTTTAACGCCAATTTAAACCGTATCCGGATACAGGATAGCCGTAACGGCATTAAATTGAGTAAGATAGATCAGTTGCGTAAACTTTTGAAGAATCACGATAATATTGATTTCTTCGACCAGATATACTACCACATTGGGCAACAGTATTATTCAACAGGAGATATTGATAACGCTATCAAAAATTACAAACTATCAATACGCTACAGTACCAAGAACCAAAACCAACGCGGGGTATCATACCTGCGTATTGCCGATATCGATTTTAAAAATAAAGCCAATTACGAAGGCGCTAAACTATATTATGATAGTACGCTTACCTATCTATCGCCCAGTTACCCGGGTTATCAGTTGATTGTTAAAAAGAGCAATAACCTGCAGTTATTAACCGGACTGCTGCAAACTATATCCCGCGAGGATACGCTACAAATGCTTGCCGCATTGGACGAAAAAACACGCATGGCACATATTGATGCTATGGTTGCCCGCAAGGCGGCCCAGGATAAAGCCGCGGCGGCAGAAGCAGCTGCTGCAGCGGCCAGCAACAACAGTGGTGATCCCTTTAGTAATAGCTTTACCTTAAATAATCCCGACGCACAGCAAAATGGCCAAAACCGTCAAAACGGGCAAAATGGTCAAAATGTAGTAAGTTCATTTTATTTTTATAATACCAATGCAGTAAGTCAGGGTTACACGGCATTCAAACGTCAATGGGGAAACCGTAAGCTAGAAGACAACTGGCGGCGCAGCAAACGTTCAAACACAGGTTTACCGGTAAGCGCCGGACTTTCGGGACCGAATACAACTACAGATAAACTGGCAGGTGTTACCGGTAAAGCGGCAGATTCGTTAAGGAGTGTTATCTATAAACAAGACCTCATTCATGATTTGCCCCTTACACCCGCCCTGCTTAGCCAGTCCAACATCCGCATCTACAATGCCTATCTCGATCTGGGCAACCTGTACCGTGATGTACTGGAAGATAAAAAGGAAGCCATAGCTGCCTTTGAAAAAATGCTTGCCCGTTTTCCGGACAATCCGGATAAACCTGCCATTTATTATAATTTATATCGTTTGTATACGGATATTGATGCCGCCAAATCAGATATGTATAAAAACCGTATCCTGAAAGAGTATCCGCAAACCGCTTTCGCCAAAATAATTCTTGATCCCGATTACAGCAGAAAACTAAACGATGCAAACGCCGGGTTTAATGTGTTCTATAATCAGGTATATGACCTGTATGAGAAAAAACAATACGCGCAGGTGATCAGCAGTGCAGATGATCTGTTAAAAAGATATCCGGACAACCGCTTCGCCGCTCAACTATTTTACTTAAAAGCCATCGCTGCGGGTCATCAGGAAAAACTGCCGCCATTTATGGCCGATATGAAAGAGATTATTGAAAAGTATCCGGATGATGTATTAATAACTCCACTTGCCCAGCAACACCTGGCCTATATTAATGCCAACCTGGCCGAAGTAGCCAATCGTCCGGTAGTTCTTAATAACGAAGACCCTAACGAGATTCCATTCACTCCGCCTGTGGCTTATCAAAAACAAACAGAATACAGGAAAACTTACATCCCATCGCCGCAGGCTCCGGAGTATCGCCACCCGGTGAATGCACCTTTGAACGGGTTAGCATCGGCCACAACCAAAATCAACACCCAGCTAAATATACCGCAGGGTAAATTAAGCGACAATCACATACAACAGCCTGCATACGTGTTACAGCAAGCTAACCAGGCCAATCCCGATAGTGTTACCACAACCGTTGCCCCACCCGTTATTGTGGCACAAAACATTGCCTCTATATTTTCAAAACGCGACAGCACCCATTACTATTTTGCTATAAATGTAACATCGGGTACAACTAACCTGGCATCTTCGCGTTTTGGAATAGGACAATTTAACCGCATCCGCTTTTTTGGTTATGGATTTAAACACGAATTGATAAACGCAGGGCCAGATAACCAGATTATTTACATCGGTCGCTTTTTTAGCCTGAGCGATGCCCGCAAGTATGCTAAGAGCATTATCCCGGTGTTGCCTGATATTATGAAGGTGCCTAAGGATAAATACAGTTTTTTTATCATTACCAAGGAAAATCTGGATAAATTAGCCGATCAAAAAACGGTGGATAGTTATATGGACTATTACCAGAAAAATTATTGAAATGAGAACTACTAAGCCCAAGCTTACGCAACAGGATATAAGACGATATAATTGGTACATATGGCGTACCGTAATTGCAGGGTTTGTTTTTGTTGGATTGATGATAGCGCTAACCATTTTTGATGTATTTGGTCAGCTACCCTCCTTCCGCGATCTGGAAAATCCCAAAAGCAACCAGGCATCCGAAGTATTATCTGCCGATAAAAAGGTATTAGGTACCTATTATATACAGAACCGCTCCAACGTAACTTATGCAGGGTTATCGCCCAACGTAGTTAATGCGCTGGTAGCAACCGAAGATAAGCGCTTCTTTGATCACTCGGGTATTGATTTTGGCCGAAGCTTTACCATCTTTCTGCACCTGCTAATCGGGCAAAAACAGGGTGGCAGTACTATCACACAGCAACTGGCACTAAACCTGTTCTCAGAAAGAGCGGCTAATCCATTCAAGCGTATTATCCAAAAAATGCAGGAATGGGTAACTGCTGTTAAGCTGGAACGCCATTATACCAAACAGGAAATCCTGACCATGTACCTCAACACGGTTGATTTTGGAGCCTATAATACTTACGGCATCAAATCGGCTGCCCGTACTTATTTTAATACCACCCCAGATAAGCTTACACCAGACCAGGCAGCGTTATTGATCGGTATGGTTAACGGACCTGGCATCTACTCGCCTATCCGCCATCCAGAAAATGCACTGAAACGCCGTAACCTGGTACTCAACCGTATGGTAGAAAAGGGTGATCTGAACCAGGCGCAGGCTGATGAATACAAACAAAAACCACTTGGGCTCGATTTTCGCCCTAATAATCACTTTGATGGCCCGGCGCCTTATTTCAGATCGGTATTGAAAAAAGAGCTGCAAAAACTGTTTAAGGAGCAAAACATCAGCAAGTCAGATGGTACCCCTTATGATCTTGACCGTGATGGTTTGAAAATATATACTACCATTGATGCCACCATGCAGCAATATGCAGAGGAAGCTCAACAGCAATATATGCGCGATCTGCAGGTGCAATTCAATGATCACTGGCGTGGGAAAAACCTGGCCAAAAGCATCCATAATTATAAATTGCTGATACAGCAGGGCATGCTTCGATCTGATCGGTACAAACAACTGAAAGCCCAGGGCATGAGCGACGAGGACATCACCACCAACTTTAACACTCCCGATAAACTAAACCTGTTTACCTGGCATGGCGACATCGATACGCTGATGAAACCGATGGACTCTATTGTATATTGTAAAATGCTGCTCCGCAACGCGCTGATGAGCATGGACCCCACCACCGGCTATGTTAAAGCCTGGGTAGGTGGTACCAACTTTGAGCACTTTAAATATGATCAGGTAAAAAACGGCACCCGCCAGGTTGGTTCAACGGCCAAACCTTTTACTTATGCAGTAGCTATTGATAATGGTTATTCACCCTGCATGAAGATCAATAACGTGCCCGATACCATCAGGGGATATGGACCGCCATGGTGCCCGCGTTCATCACCGTCAGAAACTTTGCAGGGCTTTATTACCCTGCGCCAGGCTTTGGCACATTCACAAAACTGGGTAACCGCACACGTCATGGGCGAGGTTAAGCCCGAGCCCGTTGTGGAGCTGATTAAAAAAATGGGCATTACCAGCGCTGTGCCTCCTTATCCTTCCATTTGTCTGGGGACATTTGATGCCTCGGTATTTGAAATGACCGCTGCTTATTCGGTATTTGCCAATCACGGCCTGTGGACAGAACCTACCTATATTTTACGTATTGAGGATAAAAACGGAAACGTTTTATATACACATACTCCCAAAGTAGTGCAAGCGATGAATCCGCAAACCGCCTACGTGATGACTTATATGCTTAAAGGTGTAATTCAGGAAGGTACCGGCTCACGCTTACAATATAAATATGGCCTTAGCAATCCAATAGGAGGAAAAACCGGCACCACACAAAACAACTCTGATGGCTGGTTCATTGGTATTACGCCACAACTGGTTACTGGTTTATGGACAGGTTGTGAAGATCGGGACATTGCGTTCCAATCAACACGATTGGGTGAAGGCGCCAACAGTGCATTACCTATATTTGCGTTTTACATGAAAAAAGTATACGCCAACGCGGCATTAGGCATCAAGAAAAATGTTGATTTTGACGCGCCTAAAAATGGTGTAAGCATCGTGATGGATTGTAACCAATACAACCAGCAGCAGCAAGGTACAACCGAAGTTGATAAGAAATTAGGATTTTAATTAATCCCAACGCCATTGCGAGTAACGAAGCAATCTCATATTTACAGAGTCACTTTATTGATAAGCCCTGTATAGTTGGGGGATTGCTTCGTTCCTCGCAATGACGCACTGATATCTATTTTTATTAAATGAGTTATGAGTGAAAAATTTGATTACAGAGCAGCATTAAAAAATATACCTCACAAACCCGGTGTTTATCAGTACTGGGATAGTGAGCAGGAACTGATATATATTGGTAAAGCCAAAGATCTGCGCAATCGTGTAGGATCCTACTTCAATCAGGATATGCATGTAAATGCCAAGACCAGGGTTTTGGTATCCAAAATACGCAACATCACTTTTACTATTGTTGATACCGAGGTAGATGCCTGGCTGTTGGAGAACAGCATGATCAAAAAGCATCAGCCACGCTACAATGTGATGCTGAAGGATGATAAAACCTACCCTTGGATCATCATCAAGAACGAGAATTATCCCCGCATTTTCTGGACCCGCCGTATCGTTAAAGATGGTTCAAAATACCTGGGTCCTTATGCCTCGGTGAGCATGATGCACAATATCCTGGGGCTTATTAAGGAAACTTATCCATTGCGCACCTGCAACCTGCAGCTTACCCGCGAAAACATTGACAAAGGCAAGTTTAAAGTTTGCCTGGAATACCAGCTGGGTAATTGCAAAGGGCCATGTCAAAACTATCAGACCGAGAATGACTATGACAACAGCATTGAGGAGATCAAAGACATCCTTAACGGTAAAATAGGAGCCGTGCTGCGCCGCCTTAAAGGCGAAATGGAAGCCGCTGTTGCTGACTACAATTATGAGCTTGCCCATCGCTTAAAGCGGAAGTTTGAACTATTGGAGAACTACCAGAGCAAATCAACCGTTGTAAATTCGTCCATAACGGATGTGGATGTTTTCAGCATTGCGTCGGAAGACAAAATAGCCTTTGTTAACTTTTTAAAAGTAATGAACGGCACTATCATCCAAACACAAACTATCGAGTTAAAGAAGCGTCTGGATGAAAGTGATGAGGAATTACTCACCCTGGCTATATCTGAGTTCAGAAGCCGTTATAACAGCGATTCCAAAGAGATCATCGTGCCCTTTGGTATCGACCTGGAAGATCATCCCGGCATCAAGTTTACCGTTCCTAAACTGGGCGAAAAGAAAAAGCTGCTCGATCTTTCGCAAAAGAATGTGCTGTTCTTTAAAAAGGAAAAAATAGACCAATACGAAAAGCTAAATCCTGAAATAAGAACCGAACGTTTGCTTACGCAGATGATGAAGGATCTGCGGATGAACCAACTACCCCGCCATATTGAGTGTTTTGATAACTCCAACTTCCAGGGTAAATATCCGGTATCGGCCATCGTTGTATTTAAAGATGGCAAACCATCCAAAAAAGACTATCGGCATTTTCATGTAAAAACCGTAGAAGGCCCGAATGACTTTGCTACTATGGAGGAGGCCGTACACCGCCGCTATCGCCGTATGCTGGATGAAGGGACTGAGCTACCCCAACGCATTATTATTGACGGTGGCAAGGGCCAGCTATCATCGGCCATGCACAGCCTTAAATTACTAGGTATCGATAAACAGGTAACGGTAATAGGTATAGCCAAACGACTGGAAGAGCTATACTATCCACATGACCAGTACCCAATGTACCTGGATAAAAAATCAGAAACATTAAAGGTGATCCAACACCTGCGCGATGAGGCACACCGTTTTGGTATTACCTTTCACCGGAAGATACGCGATAAAGGAACCCTGGCCACCGAACTGGAACTGATAGAAGGTATAGGAAAAACTACTGCTGAAAAGCTGTTGAAATACTTTAAATCGGTCAAGAAGATCCGCGAAGCCAATGAGGAAACGTTGCTGGAGGTAGTAAACCTGAAACAGGCGAAAGCTATTTTAGGATACTTTGGCAAAGAGGAAGAGGCTAGTCAAACTTAAAAAGTCAAAATACATAACGCTCGTCATTGCGAGGTACGAAGCAATCTCTATACTATACAGAGCGGCTCCGCTTATCGGGGATTGCTTCGTACCTCGCAATGACGCGTGAAGAAAGATTATATAAAAATTGAAAAGGCCAAAACTATAATAGTTTTGACCTTTTCAATTTTGACTTAAAAAAATCTTAGTATGACCAGAGGTTAAGCTCCCAATCCATCAGCGATTTTTTGATCCGCTCCGACTCATAAAGCTTATCAATGCCCTGCGCGTAATCTTTTATACGCTCGTCCTTATCATTACTTTCTTTGACAATGTAGCTGGTAAATATCCGCTTCATAAAAACATCGTCGAAACTCAAACCTGTTGCATCGCTGTTACGACTGGCTACTTCTTTTGTAGCCAGGATAGGTCGTGCCTCGGGGAAATACACCCAAAATGCTGGCTGGTAATCCAAATCCAGGTTACCCGCTTTTGGTTTAATCAATGGGGCTATACCAATAATGCGCGGTTCAAATACAGAACGTTGCTTATCAAAAACCCAATCTTCTTTAATGCGGAACTTCACTACACTATCGGGATTAAATTCCCCGGCCTGTAATGACGATCCTATTTTGTTACCGTCTTTATCAAACTTATCCACAACCGAGCTATCTGCCATTTTTGATCTAGCTGCCCCGGCAGAAAGCCGAACAGTGAAAGCATCGCCTCCCGGATCGTCCTTTGTTGGGCTTGGGTCATAGGCTGTCAACTCACCTGCAGCAATGGCATTTAAAAGCACATCAATTAACCTGCTTTTCGGCGAAGCCAAGTATTGGTTCATTTTTTCGCGAACATCAATTTCCCGCCACACACGTTTAGCAAAAGCTACATCATTTTCGCGCAGGTTTGGTAAAGGCGTAACCCGGGCATTCAGGATGTTGTTCTTTTTATAATAACCATCAAGCGGCCGCTCAAAAGGCTTGTTAGGGTCAAATGTTTTACGTTTTGAGGTATCAGCAACCGATGCCTGGCTCCCGGCCACGTTATCCTGCTGGCTGGATTGCTGAGGCTGTTGCTGCACGGGCTGCTGTTGCTGTGTGGTGGTAGCAGCGGCTTTCCTGGTACGTTTTTTAGCCGGGCGTTTTTGGGCAAATGCAGCCGAAACGCACACTAAACAAAGTACAACCACCAAAATTTTCTTTTTCATACGCCTTTAATTTGCGGATATTACAATCGGGTCAAGTCCTCTAGGTGTTCCATCAGGGCCAACTGCAACAATATCCTTAAATACAACAGTAGAACCCGGTGTAACACTACTCATTGCTGAACGCATTGCACCTGTTAGCTCAGCACCGCTGCCTGATAGTATAATGGCATCCTGACGGGGCTTTACAACAAGCAGTGTAAAACGCGTTACGTTAAATTTAGCATCAAAATCAAAATTCTCCAGCTTCGCAAAAAGCCTGTCCTGCGCTCTAAGGTTTGCAGCACTGGTGTTGCCACCACTTTTTCCGGCAAACTGAGGTTTAGGATCAGGTATACGCTTTACACGGAACTCAGAGGTACCTAAAACCATTCCTTTATCGCCAAACACAGTAACTTTTGCTGTACCAATACTACTTACCGTAGCCGTATAGTGACCGCCACTACCATTTATAGAACCACCAGACATGCTTACCTTCATACTTTCTTTGGGCACACCCGGCGCCGATACGGAAAGTGGGTTTGGTACACCAATATATAAAACATTCATTTTATCGGGCGATACCACTGCTGATGGTTTGGCTACCATGTAAGTAGCCGAAATAGGATATACTTTAGGTGGCCCCTCTACCTGTTTTACAGATAAATTACCAGTCCAGGTGTGTAATCCTTCGCCGCTTGCTGTAGTGGTATAAGTTCCTACTCCATTTGAAGTTGGGATACTGGCTCCCCCTACAGTAATAGCAGGGTTTGAATTTTGATCATAAGCAGTTAAATAAATCTCCGCTTTATATTGCTGGCCAGCCAAAACATAACTGCTTGGTGCAACCGCTACGGCCTTAAACTGGTTTAAAGTTACCTGGGCAACGTCAACCTTACCCAATACTTTTTTTACTACTTCGTTTTCAGCATTCTTATTATCAGCCTGGATCTTCGCTAAAGTAGTTAATGCGGCACCCAACGGAATACCATCACCAAAATAAGCCTGTTGCCAGCTTTTACCTTTAGGTGCAATAGCATTCAGCGAAAAATTAACACCTGTACTATCTTTACCTAGTAACTGTAATAAATGCGCACGGGTAGTTTCAATTTTCTCTTTCAGTACATCGGCCTTTTTACCGTTGATCATCACTTCGGGAGATATATCCAAACTTTCTCTGGCATCAACATCACCCGTTTCCGGATTTTTGCCTCCGCCTTTTTGTATCAATTCAGTTTTTAACTCTTCAATATATCCGTTTAGTTCATCGGCTGCTTTACTTGCAGCTTTGGCCTGAGCTTCTAATTGACGGGCCTTTTCGGGCTGTTCTTTTAGTTTGGTTGCCTCAAATGCCGAATAGGTGCTTTGTAAACTGGTTGTAACGTTAGTTCTTGACTGATCTAAACTGTTTGTTATATTTTTAAACGCGTCTAATAAGCTATCCGGCACATTCAGGGCTATTAAGCCTAAAAGCACCAGGTATAGTATGCCTATCATTCGCTGTCTTGGGGTTTCCTTACCTCCGGCCATCTATATAAATATTAGCTTGTATAAAAATCTATTAATTATATTAATTAACACGTGGCTGGTTCATTGCAGTAAGCATATTCCCATAAACCGAATTTAACGATGCCAGGTTTTTTGCTAAACGTCCTACTTCTTCCTTAAACTGTTTCGAATCATCTAACGACTCATTGAAGTTGTTCATGGTTAAAGACAGGTTTTTATAAAAGTTGTTCATTGATTTTAAATGAGCACTTGAATCCTGCAGTTCCAATTCATAGACAGCATTCAGTTCAGACAGGTTACGGCCTAATTTGGTTACCTGCTCATGATATGTCTTTGAATCAACATTTGAATTAGCTAGTTCTGATAAATTGGCCGATGCTTTATCAAAAGCGGTACTTAATTTATCATAGCTTGCCGATGCCGTTTTTACCTTATCGGTAAAGGCTATAGTGGCTTCGCCGGCATCAGTTACCCGTGATATAGCGGCAACTTTATCACCAAAAGTTCTTAAACCATCGCCCAGGCTGCGTACCAGTTCCGGACCGATCTTGGCATCCTCCAGCATTTTATCCAAGGCCTGTGTATTTGAAGAGTTACTGCTAATTACTGGCCTGGTGGTTGCTTTTGGCAATTCACCGCTAAACTCTTCGCTTAATTCTGGATAAACACGTACCCAGTCAATATCCTTATCTTCTCTCTGGAAACCCAATAGGAAAAACAAACATGCCTCTGCACCCAACCCAACGGTTATAAAGGTAGATGCCATTGGCCAGTGTTGAATTTTAAACAATAAGCCGATGATTACTACTGTAGCTCCCCATGATATTATATTACCTATTCCATAAGGTTTTTTCTTCCCTGCCATAATAATTCAGAAATAATTTGTGTAGATGTTTTATTAATTAGTTTTTGTTTATCGTTTGTCTTTAATATCGCGGCCCAAATAGTCGGTTACACAGCGGAAACCAATGTATGATTTCGCGGTATCCTGGTATTCATAAGTACGGGTCGCGTTTTGAAGAAAGTATCCGATATCTTTCCATGATCCGCCGCGTACCACTTTACGCTTCAGTACTTCCGGATCGGTTGCTTTTGCTTCGTAATTAAATGTTGGTGCAAGATCATGCACAAATGATGAGGCTGATTCGTCGAAAGTTGATGATGTCCACTCGGCTACGTTCCCGGCCATGTTGTACAGGCCATAATCATTAGGGAAGTAAGAGCGCACATTTACGGTATAAGCGCCGCCATCATCGGTATAGTTACCGCGACCTGGCTTAAAGTTGGCCAGCAAACAGCCTTTGGCATTTTTAATATAAGGACCACCCCATGGGTAATCGGTACCTATCCTGCCCCCACGTGCCGCATATTCAAACTGAGCCTCGGTAGGTAAGCCATATGGTAAGCGGTGCGGCAAACGGCGTGAATCTTTATAAGCATCGTTATAACGGGTACGCCATACGGTATATGCTCTTGCTTGTCTCCAGGTTACACCAACCACAGGATAATTACGGAAAGCCGGGTGCGAGAAATAACCTTCAACCATAGGCTCATTGGCAGCGTATGAAAAATCGCTCAGCCATACCAGCGTATCGGGATAAACGGCTACAGTATCACGTAAAATAAAGTCGGAGCGTCTTTTGGTTTTATCATTTTTATAATTGGCAGCATCGCGCAGTACCATGATCGAGTAGTTGTACTTTAATATACGTACATCTATTTCATTGCGATCGAAAACACGGTCGTCGCCTTGGTAGTACATACCCTGTAATTTTGAGGCATTATTGGCCTGACCTTTTTTATTACTCCAGATTGGGTTCTTTTTTACATAATCCCAGTTAATGAATTTTTTACCGGCATTATTATTGGCATTGGCCCCTGCGCCTTTGGGTTGGATATAATACTTATTATCGTTAGCATAATTGGTAATGGCGATAGAGTCGCGTACCCAATAAACAAATTGTTTGTACTGGCTGTTGGTGGTCTCGGTTTGATCCATGAAGAAAGGAGCAATGGTAACCTGCTTGGTTTGTGCTATCTGCGCAAAGGTTACATCCTGATCAGTTTGTCCCATCAGGAAAGTACCGCCCGGGATATAAACCATACCATAAGGCACTTCTGACCTGAACGAGCGTTGTGGGATACCGGTAACTTCCCCCCTGTCGCCTCCTTTACTGCAACCACTCAAAAACCCGCCCGCCAAAACAACTATTAAAAAGTAGATATGCTTCATTTTAAAACAAATTCAGTTATATAAACTATAACATTATGAGCCCCCCGAATATATCAAAAATTTGTGCTAACAAACCCAAAAAACATTTTTTTAACCTAAAATAAAGTCAATAAATATCCTCTGCGTTATTTTAACGACAAGCTTTTTGCATCGTAAACGGCAAAAAACTAATTACAACAATGTGAATTAGTTGGCATTAATACGCTAACATTTCACAAAAAGTTGCAATAGGGTCCAATAAATTTCTAAATTATTTTATTTGTTTACCAGTTTAACATATTGCTCAATGGCCATAGTCATGGATGGGGCTGCTGGGGTTGGCGCCGGGATATCCAGGATCAGACCTGCTTCGAGCACTGCCTTGTGTGTTGTGGCACCAAAGGCGGCTATCCGGGTATTGTTTTGTTTAAAATCAGGGAAGTTTTTGTATAATGACTGGATGCTTGACGGGCTAAAAAACGCGATCACATCATAAAACACATCGGCCAGGTCAGAAAGATCACTGCAAACGGTACGGAACAATACAGCTGGTGTAAAGTTATAACCATTCTCTAACAGGAAACGCTGGGTTTCTTCTGCAGCTACATCTGAACATGGATAAAGGAATTTTTCGGCCGAATGTTTTTTAAGTACCTCTGCCAGGTCGGCAGCGGTTTGTTTGCCAAAAAATATCTTACGCTTACGGTATTGGATATATTTTTGCAAATAAAGCGCAATGGTTTCTGACAGACAGAAATATTTCATTTCTACCGGAACTTCAAAGCGCATCTCTTCGCAAATGCGAAAAAAATGATCGGCTGAGTTACGGCTGGTAAAAATAACCGCGGTAAAATCGCTCAGGTTTATTTTTTCCTTTCTAAAATCTTTTGCAGGAACGCCTTCAACGTGAATGAAAGATCTGAAATCAATTTTCAGGTTTAGCTTTTTAGCCAGTTCTGCATACGGATTCTTATCGTTTTCGGGTTTTGATAAAGTAACTAATATACTTTTAACCTTTTTCTTTCTGTCTTCCAAATCAATTCGTTTAAAACTACCTAAATTCTAATATTTAATGCCTTTATCAAAATTAAAACGGGGCAAATTTCGAGGGCACAAAGATACGTAAATAAATAAAACTTATGAAATCGAAAAGTAGAAATTATATTTACGCTGCTCCTGAGGTATTGCCACATAAATATAATCACCGTTATAATAAGCGTTACGTCTAATAATACCGGAACGTAGCGACTGCCAAGCAAGCTAAAACAAACCACAACCGGTAAAAATATAAAGGCCAGATTAAAGTAGGTAAGGTGCAATATATTCAGATAATCGCTTACCAGGCGGTTCATATCAAAAACAAACCCCAAAAACTTAAGCGCCAGAAACTTTAAGGCAAACAGTACTATTATAATAACAGTAAGTGACACATATAAACGTGTACCGCTCACCACATAATAAACACCTTTGTAAGCAGCCAGCTGGTATAAGAATAAACCGCAGGTTAAACAAAACAGTAAAAAGAGCCCTAAAAAAGCCCACGAGCTCACAAAACCTTCTTCTTTACCCGCTTGTGAAAGTACACGTTTACTATAAAATGATTGCAGCACATAGGCTACATCTTTATTTAGGGCGATGTTAAGCGCTGCTGTATACAAAAGCAGGCCGACAATAATAATGATTATCCAGGGATCGCGTAGCGGCCGGTTGTGCCCATCCCTCACCAGATCTTTTGATTTTAAAGGGATATCTAAAAACCCATACCCCCTGTATAAGGTATGAGCCAATACGCTATCTGCAAACTCCCTTGCGGTTGCCGAATCAGGTGCATGAATGTAACGCATAGCCATGGAATCGGTTACAAAAACCTTACGGGCCTGCATAGCCGCAGCTACAGAATCGAGCACGGAGGTACCCGGTTGGCGTATGCGTACAGATCTCCTGGCAGAATTACCCGCAATTACTGAGTCCTGCTGCGCAAACACGGCAGAACAACTAAACAATAAAAGCAGGAAAAAGCAGGCAGTTAAACGCATTTAAAAAGCAAAATATAAACCCTGTTAATTTTGCTGCAAATTTATTGTAATAATTGATTGTTTTATAAATGCTTTACAATTAAGCACACATCCGTTAACTAACCTTTATTTAACAGGAACTCCGGTCGCTGCCCAAAACAAGAGATACCCGGCATTACTTTTTTTAACTTTAACATGCAGTAAGATTCGCCGTGGATCAGGATAAATATGGAGCGCATCAATATTGTGATGATTAGGCTCCGTCATGTTGTTTTTATTATCCCACTTACCCAGGTCGTGCACCACATAGCTTAAGGAGGTATCCCGGGCAATAATGTCGTTATAATAATCAGGAAGCCAGCAATTTTTTACCACCACACCGTCATTATAGGTCAGCTCTATCTGTAATTGCGAGCCACCTTCTGCACTGGTAAGGCTCAGATACATACCCATGTATTTTTTGGGAGGCACATCAAATTCAAAATTCCCCCTGCCCGAAACAAAACGGGCCTGATAACCGGCTCCTTCGCTATTTTTATAATGAAGTGTAATCGAGGGATGTTCGGGCGTAGCCTCTATTACGGAATGATCTGGTAATGCGTGCGGGTCTTTATCTTTATTAAACAGGGCGGCGGCCATAGTAAGGTATCCGTCGCCCTGTCCATCTCCATCGATGCCTTTGCTCCAGGTTATCAGCTTGCCATGAGTAAATGTAGTTACAGGCCGGGCATTTAAAAGCGTATCTATATTGATCTGGATTTCGCGGCCAGGCTGTTGACTATATACCCGAAATACCATCAACAAATAAAATACAGTCAACAATATTGTTTTAAACTTCATTCGGGCTTGCATACATTGAGTATATAAATATACCTTTTTAATATTGATCTGATTATTTAATTCTGAGCAATATGTTCAACATGCCATATCCAAACATCCGCAGCGATGTTCTATAAACACATAATTATCAATAAAATACCTGTTATTATGAATAACTTTAATAAAAAAACTTACTTTTATATATTGCTACCTATACGATATTGAAGAAAAGAATTGCCATACTCATATTATTTCTACACCTTTTTAATATTGGTGGGCAATTGGCATTACATCAATATTTAGTTTATAAAACAGATAAATTATTTACCGAACAGATACGCAAAGGCCTTTATAATGTAGAAGACCTTACGGAAGTAACTATTCCTGTTAATTTACCGGGCATTAGCGATTGGAGCCGTTTTGAAAACATAAGCGGACAAATTCAGTTCGAAAACACCAACTATAACTACGTAAAAATGAGGCTTACCCGGAACGCCATGTATTTAATGTGCATTCCTAATTATGCAACCACTCATTTATCATCCGAAAATATACTCAAAGCAAAGGGCATACAAGGGATACCAATCCCCCAAAAAGACCATGTTCC
>JACXTT010002018.1_pt1 | contig 32840 bp, 26 predicted proteins | sample 9270951 | NCBI WGS metagenome assembly JACXTT01 (sample SAMN15532306, study PRJNA645909) | rock metagenome | isolation source: weathered quartz diorite | place: Puerto Rico | collected 2017-06-21
AGATATGACCTCGGCAATCCTAAATGGTTCGGCTACGTTCCACAGCTACCGGTCAATGCGCCTTTTTTATTCTTCCGAACGGCTGTGCAAGACCCGGTCGATCAAGCCGTATTCGGCGGCCTGGTGGGCCGACATGAAATTGTCGCGGTCCGAATCGCGGGCAATGGTTTCGACCGTCTGGCCCGTGCGTTCCGCATATAAACTGTTGAGGCGATGGCGCAGGTACAGTACCTCCCTGGCCTGGATCTCGATGTCGGCCGCCACCCCTTGCGAGCCGCCGTGCGGCTGGTGGATCATCACGCGCGCGTTGGGCAAGGCATAGCGCTTACCCTTCGCACCCGCCGCCAGCAAAAACGAACCCATGCTGGCAGCAAAGCCCGTGCACAGGGTCGAGACGTCCGGCTTGATGAACTGCATGGTGTCATAGACGGCCAGGCCCGCGTACACGGAGCCGCCCGGCGAATTGATGTACAGGGAAATGTCCTTGTCCGGGTTGTCCGATTCGAGAAACAGCAGCTGGGCCACGATCAGGTTGGCGGACTGCTCCGTGACCTCGCCCACCAGAAAAATCACCCGCTCCTTCAGCAGGCGGGAGTAGATATCGAAGGCGCGTTCGCCGCGGCCCGTTTGTTCGATGACGGTGGGCACGAGGCCCAGGGATTGAGGAAAATCTGCGTGCATGGCGTCCCGGTTTTCAGTAAAGTGGATCGTATCTCCTTGACGCCGCAGGGAGGCGCCAGCGTGACAGCTTTTTCAATTGAGCGCGGCGCCGTCACGTTCCGGGCGTCCCAGGCGTCAGGGGATAAAAATCGGGAGAGCCGTATGCAAGACACTTCGATGAGCCAGCTTGACGCCGCCCGCTTCGAGCGCGAGCGCGCCCGCCTGACCGCCATCAGCAGCCGCATTGTCGGCAGCCATGCCGAAGCGGAAGATATCGTCCAGGATTGTTTTATAAGGTGGCAGGCCAGCGACCGCGCCGCCTGCGCCAGCGCCGCCGCCTGGCTGACGACAGTGGTCAAGCACCTGTCGATCGACCGCCTGAGAAAGCGCGCCCGCGAAGCAATCGCCGCCGAGTCCGCAGCCTGCGAACACGACGATGCAGCCTCTCCCGAGCAAGCCTGGCTGATCCAAGCCGCGCTGGGCGATGCGCTGGCGCGTCTGATTACGACCCTTTCGCCAACGGAACGGCTGGCGCTGGTGCTGCACGAGGTGCTGGACTGTCCCCACGCCGATATCGCGGCGGCGCTGGGTACCAGCACGGCCAACGCCCGCCAGCTGCTGGCACGGGCGCGCCGCCGCCTGCAGTCCGCGCCCGAGTCCGACTACAGGACCAAGTTGTCGCGCGAATTGATCCGGCGTTTTCAGGCCGCCATCCAAGGCGTCGACGTGCCGGCCATGGTGAGCCTGCTGGGAGAAGAGCAGCCGATGGCGGTGCACGAAGCCCCGCCAACGGCCGTGCGCAACATGCGGCGCGGTCACAGCGCCAATGATGGCTGCTATCTCCTCGCTGCCTGAACCTGCTGCGGCAATAAGCACTCGGCGATGGGAAAAAAGCCGGATTTCGATCCGGTTTTTTTGCGTTTATTCATTGTAAAATTCACAATTTGGACACGGAATACCCATGCCTGTTTGCCGCCGCCCTCTGCCCGCCCTCGCCGCTGTCATGCTGCTGTCCGCACACGCCTTGCCCGCGCTGGCCGGCCCCGATATCGACGTCGTCTACGGCGATGAGATTGCCCGCCGCGGTGAGGTGGCGGTCGAAGCGGCGGCGCGCTGGTCGCAAAGCGCGCGCTCCAGCGATTTGCAGGGGCGCCCCGTCTGGCAGGGCGTCGGCGAACTTGCCTACGGCCTCAGCGACCAGTTGAACATTGGCCTCAAAGTGCCCGTCACGCGCGCCAACGGCAGCTGGCAGGGTCATGGCGCGTATGGCGAAATCAAATGCGTGGCCGCGCATGGCGCCCAGGGTTTTTATTGGGGTGCCGAAGTGGAGGCGGGCAGCATCAAGGCGCAGGGAGAAGAAAGGGCCTTCGCCCTGGAAGCCTTTCCCATCCTCGCTTACCGCAGCGAGCGCTGGCATTTCATTGCCAATCCTGGCGTCGAATACAGTGCCGAAGGAGAAGACAAGGGCTGGGCCTTCGCGCCCAAGGCCAAGCTGTCTTACCGCCTCAATGCGCTGCACGCGATCGGTCTGGAGTACCACATCGACGCCGGCAAATTCGGTGAGTTTACGGCGCGCAGCAAGCGCAGCGAAATCGCTTACCTGACCTGGGATGCAAAGATCGCCGGCCAGCAATTGAGCATTGCGTTGGGCCACGGCACCACCCACAGCTCGGACCGCTGGGCACTGCGGATTGGTGTCGAATTCGACGACTGACGATCAGGCAAGGACCTCGGCGACGGCCCGGCACACGGCCAGCACATCGTCCGCCGTCATGCCGCAGTGCAGGGGCAAGGTGACGGTTTCGCGACCGATCCGCTCGGCGTTGGGGAACTGGCCTTCGCCATAGCCCAGGCTGCGGCCCAGCGTGGTCAAATGGGACGCTTCGTACGACAAGCCCGTCATGATGCCCCGTTCGCGCAGCGCCGCCCGGAAGGCCTGGCGACTCATGCCAAGGCGGTCGAACGGGAATAGCACGCAAAACATATTCCAGCTTTGTCCCTCGATGCCCTGCGGCGGCAGCACCGCGCCGTCGATTGCCGGAAAATGCGTGAAATACTGATCGGCCAGTGCGCGCCGCTGGGTCAGGAAGGCGGGCAGCAGCTGCAGTTGCGCCAGGCCGATCGCGGCGGACACGTCCGACATATTGTATTTGCCGCTGGCTTGCACCACGTCGCGGGTCTCGTCGGGCAGGCGCTCGATGCCGTGAAAGCGCAGGATCTCGATGCGTTTGGCGCTGTCCTGATCGGGCAGCACCACCGCGCCGCCCTCGATGGTGGTCATGTTCTTATTCGGGTGGAACGAGAAGGTGGCGATGTCGCCGAAGCTGCCGATGGCCTGGCCCCGCCACAGCGAGCCCTGCACCAGCGCCGCATCCTCGATCACGCGCAGGCCATGGCGGCGCGCCAGCGCATACAGGGCGTCCATATCGCCCAGGCCGCCGGGAAAATGGGTGGGCACGATGGCCTTGGTGCGCGCCGTGATGGCCGCCTCGGCCTGGGCCAGATCGATGGCGCGCGTCACCAGCTCGCAATCGACGAACACGGGCCGCGCGCCCACCTTGACGATCATGTTCATGGTCGAGAAAAAACTTTGCGTCGAGGTGATGACTTCGTCGCCCGGACCGATCCCGCAGGCCAGCAGGGCCAGTTCCATCGCGCCCGTGGCCGAGGTGAGGGTGCGGGTGGGCCGGCCGCCGAAACTGGCAGACAGGGCCGCCTCGAATTGCAGCACGCGGGGACCGCTGGCGAGCCAGCCGCTGCGCATGGTCTCGGCCACCGCCGCGATGGCCTCGTCCCCGATCAGGGGTTGGGAAAAATTGATCGTTCGCACCAGGATTCCTCGGCAATTGCAGAAGCGGCAATTTTAACCGAGGTGATTGGCGTGGCTAGATGCGGCGCCAGGCCACCACCGGCGTGGGCGGCAAGATGGGCGCAAAGCGCAGGGGGCGCGGCCTGACCGTCATGAGCCGGCTCAGCGGGGTCTCCACCCAGCGGTGGAACAGAGCGCCCGCGGCCAGGCTGGCGCACCAGGCCAGCACCATGCCGCCCAGTTGCCACTCGGGCTCGGCCGGGACGAAGCGGGCAAAGGCCGCATTGACCATCAGACACACCGGAAAGTGCACAAGAAAAATGGCATAGGAAATCGTGCCCAGGCGGTTGAGCAGTGCAAGCGGTCCCCGTGCGGGCAGGCGCCAGGCGCTGCGTCCGCACAGCACCAGCAGGCAGGCCGTCACGGCGGCCACGGCGATACGGCTGCGGAAATCCAGAGACAGGCCCAGCGCGATGGGCGCCAGCAGCCAGCTCCAGCGCAGGGAGCCGGGTACGCGCCGGGGATCGCCGACCCACCAGGCCAGCGCGCCCAGGCCGTAGGCGCCAAAGAAATAGGGCGCCCACACATCCCAGCTGGCATCGAGGTTGAAATAGCACAGCGAGGCCAGCACGCCGCCCAGCACCAGCACGGGCAACAGCCACTGGGGCGCCGCGGCACGCGGGGCCAGCAAGCGTCCTGCCAGCCACAACAGCAGCGCCATCAACGCATACAGCTGAAAATCGATAGCCACATACCAGGCGCCCGCCGACAGCGATTCCACGCCCAGCACGCTGTGCAGCAGAAACACGTGGGCCAGTAATTGTCCCCAGCCAGGCGGCGCGGAAATCGAGGGGTCGCTCATCCACGCGCTGGCCCAGCACGAGGCCAGCACCGCCAGCAAAGTCGCGGCGATAAAGGGCGGCGCCAGTTTCAGATAGCGGCGCCACACCAGAGCAAGGGGATGCGCCAGCAGCGGCTGGGCTGCGGGCGAGAGCGAGCGGGCCGCCAGGAAGCCGCCGATGACGAGAAACACTTGCACCGCGATGCGGGCGTCCTGGTACAGCCAGTCGATCAGATCCGGCATGAGCTGGTGCGCGACATCGGCCATGGGGCCATAAAAGGCCAGGTGGTGCAGCACGATCAGCTGCGCCGCGCCCGCCTTGAGAATATTGAGGAGGACAAATTGATTCCGGTCTTGCCGCGCCGCCGTGGGCGCGTTTGCATTTACATCCATAAAGAGTGCCCAGCTGTTCAGAAGAGGCGCCCGTTTTTCTCAGTCGGAAAAACGCGGCGGGGCCGCATCATAGCCGAGCTGGTACGAATCCGCCCACGCATTAGCGAGAATGATTGCTCAACAGTCAGTGTTTATATACTATCAAGCAACATTGACCCAGCGAGCGCCGCTTGAAATCTTTACTTGCCATTCTTTTGCAGGCGGTCATCGCGCTGCCGCTCAGCGCCGGGGCCGCCGCATTCGGCTGCGCCAGCCCCCACGACACCATCGATCAAAGCGGCTTCGTGCCCATCAATGGCATCGAGCAATGGGTGACGGTCAAGGGCGACGATTGCGCCAATCCCATCATCCTGTTCGTCCACGGCGGCCCCGGCAATCCCCTGAGTCCGTTTTCCGACACCATGTTCGCGCCCTGGCGCAAGCAATTTACGGTGGTCCAGTACGACCAGCGGGGCTCTGGCATGACCTATGGCAAAAGCACCGCGGCCGAAGGCACGCCCCTCACCGTCGCCCAGTTGCGCGACGACGGCAACGCCGTGGCTGCCTGGCTGGCGGCGCGCTACGGCAAACAAAAAGTGATTTTATGGGGCAGCTCCTGGGGTTCGATTTTGGCCGTGCACATGGCCAAGGCCAGGCCCGAGCTGTTTTATGCCTACGTCGGCACGGCCCAGGTGGTGTCCTACCGCGACAACCAGACCGCCACTTACCAATACCTGCTGGGGCTGACGAAAGCAAAAGGCGATCAGGCCGGTGCCGAAGTCTTGCAAAGCGTGGGCGCGCCGCCCTGGAGCGATCCCCGCAGCTTCGGCAAGGTGCGCAAGATCATCCGCCGGCAAGAGGCCCTGGTGACCACGCCGCCACCGGCCGTGTGGTGGCAGGCCGCACCTATCTACACCAGCGCCAGGGCTCAGGCCGATTATGAGGCGGGCGAGGATTATTCCTTTTTAAATTTTGTCGGCCTGCACGGCGACGGCATGTTTTCGCAGGTCGACTTGCCGAAGCTGGGCACGGACTTCGCCATCCCCATGTTTTTCGTGCACGGCGAACACGACATGCTGTCCCGGCCCGAGGTGGCGCAGCGCTACGTCGCCAGCCTGCGCGCGCCCGCCAAGGCCATCGTGATGGTGCCGAAGGCGGGGCACGATCCCAATCAGCCAATTGTCGATGCGGAATACAAGGTGCTGGTGGAACGGGTGTTGCCGCTGACGAAGTGAGAGATGTCAGCGCCGCAGCTGGGTGAACCGGGCCGGCTCCCACTCGCGCAAGGCCAGCAGCAAGCCGCTGCCGCGCCGCTTCGGCAGGGGAGACGCCAGGCTGGCTTCGTGCAGCTCCGCAAACACGGCCCGCAGCCGGCGCAGTTCGCCATGTAATTTGTTGATGGCCGCTTCCGTCAGCATGCCGTGCGTAAAATTGAGCGATTCGCCGGGCTTGCTGAAGCGGCTGTCGAGAAATTCGCGCATGCCCTCGGCATCGAAAAAACTGCGGATGGGGCCGTCCGGCAGCCAGTCGAAATCGCGCGCCACCGTCAAGCGGATGCGGTTGCCGGGCAGCAGCCGAATCACGCCCAGGCGGTCCAGCCGCAGCAGGCGCTGCAGGCAAGCCGTTTCGCTGAGGCGGTAGGCGGCGAGGATGTCGGCCATGCTCCAGTGATTCAAGGCGCACACAGCCACCAGCAAGAGCTGATGGTCCGACACCAGTTCCTTTTCCTGCGCCACCGTCAAGGTGCGCAAGCGGGCGCCACCCGCTTCCGCTTCCTGGCTCAGCTCAGCCAGGGTCAGGCCTAGCAGATTGCACAGGGAAATCAGGCGCTCCAGGCTGAACTGGCCGTTGCTGAAGAGGCGCTTGACGCTGGCCTCGGACAAGTCCAGCGCCACCGCCACCTGGGCGTAGGTCATTTTCTGGATTTTAAGCTGGCGCTTGAGGGCGGCCACCAGCTGGGCGATTTCAGTCATGGCATCAAGTATCAAAAAATGCGACGATTCACGTATTAAATTACGACTCGTGCAGGAATAGTAGCATTTGATTTTCCGGGCGGGCAAGCTGGCGCTTCCCCACTTCCGGAGCCCGCCATGATCCTCACCATCCTCGCCATCTTCGCCGCCTGCTTCCTGCTCGAGCGCGCCGTGCCCGGCTGGCCATTGCCGAAAGTGAAAAGCTGGCCCCTGCGCGTGCTCGCGATCAACGCCGTGCAACTGGGCGTGGTGCTCCTGGCCGGCATCACCTGGGAACGCTGGCTCGCGCCCCACTCGCTCTTGCACCTGGGGACGCAGTTCTCTCCACTGGCCGGCGGCGTCCTGGCCTATTTTGTCGCCACCTTCGTGTTTTACTGGTGGCACCGGCTGCGCCACGAAAACGACTATTTGTGGCTGGGCTTCCACCAGATCCACCACAGCCCCCGCCGCCTTGAAGTGATCACCTCGTTTTACAAGCACCCCATCGAGATGGTGGTCAATTCCCTGATCGGCAGCGTACTCGTGTTTTCCTGCCTGGGCCTGTCCCTGCAAGGCGCCGCCTGGTACACCTTTTTCACGGCCATCGGCGAATTCTTTTATCACACCAACGTCAAAACGCCCCGCTGGATCGGCTACATCTTTCAGCGCCCCGAAATGCACCGCATCCACCACCGCCACGGCCACCACAAGAACAATTACGGCGACATCGTCTGGTGGGACATGCTGTTCGGCACCTACGACAACCCCCAGTACTGGGAGCACAGCTGCGGTTTCGATGCGGACAAGGAAGAGGAATTGGGAGCGATGCTGGCGTTTCGGGATGTGCATGGGTGATGCGGGCACACTACCTTCGAAGCTTGTGATTGCTCAATGTTGAGCGCGCGTAAGGGCCGAATACTTTCCTCCACACTATTGGAGGAGAGTCCCATGTCTTTTATTTATCCGATGGCCAATACGCTGGGCCGCTCAAAAAAAGTGGGTGACGGAAGCTGTGTGGCCCTGGTTCGCTTTTATGCGAATGCGCCGGATCATCGCCGGTGGCAAGCGGGGGCAAAAGTCATGGATAATCAGTCGCTTGCTGTTGGAACCGCCATCGCCACTTTTGAGGGAGGCAAATATCCCAACAAGGCGAAGGGCAATCACGCGGCACTTTTTCTGCGTTACGCAGGTCCGGGTGAGGGCTTCTGGGTGATGGATCAGTGGAAAGATAAACCCGGGCAGCAATCCCGACCTGTCTCGGCGCGGCAAATTCGGCCCAACAGCAGAAAAAATGCTGACGGCACATGGTGGAACACGAGCGACAACGCCAACGCTTTTTATGTCATCGAGCCAAAAAAATGAGCTCTACCTTTCCGCCGGTATTGGTGACTTTGACCTTGCTCGGTAACGGCGCGGCTTGCGCTGCGACTGCGCCCTGGCAGTCACTGAGTTGTCCGTCTGAACTGCCGATGAAGGCAATTGCAATCACCGCGCCGCCGCCAGGGTGGACTGGATTTGTACCGTACGAATATGTGCCAGGCCTACCGTTGACGGGGACCGGTCTGCTGTCGGGTGCGCCGCCACGTGGGGCGGAATTGAAGCCGGATGAGGATGCTGGACGCGCGCTGCGTTGGAGCCACATTCCAGCCGCGGCTGATGGTATCTGGGCGGCGTGTTACTACGGAGAAGGGCGGTTGATGATGATTGCAAAACGGCTCAGTGATCGCACCGTCGAATGCACGGTGCGCTCTTCAAGCAATCGTCACGAAGAAAAGAGATTGGAATTCCATTGCAGGTAGAGGCGAAATCGGGGACTGGCTCCGGAGGTGCCTGTCCCATTTCTAGCTGAACGCCGCCGCTACAACGCCCGCGCAATCAAAATTTTCTGGATATCGCTGGTGCCCTCATAAATCTGGCACACGCGTACGTCGCGATAAATACGCTCGATGGGGAAATCGCTGACGTAGCCGTAGCCACCGAACACTTGCATCGCATCGGACACGACGCGTTCCGCCATTTCGGACGCAAACAGTTTCGCCATTGCCGCTTCTTTGAGACAGGGCAGGCCGGCGTCCTTCATGCTGGCGGCGTGCCAGATCAATTGGCGGGCGGCTTCGATGCGGGTGGCCATGTCGGCCAGGCGGAATTGCACGGCCTGGTGGTCGAAGATGGGCGTGCCGAAACTTTCGCGGTCGCGCGCGTACGCCAGGGCTGCCTCAAAAGCGGCGCGGGCCATGCCAACCGACTGGGAGGCGATGCCGATGCGGCCCCCTTCGAGCCCGGACAGGGCGATCTTGTAGCCCTGGCCCTCGACCCCGATCAGGTTTTCAGCAGGGATGCGGCAATTTTCCAGCAGGATCTGGGCCGTGTCGGACGAGTGCTGGCCCATCTTGTGTTCCAGGCCCGCCACGATATAGCCGGGAGAATTGGTCGGCACCCAGAAGGCGCTGATGCCTTTCTTGCCGGCGGCCTTGTCGGTGACGGCCATGACGATGGCGACGTCGCCGTTCTTGCCGCTGGTGATGAATTGCTTGGTGCCGTTCAACACGTAATGGTCGCCATCGCGGGTGGCGGTGGTGCGCAGGGCGGAGGCGTCGCTGCCCGTGTGCGGCTCCGTCAGGGCAAAGGCGCCCAGCATCTTGCCTTGCGCGAGGGGACGCAGCCATTGCTCTTTCTGGGCCTCGTTGGCATACATCATGGCGATGCTGCAGACGGGGCAGTTGTTGACGGAGATGATGGTGGAGGTGCCGCCGTCGCCGGCCGCGATTTCTTCCAGCACCAGGGCCAGGGAAAGGTAGTCCAGGCCGGCGCCGCCCATGGCTTCCGGCACGGCCACGCCGAACGCGCCCAGCTCGGCCAGCTCTTTCAATTCCTGCGCGGGGAAGTGGGCTTGCTTGTCCCACTTCGCTGCTTGCGGCGCCAGTCTCTCCTGCGAAAAGCTGCGCAGGGCGTCGCGGATCATCTGGTGTTCTTCGTTCAAGATCATAAAAACTTTCGGTAAGGCTTACCAGGCGATGGTCGCGCCGTCGTGATTAAAAAAGCCGCCGTTGTCGGCCGGGGTCAACTTGGCCAGGGTACGGCGCAGATCGGCCACGCTCTGCTGCACGGTCAGGTCGGCGCCTTCGCCGCCCATGTCCGTCTGCACCCAGCCGGGGTGGAAGGCGGCGCAGGTGGCGCCTTGCGGGCCGAACACGAGGCTCACATCCTTCAAGACTGAATTCAAGGCGGCCTTGCTGGCGCGATACAGCGAGCCGTTGGCCGCGCTGCGCTCGCCGATCGAGCCCATGCGCGACGAGATCACGGCCAGCTTGCCGTGGGCGCTGGCCACCATCGGGGCGATCAGCGGCAACAGGCGCATGGCCGCCAGCACATTGGTGTGCATGACTTCGTCGAATTCCTGTTCGGTGGGAAAACTGTCGTGGCGCGGACCGTACAGGCCCGCCACCAGCCAGGCCGCCTCGATTTTTTCATCGTCGAGGTTCCAGCCCATGCCTGCCACCGATGCCGCATTGCTGACGTCGAGGGGAAAGGCGACCGCCCCCATGGCGCGCAGGGTGTCGCAATCGCTGCTGCCGCGGGCCGTGGCGATCACGCGCCAGCCATCGGCCAGGTATTGGCTTACCATTTCACGGCCGATGCCGCGCGAGGCGCCGAGGATGAGGGCGGTCGGCATGGCTTACACCATTTCGAAAGCCATGGCGGTGGCTTCGCCGCCACCGATGCACAGCGAGGCCACGCCGCGCTTGCCGCCCGTCTTTTTCAGCGCGCCCAGCAGGGTCACGATGATGCGCGCACCGGAGGCGCCGATCGGGTGGCCCAGGGCGCAGGCGCCGCCGTGGATGTTGACCTTGCTGTGGGGGATGTCGAGTTCGTGCATGGCGGCCATCGGGACGGCAGCAAAGGCTTCGTTGATCTCGAACAGGTCCACGCTCTGCGCGGTCCAGCCGGTCTTCTTCATGAGCTTTTGCAGGGCGCCGATGGGGGCCGTGGTGAACAGGTTCGGTTCCTGCGCATGGGTCGACTGGGCGACGACGCGAGCGATGGGTTTGAGGCCCAGTTTGGTCGCGGTCGATTCGCGCATCAGCACCAGGGCGGCGGCGCCGTCGTTGATCGACGAGGACGATGCGGCGGTAATGGTGCCGTCTTTCTTGAACGCAGGGCGCAGGCCGGGGATCTTGTCGACCTTGGCTTTTAATGGACCCTCGTCCTTGCTGATGACGGTGTCGCCGGCGCGGCCGGTGACGGTCACGGGGGCGATTTCCCAATCAAAACTGCCGTCGTTATTGGCGTTCTGGGCGCGTTTGACGGATTCAATGGCGAAGGCATCCTGGGCTTCCCGGGTGAAGGAGTATTTCATGGCGCATTCTTCGGCGAAGGTGCCCATCGAGCGGCCGCCGCCCGTCTTTTCGTCCTTGCTGTAGGCGTCTTCCAGGCCGTCGAGCATCATATGGTCGTACATCATGCCGTGGCCGATGCGGTAGCCGCCGCGCGCTTTCGGGATCAGGTAGGGGGCATTGGTCATCGATTCCATGCCGCCCGTGACGATGACGTCAGCGCTGCCGGCCAGCAGGGAATCGACCGCCATCATGGTGGTTTGCATGGCCGAGCCGCACATTTTCGACAGGGTCACGGCACCCGTGGACAGGGGCAGGCCAGCCTTGATCAGGGCCTGGCGCGCAGGCGCCTGGCCCTGGCCCGCCATCAGGCAATTGCCAAAATAGACGTGCTCGACGAGGTCCTTGTCGACGCCGCTACGCTCGACGGCGGCGGCGATGGCGACGGCGCCCAGCTCATTGGCGCTCTTGGACGAAAAATCGCCCTGGAAGGCGCCCATGGGGGTGCGGGCGGCGCCGACGATAACGACTGGATCATTCATGGTGGTTCTCCAAAGTGAGGATAATTAAATCCGGTAAAAATGAGCGGGCTCAGTGCGGTCTGACCTGGGCACGGCGCTCCATGCAAAAACGGATGGCCTGGGGGTAGGGATACACATCTTCGACGTGGCCGTCGAGAATGCTTTGCTTGCGTTGCTGCCAATACTGACTGGTGAGCAAATCGGCATGGTGGGCCAGAAAAAAGGGCCGGATGCTTGCATTGCCCAGTAAAAAACGGCCGAACTGCTCAGGAAACACATCGTGCCTGCCAATCGGGTACCACGGCTCGGCCGCCAGTTCGTCCTCCTCGTTGCGGGCGGCGGGGATGTCGCGGAAATTGCAGTCCGTCACATACTCGATTTCATCGTAATCATAAAACACGACGCGGCGTTGGCGGGTGACGCCGAAATTCTTGTACAGCATATCGCCGGGAAAAATATTCGCCGCCACCAATTCCTTGATGGCATTGCCGTACTCGCGCACCCCGTGCTCGATGCCGGCCGCGTCGCCCGCCGCCTGGGCATTGGCCAGATACATATTGAGCGGGACCATGCGTCTTTCAATATACAAGTGGCGAATGATGATCTGCTGGTCCTCGATCTCCACCAGCGAGGGCGCGTGGGTTTGCAACTCGGCCAGCAACGCTTCTGAAAAGCGCGCCAGCGGAAAGGCGACGTTGGAATACTCGAGGGTATCGGCCATGCGGCCCACCCGGTCGTGGTGTTTGACCAGTAAATATTTCTGCTTGATCTGCTCGCGCGTGGTGTCCTTGGGGGCCGGATAAAAATCCTTGATCACCTTGAACACGTAGGGAAAGGAGGGCAGGGCAAATACCAGCATGACCAGGCCGCGGATGCCGGGCGCGATTTCAAAGCGGTCCGCCGTGTGCTTCAGATGCTGCAAGAAGTCGCGGTAAAACAGGGTCTTGCCCTGTTTTTGCAGACCGAGGATGGTGTAGATCTCGCTCTTCGGTTTGCGCGGCATGAGGCCGCGTAGAAATTGCACGTAGGCGGAAGGCACTTCCATGTCGACCTGAAAATAGGCGCGCGTGAACGAGAACAGCACGGTGATGTGCTCCTGTTCGTACAGCACCGTGTCGAGCACCAACTCGCCATCGGCGTTGTGCAGGATGGGAATGATGAAGGGATGTTCGCGGTTGCCATTGATGGCCTTGCCGACGATGTAGGCGCCCTTGTTCCGGTAGAACAGGTTGGACAAGACTTGAAAATGATAGTTCGGTTCCAGTGCGTCCGGGCCGAACATCACGGCCAGTCGCGCCTGCACCCGCTGCACGTCCCGTTCCAGGTCTTCGAAGGGGCGCGCCAATTGAAAATTGCCGACGATGCGCAGCAGGGTGAAGGGCAAGCCGTCCTGGTGCGGATAATAGACCCGGTAGGTGGGCAGCAACTCTTCCGTCTCGATGTACTCGGTGGAGACCACGGGACGCACGAAAATAAAATCGTTGTGGAAATAGGTGCGGTGCAGGATCTTGCAGCAGACGGAATTGAAAAACGTTTCTGCCAACTCCGGCTGCTTGTGGCCGGCCAGCAGGCCGATGTAATGGAGCTTGGTTTCGCGCCACACCGCATCCTGCAACTCTTCGCTGGCGTACTCGTCTTCCAGCACTTGCACGCATTCGCGCACGCGGCGGTCGTAGAAATCGATGCGCTCGCGGGCGGCCTGCTGGGCCGCCGGCCAGGCGGCCGTTTCAAAGTAACGGCGCGCCTGCTGGCTGGCCTGGCGAAACAGCCGGTAGTGCTTGTCGAAACCGTCCAGGATCGTGCGCGCGATATCGAACGCGATCTGGGACGACAGCAGTTTCGGAAACGCGGCCTGGCTCATGGCAGTGATAAAGATGAAGCGCCTGGCGGCGCCGTCCTTACTTTGTTTCCGCGAACAATTCGCGGCCGATCAGCATGCGGCGGATTTCACTGGTGCCCGCGCCGATTTCATACAGCTTGGCATCGCGCCACAGGCGGCCGACGGGGTACTCGTTGATGTAGCCGTTGCCGCCCAGCGCCTGGATGGCTTCGCCGGCCATCCAGGTGGCCTTCTCGGCGCTGTAGAGGATGGCGCCGGCGGCGTCTTTGCGCAGGTTGCGGATTTGCTCGGGCGACGTGGCCCGGTCGCACGCCTGGCCGACGGCGTAGACATACGCTTTGCAAGCCATCATGGTCGAATACATATCGGCCAGCTTGCCCTGCATGAGCTGGAATTCGCCGATGGGCTGGCCGAATTGCTTGCGCTCGTGCACATAGGGAACGACGGCATCCATGCAGGCCGCCATGATGCCCAGCGGACCGCCCGACAGCACGGTGCGCTCGAAGTCCAGGCCCGACATCAGTACGTTGACGCCCTTGCCCAGGCCGCCAAGCACGTTCTCGGCCGGCACTTCGCAATCCTGGAATACGAGCTCGCCCGTGTGCGAACCGCGCATGCCCAGCTTGTCGAGCTTTTGGGCAATACTAAAACCTTTGAAATTCTTTTCAATCAGGAAGGCGGTCATGCCGCGGGGACCTGCTTCCAGGTCGTTCTTGGCGTAGACCACCAGCACGTCGGCGTCGGGGCCGTTGGTGATCCACATTTTCGTGCCGTTGAGCACCCAGCGGTCGCCCTTGAATTCAGCCTTGAGCTTCATGCTGACGACGTCGGAGCCAGCGTTGGGCTCGGACATGGCCAGCGCGCCCACGTGTTCGCCGGAAATCAGCTTGGGCAGATATTTGTGTTTCTGCTCTTCCGTGCCGTTGCGCTTGATCTGGTTGACGCACAGGTTCGAGTGGGCGCCGTAGGACAGGCCGACCGAGGCGGAAGCGCGGGAGATTTCTTCCATGGCCACGATGTGGGCCAGGTAGCCCATGCCGGCGCCGCCGTATTCCTCGCCGACGGTGATGCCGAGTACCCCTAACTCGCCCATTTTCTTCCACAGGTCCATGGGAAACTGGTCGCTGCGGTCGATTTCCGCGGCGCGGGGGGCGATTTCCGCTGCGGCAAACTGTTGCACCGCTTCGCGCAGCGCGGCGATGTCTTCGCCATGATCAAAGGTCAAGCCTGGCAGGTGCAGCATGGGATCCTCACGGAAATCGTTGAATAAAAAAGGGGATGATACGCCCAAGTGACGTTAACGTAAACGTAAAGCAGGTTCAGGCGGCGTCGGCATTGTCGGTGTGTTCCGCCTCCGCCCCGGTTGCGCCCGCCAGCATGCGGCGGCACTGGGCTTCGTGGGCCGCCACTTCGGCCAGCGCCACCTCGATGTCGGCCCGCTGCTGCTCCAGGGTTTCGCGCTGGTGGGCCAGCACGCCCAGAAAACGGTTCATCTGGGCCACGGTGTCCTTGGGCGACTCGTACATATCGACGATGCTTTTGATTTCGGACAGGGTCAGCCCCAGACGCTTGCCGCGCAGGGTCAATTTCAAGCGGGTACGGTCGCGCGCCGTGTAGACGCGGTTGCGCCCGCCTGCGCCTTCGCGGCTGGGGCTGAGCAAGCCATGGTCTTCGTAAAACCGGATCGCGCGGGCGGTGATGTCGAATTCGCGGGCCAGTTCGGCGATGGTGTAAGTAGGCATGGTGCGTGATCGCTTAGAATGGGTTGGCGCTCTGGACACGTGACGTCGACGTTTACGTTTACGTTAGCGTCAACTCCATTGTAGCGCCGTCGTCTTCCCCGAACCAGAAAGTTTGCCATGAACGCCCTCGAAGCCCAACTCGACTATCCCTTGGGCGATGCCCTGCCTGCCATCGGCACCACCATGACCATCGCGCCTGGCCTGGCATGGCTGCGCATGCCGCTGCCCTTCGCGCTCGACCACATCAATCTGTGGCTGCTGGACGACGGAGAAGGCTACGCGGCGGTCGATTGCGGCGTGTCGCTCGATGCCACCCGGGATGCCTGGCAGCAAATCTTCAGCGGCCCGATGCACAATCAGCCCCTGACGCGCGTGCTGGCCACCCACTGCCATCCCGACCACATCGGCCTGTCCGACTGGCTGTGCCAGCGTTTCAAGGCGCCGTTCTGGATCACCACGGGCGAGTATGGCTTCGGGCGCATGATGTCGGCCGGGCTGCCCGGTGTGGACGGCACGGCGGCGATCCCCCATTTTCAAAAGCACGGCCTGGCGGGCGAGGCCTTGATGGCCCAGTTCGAAACCCGCAAAAACTATTTTCCTTCTCTGGTGCCGGCCGTGCCGCTGGCTTACACGCGCATGCAGCATGGTGATGTCGTTACCATCGGCGAGCACGGCTGGCGTGTCATCACGGGTTTCGGCCACTCGCCCGAGCACGCCTCCCTGTATTGCGAGCAATTGAAGGTACTGATTTCCGGCGACATGGTGTTGCCGCGCATTTCCACCAATGTATCGGTGTTCGCCGTCGAGCCCGAAGGCAATCCGCTGCAGCTTTACCTGGACTCGCTGGGCCGCTTTGCCGACCTGCCGGAAGACACCCTGGTGCTGCCTTCCCACGGCCGCCCTTTCCGCGGATTGCACACGCGGATTCAACAATTGCGCGACCACCATGCCGCGCGCCTGGCCGAGGTGGCGGCCGCCTGCGCGACGCCCCAGTCTGCCATGGACATCGTGCCACTGATGTTCAAGCGGCCCCTCGATGCCCACCAGCTCAGCTTTGCCCTGGGCGAGGCGCTGGCCCATTTGCACCTGCTGTGGGCCGATGGCACATTGTCACGCCGGGTCGATGAAATGGGAAATATCCAATTTGTACATGCCTTGGACAAATAAAACCTATTGCCAAGGCCTCTTGTCTATCGAATAAACCACTTCGCGTCATAATATGCGCCACATTGTTCGCGGCAGGGGCAAGAGCCGGTATATACTCACATAATTGTTACATCGTAACTGTGCGATTGTCACGATCGGTCTCAGCAGGCAAGAGACTGACTTTCATCCCTTTGCATGAAATAGTGCCAACCATGAATTCTTCAAACGAACGGGAAAGTTTCAGTGTAAGGCTGCAACAAGCACTGAAAAACGCGCATTATTCGCCGGACAGTCCCACGCGTCTGGCCCGCGAATTTAACATTCGCTTCGATGGCAGGCCCATCACCGTCCACGCTGCCCGCAAGTGGCTGGTGGGCGAAGCCATTCCCACCCAGGAAAAGTTGCGCATGATCGCCCAGTGGCTGGGCGTACCGGCCGAGTGGCTGCGTTTCGGTGGCGGCGACGTCGCTTCGGCCGGTGGCGACAATGCCAACGGTTTATCCCGTTTCGAGTCGGCCGACGTCAAGCTGATCGCCGACCTGCAGCGCCTCGACGACCACCATCGCCAGATCGCCCGCGAATTCATCCGCATGCTGGTGCGCATCAACTACCAGAAGTAAGCCGCCGCCTCCCCCGCGGACAGCGTCCGCCGTGGGCAATGCCCGCCCCCTCTCCCTTCCTGCTTAATCCCAAGCCCATGCTGTGGCAAACTAACAAATACCGTGCGGCAATTTACGTGCCGTGCGCGCACTCCTGCCCCGGTGCGGTATGGTGAGCCACGGTGTCGATTCGGCCACCCACAAAAATTCCAGCTAGCAATTATGAAAAGCGCAGCACAAACGGCCCAATCGGGGCCATAATCAAATCAGCGCTTTGAACGAGCATCACCTTGATCGCCACGCAGCCGAGGATTTAGCCGCCTTATGAAAAGCAACTACAGCAACACCGCGCAGCTGAAAGAATTGATGACCGTACCGCCGATGACCGCGGCCCAACATGCCGAAGTGATGCGCAAACGCATCCAGCACCGCAGGATGGTAGAAGAAGCGAAAGAATTAAAACAGGCGGACAGCTGGCAGGTCGAAAAACGCTAGCGGTGCTTGATTAGTCAAGCATCTGGGTTCGCTGGCGCCTTCATGCCCGCCCAGCGGGGTGCCAGGCTGTGTTCCACATGTACCAGGTCAAGTACCCTGGCAATGCTGTGGTCGACCATCTCGGCGATCGAGCCAGGGTGCTGATAAAAGCTGGGCAGGGGCGGAAACACGATGCCGCCCATTTCCGTGACGGCCGTCATGTTGCGCAGGTGCGCCAAATTGAACGGCGTCTCGCGCACCATCAGCACCAGCCGGCGGCGCTCCTTGAGCACCACATCGGCCGCCCGCGCAATCAGATTGTCGGACAGGCCCAGCGCCACGGCCGCCAGGGTTTTCATGGAGCAGGGCGCCACGATCATGCCATCCGACTGAAATGAACCACTGGCAATGGCCGCGCCCACGTCGCGGTTGCGGTAGACCACGTCGGCCAGCGCCTCCACCTCGCGCCGCTGCATGCCCACTTCCTCATGCAGGGTCAGATGGGCGGCGTCCGAGATCACCAAGTGGCTCTCGACGCCTTGAATGGCTTGCAAATGCTGCAGCAGGCGCACGCCGTACACGGCGCCGGTGGCGCCCGTGATGGCAACGACCAGGCGCCGCGGCCGCATGTGCCCGCCTTCGGCTTCAGGCATCGAGCAAGGTTTTCAGTTCGCCCGATTCAAACATCTCGTTCATGATGTCCGAGCCGCCGATGAATTCGCCCTTGACGTAGAGCTGGGGAATGGTCGGCCAGTTGGAAAAGTCCTTGATGCCCTGGCGCACTTCCGGGTCGTCCAGCACATTGACGGTGGCGATGTTTTGCACGCCGCAGGCCTTCAGGATCTGGATGGCGCGGCTGGAAAAGCCGCACTGGGGAAACTGCGCGGTGCCCTTCATGAACAGCACGACGGGCGTGCTGCTGACGGTCTCTTTGATCCAGGTTTGTACATCGCTCATGATTGCCTCTGGTGAAAATGATTGGATGCCGAGCATTTTATAAGAAATCGCGGGGGAGGGTCGCCGCCGCCCCCGTCGCCCCCTTCGCCGGTTTAGCGCTTGAGCTTGGCGAACGCCGCCGCCATGCTGCCCGAAGCCACCGGTTCCGGCCGGCGCTGCTGCTGGTGCTGGGCCAGGCGCTTGCCGTCGTTGCGGTCGGCCCGCTGCTCGGGCTTGGCGCCCGGCTGGGGTGCGCTGTCCGTCAGGCGCATGGTCAAGGCGATGCGTTTTCTCTTTTCATCGACTTCCAGTACTTTCACCTTGACCACCTGGCCCGCCTTGACGACCGTGTGCGGATCTTTTACGAAAGTGTTCGAGAGGGCGGAAATGTGGACCAGGCCATCCTGGTGCACGCCGATGTCGACGAAGGCGCCGAACGCGGCCACATTGGTGACCACGCCTTCCAGGATCATATCCGGCCGCAAATCGCGGATCTCCTCGACCCCGTCTTTAAAGGTCGCGGTGGTGAATTCCGGACGGGGATCGCGGCCCGGCTTTTCCAGCTCTTTTAATATGTCCGTGATGGTGGGCACGCCGAACCGCTCATCCGCATAGCGGGCCGGCTGCAAGGTTTTAAGGAGACCCGCGTCGCCGATGACACTCTTGAGGTCTCTTTTTAAATCCGCCAGGATTTTTTCCACCAGGGGATACGATTCCGGGTGCACGGCCGAGGCGTCGAGGGGATTGCTGCTGCCCATCACTCGAAGGAAACCGGCGGCCTGTTCAAACGTTTTTTCTCCCAGCCGCGGCACCGCCTTCAAGGCTGCCCGCGAAGCAAACGCACCTTTCAGATCGCGGTAGCTGACAATGCTCTGGGCCACGCTGCCCGACAGGCCCGACACCCGCGCCAGCAGGGGCGCCGAGGCCGTGTTGACGTCGACCCCGACGGCGTTGACGCAATCTTCCACCACCGCATCGAGCGAGCGCGCCAATTGGGTCTGCGACACGTCGTGCTGGTACTGGCCCACGCCGATTGATTTCGGATCGATTTTGACGAGTTCGGCCAGTGGATCCTGCAGGCGGCGGGCAATTGACACGGCGCCCCGCAGCGACACATCCATGTCGGGCAATTCTTTCGACGCGAATTCGGAGGCGGAATACACGGACGCGCCCGCTTCCGACACGACAATCTTGGTCAATTTCAGTTCCGGACGCTGCTTGATGAGGTCCTGGACGAGCTTGTCCGTCTCGCGCGAAGCGGTGCCGTTGCCGATGGAAATCAGCGAGACATTGTGCCTGGCCGCCAATTGACCCAGCAGGTGCAGGGAGCCGTCCCAGTCGTTCTTCGGCTGGTGAGGATAAATGACGGCCGTGTCGACCACCTTGCCGGTGGCATCGACCACCGCCACTTTCACACCCGTGCGCAGGCCGGGATCGAGGCCCATGGTGGCGCGCGGGCCGGCCGGGGCCGCCAGCAGCAAGGCCTTCAGATTGAGGGCGAACACATTGATGGCGTCCAGCTCCGCTTTTTCGCGCAGGGCGCCCATCAACTCCGTTTCCAGATGCATGAAACTTTTGACGCGCCAGGTCCAGCGGGCCGTGTCCGACAGCCACTTGTCGGCGGGCCGGCCTTCGTTCCTGATGCCGAAGCGGGCGGCGATGCGGCCTTCGCAAGGATTTAACGGCGCATCCCACTTCGGCTTTTCCACTTCCGTGTCCAGCCGCAGGATGACATCCAATACCCCTTCGCGGCGGCCGCGCAACAGGGCCAGGGCGCGATGGGACGGCACCGTGGACAGGTTTTCGGCGTAATCGAAATAATCGGCAAACTTTTCGCCCTCGTCCTGCTTTCCCTCGACCACTTTCGATTGCACCACGCCATGCTCGCGCACATAGTCGCGCAGGGCCGCCAGCAAAGTGGCGTCCTCGGCAAAGCGCTCCATCAGGATCTGGCGGGCCCCATCCAGCGCCGCTTTGGTGTCGGGCACGCCCGGGTTGGCGCCGTCGTCGCTCGTAAAAGCGTCCCGCAGATAAGCGCTTGCAGCGTCATCCGGCACCAGGGTCGGATCGGCCAGCAGGGCGTCGGCCAGGGGGGCCAGGCCTGCCTCGACGGCGATCTGGGCCTTGGTGCGGCGTTTTTGTTTATACGGTAGATACAGATCTTCCAGCCGCGTCTTGTCCTCGGCGTGCATGAGCTGGTCCAGCAGGGCCGGGGTCATCTTGTTCTGTTCGGTGATGGAGGCGACGATGGCGCTTCTTCTTTCTTCCAGCTCGCGCAGGTAGCGCAGGCGCTCTTCCAGCAGGCGTAGCTGGATGTCGTCGAGGCCGCCCGTGGCTTCCTTGCGGTAGCGGGCAATAAACGGCACGGTGGCGCCTTCGTCAAGCAGGGCAATGGCGGCGGCCACCTGGACGGGTTTGGCGGCCAGTTCTACGGCGAGGCGTTGTTCAATCGAAGGCAGCATGGTCTATGGATCCGGAAAGTCGAGGCAGGATGATAAAGCATCGAACAAAAGTGGAAACCTACTTTTGTTCGGGCTTGGCAAAAAATCACTGGCAAAGCCAGACGATTTTTGAGGGAGAAACCACGCAAGATCGCAAACTCATCCGTGTCCTAGCAATCGGGAACTGATGAAAAGCCCGGCTTGTCATGGCGGCGCTTTCAGGCGATGATGTCAGACGGACGCGGCAGAAGTTGTAGTATGGAATCGTCGATCCCATCCAAGCGGCGCGGCGAAGTAGGGCGGAATGACGCATAATATCGGGTCTTGTCTTTTTTGATACAGAATGCAAAGAACAATGCACACCTCGGATGCCAGGCGCGACGAACTGATGGAAGCTCCCGGCGGGCCAGCGCCCGCAAGCGCACCTGTCGCCACCCCTGCGGCCAGCCCGGCAACCTCCCTGCACGGCGTGCAACTGGCTCCGCCTGTCGCCAGCTGGCTGCAGCGGGTCGATGCGGCAGCCCATCCCCGGCCCAAGCTAAACGTCGATATCAAGGATCCCAAGCAGGTCCAGTACAAATTCGTCTACGTGCTCGCTCCCACCAGCGGCGGCCGCCACGTGGCCCTGTGCCTGTGCAAGGCAAGGCTGCGCCCGAACGGAGAAGTGGCCGCGGCCAGCCCCGTCAGCGAAGTGTTCAGTTTGCTCTCGGCCCCGCCCGCTTACCTGGAGGGCGACGATGAAGACCTGGTGCGTTTCTTTATCGCCATGCGCAGCGGCGCCTCCCAGACCAGCACCGCCACCGAGCCCAAGGGCAAGATCGGGGCCATCCTGCTGCAAATGCTGCTCGAGCAAGACAAGCTGTTGTGGGCCAATTCCTGGCCCGATATGTCGAACGGCCTGGTCTATCCCCTGCAGGCGGGACCGGTCCGCAAGGCCAATCTGGTGTGGCGCGACGAAGGCCGCACGGCGCGGCTGGGCTGGCAAGTGGAGCCGGCCAAGGGCGCGACTCACAGCGCGGCCGACCAGATCGACTACATGTTGCCCACCGATCCGCCGTGGTACATCGACAACCTGTCCTGCGGCGCACTGGAACTGAACCGGGGCGGCGTCGATATTTCCCTGGCCGAGTTGCAAGCCCTGGTGGCCCAGGCGCCCGCGCTGACGGGCAATGACAAGAAACGGGTGTCGCAACTTCTGCTGGCCCACGGCTTGCAGCAATTGATGCCCTTGCCCCAGCCGCTGACCCAGCGCCTGCGCGACGACGTCAAACCCAAACCCTGGCTGATGCTCGACAGCGTGCAGCTGGCCGATGGCGGCAGCCAGCGCTGGCACGACATGGCCGTGCTCTCTTTCGACTACGACGGCGAGCGGGTCTCCTTCGACCCCGACCAGCGGGTGGTCCGCCAGCAGGGCGACGTGACGGAAGTGATCGCGCGCGATGCCGAGGCCGAAGCCGCCGCCCTGGCCTCCTTGAAGGCGCTGGGCTTCCGCAAACCTGCCACCCCGCCCTTGAACGGCCTGGTGGGGGCACTGCAACTGGAATCGCAAGCGCACTGGATCCGCTTTGCCGCCAGCGGTCTCGACGAACTGCTGGACGCCGGCTGGCACATCCAGCGCGCCAAGCATTATCGCTACGACGTGGTGCCGGTGGACCAGTGGTATGCGGACATCGACCAGCCGGCCGAAGCAAACAACGCCTGGTTCGAGCTGGAACTGGGCATCGTCGTCAACCAGAAGCGGGTGCCCCTGCTGCCCGTGCTGGTGCAATTGATACGCAACGCCCCCAGCGACTTCGATCCCGACGTGCTGGCTGCCCACGCCGATACGGACCAGATGCTGGCGCCCCTGCCGGACGGCCTGCGGGTCGCGCTGCCATGGGGCCGCTTGAAACCGATTCTCGGCACCTTGGGCGAACTGTATTTCAGCGACAAGATCAAGAACAAGGTGCGCCTGTCGACCCTGGACGCGGCCCGCCTGGAAGAACTGGCGCGTGGCACCGCGCTGGAGTGGCACGGCGGCGAGCAGCTGCGGGAGACGGGCCGCAAGCTGAGTCTGTTTGGCTCCGTGCAAAAAGTGCCGGCCCCGGCCGGACTGCGCGCCACCCTGCGCGATTACCAGGCCGACGGTCTGGCGTGGATGCAATTCCTGCGCGAATACGACCTGGCCGGCATCCTGGCCGACGACATGGGTCTGGGCAAAACCGTGCAGACCCTGGCCCACATCCTGGTGGAAAAGGAAGCGGGCCGCCTGACCAGCCCCGCGCTGGTGATCGCCCCCACCAGCCTGATGACGAACTGGCAGGACGAGGCCGCCCGCTTCGCTCCCGATCTGCGCGTGTTGCTGCTGCAGGGTAAGGAGCGGATGGACTTGTTCGACCGCATCGACGATTGCGACCTGATTCTCACCACCTACGCCCTGCTGCCGCGCGACGAAGAAAAGCTGCGCCAGCACAGTTATCACCTGGTGATCCTGGACGAATCGCACTACATCAAGAACAACCGCTCGAAGGCAGCCCAGAGCGCCGGCTTGCTCAATGCCCGCCATCGCCTCTGCCTGACCGGCACGCCGCTGGAAAATCATCTGGGCGAACTGTGGTCGCAATTCCACTTCCTGCTGCCGGGCCTCTTGGGCGACGAAAAAACCTTTAACGCGCAGTTCCGCCACCCCATCGAGCGCCAGGACGATCCCCTGCGCCGCACGCTGTTGAATCGCCGCATCCGTCCCTTCCTGCTGCGCCGGACCAAGGACAATGTCGCCAAGGAACTGCCGCCGAAAACGGAGATGGTGCGCAAGGTCGAACTGTCGGGCGCCCAGCGCGACCTCTACGAGACAGTGCGCCTTGCCATGGACAAGAAGGTGCGCGACGAGATCGACAAGAAGGGCGTGGCGCGCAGCCAGATCGTCATCCTCGAAGCGCTGTTGAAACTGCGCCAGGTCTGCTGCGATCCGAGATTGGTCAAGGCGCTGCCGTCGCGCAAGAAGGAATCGGGCTCGGCCAAGCTGATCGACCTGATGCAGATGGTCGATGACCTCTTGCAGGAAGGCCGCAAGATCCTCGTGTTTTCCCAGTTCACCAGCATGCTCGAATTGATCGAAGAGGAACTGGACGCGCGCCGCATCCCCTACGCCTTGCTGACGGGGGAAACCAAGGACCGTGCCGCCCAGGTGGCCGCATTCCAACAGGGCGCCGTGCCGATCTTCCTGATCAGCCTGAAAGCGGGCGGGGTCGGCTTGAATCTGACGGCGGCCGATACCGTCATTCACTACGATCCCTGGTGGAATCCGGCGGCGGAAAACCAGGCCACCGACCGTGCCTGGCGCATTGGCCAGGACAAGCCCGTGTTCGTCTATAAACTGATTGCCAAGGGCACCCTGGAAGAAAAAATCCAGCTGCTGCAGCAAAAGAAACAGGACCTGGCCCAATCCATCCTGGCCGATGGCGAAGCCAACAAGCTGGTCTTGACCCAGGAAGATTTGCAGGCGATTTTCGCCCCGCTCGAAGACTAGGAGCCGCCATGGCCGTGCCCGCCGCCGAGCGCTTGCTCGCCATTGCAGAAATCGGTGGAGATATTGCCTGGGTGGTCGACCTGCCGGGTGGCGAACTCAGCTACCTGAGCCCGGCGGTAGAGCAACTGAGCGGTTATTCCGCCGAGCAATGGCAAGCGCGCGAGGGCGCCACGGCGGCGATGTTTGCCGAGCTGATGGCCGGACTGCCGGCGCGCCTGTCTCGTCTGCGGGCGGGCGACCAGAGCCGGCGCCGCCTGGTGCGCGAAGTGGAACTGCCGCATCGCAAGGGGCACAAGGTGGCGGTGGAAATCATTTCTTCGGTGATGGGCGATCCAAAGGGCGTGCCCACGGCCCTGGTCGGCATTGTGCGCGACATCGCCTCGCGCCGCGAACACGAGGCGGGCCAGCGCCGTTTCGCCAGCATGCTCAACCACGAGTTTCGCACCCCGCTCTCCACCATCGACGGCGCCATCCAGCGCCTGCAGGTGACGGGCGCCGCCGCCGATCCCGCCACCCTTGACCGCTACCGCAAAATCGGCAATGCGGTCGACCAGATGATCGCCATGCTGGAGCACTACCTGTCGCCCGACGTCGTCGCCGCCAGCGGCACGTCGGCCCGTGCCGACCGGGTCAATCCGCGCCGCTTGCTGGAAGAAGGCGCGGCCCTGGTGCGCGCGGCAGGGCGGGAAGCGCTGCTGGACCTGGGCAAATTGCCCGACAGCCTGCGCGGCCAGCCCGAGGGTTTGCGGCTGGCGCTGAAGGTGCTGGTCGACAACGCCGTGCAATACGGGCCGCCCGACGCCCCCATCCGTTTAAGCGGCGACATCACCAGCAGCGGTATCCGCCTGAGCGTCGCCGATCAGGGCGCCGGTGTACCGGCAGGCGAACAGGAAGCGATTTTTGGTAAAAATATCCGCGGCAGCAATAGCGGGACATTGCCTGGCGCCGGCCTGGGCTTGTACATGGCCCGTTCCGTGGTCGAAGTGCATGGCGGTGTAATTACACTGCAGCAGGGCCCGAATGAGAACGATCGTGGGGCGCGCACCACGCAGTTTAGTATTAATCTTCCAATCCGTACTTCCGTAGGGAAAGATGTTGCATCGGCAGGTCACAGCAGTGATAATTCCGGTAACAAATTTTAAGTTGGCACTGGGCATCGATCATGTCCGGGGTTTTGCCTAACGATTGACCGCCAACCCATGACCACCATCCTCATCGTTGAAGACAACGGCGACTACGCCGACGACATGGCGGAATTCCTGCGCGAGCAGGGGCACGACGTGGTCATCGCCACCAACGCCGCCGATATGTGGCTGGCGCTGACCAAAACGCCCACCGCCGTCGTCGTCCTCGACCTGGGCCTGCCTGACGAAGACGGCTTTACGGTGATTCCCCGCATGCGCCAGCTGTACCCGGAAATCGGCCTGCTGGTGCTGACGGGCCGGGTCGCCTTCGACAACCGCATTCTCGGCCTGCAACTGGGCGCCGACCACTACCTCAGCAAACCCATCAAATTTCCCGAGCTGGCCGCCCACATCGAGGCGCTCGACCGCCGCGTGCGGCCCCAGGAACCGGTCCTGCCGCCCAGCAAGTGGAACTTGCGGGTCAGCGCCCGCCAGCTGGAATTGATGGGCGCGGTGATCGACCTGACGGAAAAGGAATGCAATTTCCTGCACCTGTTGACGATCAACACCCGCGCTGTGCCGCGCCAGGTGATCGTGGCCGGCATGGGCGGCGACGAAGCGGACGCCAGCCGCCGGGTCGACATGCTGGTGTATCGTTTGCGCAAAAAAGCCCGCTCCGGCCTGGGCCAGGATTTGCCGCTGCGCAGCGCCTACGGCGAAGGCTACAGCCTCTCGGCAGGATTTACCCTGTCATAAACGGTAATTGGGGACAGAGTCGGGCGGCCTGGCGTAAAATGGCATTTTTGCCTGTCTCGTCGCCATGGCCCGCCTGCCCCGCCTGATCGTCCCCAACGCTCCCCACCATATTATTCAACAGGGTCACGACCACGGCGTGATCTTTCGGGATGCGCAAGACCACGAGCAATTTTTAAGCTGGCTGCGCGACAGCGCCCGCCATTACAAGGTCGCCATCCACGCTTACACGCTGCTGCCGCAGCAATTTCAATTGCTGGCCACCCCACCCGACAGCGACAGCCTGGGCGCCTTTTTGCAACGCACGGGGCGGTATTACGTTCCCTGGTTCAACGCCAAGCATGGCCGCGCGGGCAGCCTGTTTGCCGGCCGTTTCAAGGCCTCCGTGCTGGAGGCGGCGCAATTTTTCCTCCCCTGCAGCCAGTACATTGAATTTTGCACGGTGCGGGATGGGGCAGGGCAGGCCGTAATCGATCCCCTCCGCCATCCCTGGTCCAGTTATGGCCACCATATTGGCCTGCGCAGCGATCCCCTGATCACCGACCACGCCCTGTACTGGGCCCTGGGCAACACGCCGTTTCAGCGCGAGGCGGTCTACAAAGCGATGTGTGAGCGTGCGCTCACTGTCGCTCAGACCAAGGAAATTGAAGCTGCCGTGTTGACTGGCTGGCCGCTGGGCAGCAGGGCGTTCAAGGACGAACTGGCCCGCAAGACCGCCCGCCAGGTGACCCCCGCCAAACGCGGCCGCCCCTTCAAGCCGAAGGGCATCGACTCTGTCCCCAATTAAAAATTACTCGATTTTAATTTCAATTAATCTGACTCCGACCCTAATTGTTCTATTTGAACTTTTTGCTGCGTTGCGATAAGGTCGTTCTTCACTTGTACTCATGCTGTGGAGAATTCGATGATTGCCCAAGGTTTATACGATCCTGCCAACGAACATGACGCCTGCGGCGTCGGCTTCGTCGCCCACATCAAGGGCAATAAATCGCACTCCATCATCGAGCAGGGGCTCCTGATCCTCAAAAACCTCGACCACCGGGGGGCAGTGGGCGCCGACAAGCTGATGGGCGATGGCGCCGGCATCCTGATCCAGATTCCCGACCAGTATTTCCGCGACGAGATGGCCAAGCAGGGCGTGGAATTGCCGCCGCCCGGCGAATACGGGGTGGGGATGGTCTTCCTGCCGAAAGAAAACGCCTCGCGCATCGCCTGCGAGCAGGAAATCGAGCGCGCCGTGCGCATTGAAGGCCAGGTAGTGCTGGGCTGGAGAAACGTGCCCATCGACGAAGCCATGCCCATGTCGCCCACCGTGCGCGCCAAGGAACCCGTGATCCGCCAGATTTTTATCGGCCGCGGCCCGGACATCATGGTCACCGACGCCCTCGAGCGCAAACTCTACGTGATCCGCAAATCCTCCGGCCACGCCATCCAGGCCCTGAAACTTTTGCACGGCAAGGAATTCTTCGTCCCCTCGATGTCGGCCCGCACCATCGTCTACAAGGGCTTGCTGCTGGCCGACCAGGTGGGGATTTACTACAAGGATTTGCAAGATCCCCGCTGTATTTCGGCCCTGGCCCTGGTGCACCAGCGCTTTTCCACCAACACCTTCCCCGAATGGCCCCTGTCCCACCCTTACCGCCTGATCGCCCACAACGGCGAGATCAACACGGTCAAAGGCAATTTCAACTGGATGCGCGCCCGCGAAGGGGTGATGAAGTCGGCCGTGCTGGGCGAAGATCTGGCTAAACTGTTTCCACTGATTTACGAAGGCCAGTCCGATACGGCTTGCTTCGACAATGCCCTGGAACTGTTGATCATGTCGGGCTACCCGATTGCCCAGGCCATGATGATGATGATTCCCGAAGCCTGGGAAAACCACGGCTTGATGGACGACAACCGCAAGGCCTTCTACGAGTACTACGCCTCGATGATGGAACCCTGGGACGGCCCGGCCGCCATGGCGTTCACGGACGGCCGTCACATCGGCGGCACCCTCGACCGCAATGGCTTGCGGCCTGCCCGCTACATCGTCACCGACGACGACCTGGTGGTGATGGCCTCCGAGTCCGGCACCCTGCCGATCGCGGAATCGAAGATCATCCAGAAGTGGCGGCTGCAGCCCGGCAAGATGTTCCTGATCGACCTGGAAGCGGGCCGCATCATCGATGACAAGGAACTCAAGGACATGTACGCCAATGCCAAGCCGTATAAGGCCTGGATCAATTCGGTGCGCATCAAGCTGGGCGAACTGAAAATGGCGGAAAGCCAGCTGGCCCACAACCGGGCCAAGAGCGCCCAGGGCGAGCAGGACACCCCGACCGTGCTGGACCGCCAGCAAGCCTTCGGCTACACCCAGGAAGACTTGAAATTCCTGATGGCTCCCATGGCCGTGCTGGCCGAGGAAGCGACCGGCTCAATGGGCAACGACTCGCCCCTGGCCGTGATGTCGAACAAATTGAAACCCCTGTACAACTACTTCAAGCAGCTGTTTGCCCAGGTGACCAACCCGCCGATCGACCCCATCCGCGAAGCGATGGTGATGTCGCTGGTGTCGTTCATTGGCCCCAAGCCCAACCTGCTCGACACCAACAACGTCAACCCGCCCATGCGGCTGGAAGTGTCGCAGCCCGTGCTGGGATTTGATGACATGGTGCGACTGCGTAACATCAGCGCCCACACAGGCGGCAAGTTTAAGTCGTACGAGCTCAACATCTGCTATCCCGTCGCCTGGGGCAAGGAGGGCATCGAAGCCTCGCTGGCCTCGCTGTGCGCAGAAGCGGTCGACGCCGTCAAATCGGGCCACAACATCCTGATCGTGTCGGACCGCGCGGTGTCGAGCGCCCAGGTTGCCATCCCCGCCCTGCTGGCCACCTCGGCCATTCACCAGCACCTGGTTGGCCGCGGCCTGCGCGCCTCCACCGGCCTGGTGGTGGAAACGGGCTCGGCCCGCGAGACCCACCATTTCGCCTTGCTGGCCGGCTTTGGCGCCGAGGCTGTGCACCCTTATCTGGCGATGGAAACCCTGACCGAACTGGCCGCCGGCCTGGGCAAGGAAATGTCCGCCGAGAAGGCGATTTACAACTACACCAAGGCCATCGGCAAGGGCCTGCTCAAGGTGATGTCGAAGATGGGCATCTCCACCTATATGTCCTACTGCGGTGCGCAGATTTTCGAAGCGGTGGGCTTGAACAAATCCCTGGTCAACAAATACTTCCGCGGCACGGCCTCCGGCGTGGAAGGCATCGGCGTGTTCGAGGTGGCGGAAGAAGCGCTGCGCCTGCACAAGCTGGCTTTCGGCAAGGATCCCCTGCTGGCCGAAGCGCTCGACGCAGGCGGCGAATATGCCTACCGCGTGCGCGGCGAAGACCATATGTGGACACCGGACGCCATCGCGAAACTGCAGCATTCGACGCGCGCCAACAATTTTAATAGCTATAAAGAATACGCCCAGCTCATCAACGACCAGACCCGCCGCCATCTGACCTTGCGGGGCCTGTTCGAATTCAAGCTCGATCCCGCCAAAGCGATCCCGCTCGATGAAGTCGAGCCCGCCAAGGACATCGTCAAGCGCTTTGCCACCGGCGCCATGTCCTTGGGCTCCATCTCCACGGAAGCGCACGCGACTTTGGCGATCGCCATGAACCGCATCGGCGGCAAATCCAACACGGGCGAGGGCGGCGAAGATCCGGCCCGCTACACGCAAGAGCTGAAAGGCATCCCCATCAAACAGGGCGCCACCATGGCCAGCGTCATCGGTGCGCACAATGTCGCCGTCGACATTCCTCTGCAGGAAGGCGACTCCCTGCGCTCGCGCATCAAGCAGGTGGCGTCGGGCCGCTTCGGCGTCACCGCGGAATATCTGAACTCGGCGGACCAGATCCAGATCAAGATGGCCCAGGGCGCCAAGCCCGGCGAAGGCGGTCAGCTGCCCGGCCACAAGGTCTCGGAATACATTGCCAGCCTGCGCTTTTCAGTACCTGGCGTGGGCCTGATCTCGCCGCCGCCCCACCACGATATTTATTCGATCGAGGATCTGGCGCAGCTGATCCACGATCTGAAAAACGCCAATCCGCGCGCCTCCATCTCCGTCAAGCTGGTGTCGGAAGTGGGGATCGGCACCGTCGCCGCCGGCGTCACCAAGGCCAAGGCCGATCACGTGGTGGTGGCCGGTCACGATGGCGGCACCGGTGCGTCTCCCTTGTCGTCCGTAAAACACGCGGGCACGCCGTGGGAACTGGGCCTGGCTGAAACCCAGCAGACCCTGGTGCTCAATGGTCTGCGCAGCCGCATCCGCGTGCAGGCCGACGGCCAGATGAAAACGGGCCGCGACGTCGTCATCGCCGCCATGCTGGGCGCCGACGAGATCGGCTTCGCGACGGCGCCGCTGGTGGTGGAAGGCTGCATCATGATGAGAAAGTGCCACCTGAACACCTGCCCGGTGGGCGTGGCCACGCAAGACCCCGTGCTGCGCGCCAAGTTTGCCGGCAAGCCCGAGCACGTCGTCAACTATTTCTTCTTTGTGGCCGAAGAAGCGAGACAACTGATGGCCCAGCTGGGCATCCGCACCTACGACGAGCTGATCGGCCGCGCCGACCTGCTCGACAAATCGAAAGCCATCTCGCACTGGAAGGCGCTGGGGCTGGATTTCTCGAACATTTTTTACCAGCCCCCCGTCAAGGAAGGCCAGGACATCCACCACACGGAAGAGCAGGACCACGGCCTCGACAAGGCGCTCGATCACAAGCTGATCGCGCAAGCCAAGGCCGCGCTGGAAAAGGCGGAACGGGTCTCGTTCATCTCGCCAGTGCGCAACGTCAACCGCACGGTCGGCACCATGCTGTCGGGCGAAGTGGCGAAACGCTACGGCCACGCCGGCCTGCCGGACGATACCATCCACATCCAGCTGCAGGGCACGGCAGGCCAGTCGGCGGCCGCCTTCCTGGCTGCGGGCATCACCATCGACCTGGTCGGCGAGGGCAACGATTACGTGGGTAAAGGCTTGTCGGGCGGGCGCATCATCGTGCGGCCCAACACGGAATTCCGCGGCTGGGCGGTCGACAACATCATCGTCGGCAACACGGTGCTGTACGGCGCCATTTCCGGCGAAGCGTTTTTCAATGGCGTGGCCGGCGAGCGCTTTGCCGTGCGCAACTCCGGCGCGACGGCGGTGGTGGAAGGTTGCGGCGACCATGGCTGCGAATACATGACGGGCGGCACCGTGGTGCTCCTGGGCGACACGGGCCGCAACTTTGCAGCCGGCATGTCGGGGGGCGTCGCTTATGTGTACGACCCGAAAAACGAGTTTGAAAAGCGCTGCAATCCCACCATGGTCAACCTGGAGCGAGTGCACGCGGCCAAGGAGCAGGGTGATGTGTCCGGCTGGCACAGCCAGGCGCGCGGCGGCGAGCGCGAATCGGACGAGGTGATCTTGAAACGCTTGATCGAGCGCCACTTCAAGCACACGGGCAGTACGCGCGCCCGCTTCCTGCTCGACAACTGGGTCGAGTCGCGCGGCAAGTTCGTCAAGGTGTTCCCGACCGACTACAAGCGCGCCCTGGAAGAAATGCACAACAGCAGCATGGAAGAAGCGGCTGAACAAGCGCCGACCTCCGTCGCAGCCTGATAGACAAGAACAAGGACAAGATCGTGGGAAAAATCACCGGCTTCATGGAATTCAAACGCCAGGACGAGAGCTATCTGCCGCCTGAGCAACGGGTCAAGAACTATCAGGAATTTGTGCTGCACCTGTCGGACCCGGCCGCCAAGGTGCAGGCGGCGCGCTGCATGGATTGCGGCATCCCTTTCTGCAACACGGGCTGCCCCGTCAACAACATCATCCCGGACTGGAACGACCTGGTCTATCACGGCAATTACCGGGCCGCGCTGGATAATCTGCATTCCACGAATAATTTTCCCGAGTTCACGGGCCGCGTCTGTCCGGCGCCGTGCGAATCGGCCTGCACCCTGGCCATCAACAACGACCCGGTGGGCATCAAGTCGATCGAGCACAAGATCATCGACACGGGCTGGGAACACGGCTGGGTCGTGCCCCAGCCGCCGGAGAGCTTGACGGGCAAAAAAGTCGCCATCGTCGGCTCCGGTCCCGCCGGCCTGGCCGCCGCCCAGCAGCTGGCACGCGCGGGCCACGCCGTCACCGTGTTTGAAAAGAGCGACCGCATCGGCGGCCTGCTGCGCTATGGCATCCCCGACTTTAAAATGGAGAAAAGCCATATCGACAAGCGGGTGGCGCAGATGGAAGCGGAAGGCGTGGTGTTCCGCACCAGCACCCTGATCGGCAAGGACTTCCCTGCGTCGGTCAACAACTGGGCCAAGGAAACGATTTTCCCCGAGGACCTTGAGAAGGACTTCGACGCCGTCATCATTGCCGGCGGCGCCGAACAGCCCCGCGACTTGCCCGTTCCCGGCCGTGAACTCAAGGGCGTGCATTTCGCCATGGATTTCCTGCCCCTGCAAAACAAGGTCAACGCGGGCGACAAGGTCAAGGACCAGATCAAGGCCACCGGCAAACACGTGGTCGTGATTGGGGGCGGCGACACGGGCTCCGACTGCGTCGGCACCAGCAACCGCCACGGCGCGGCCTCCGTCGCCCAGTTCGAACTGCTGCCCCAGCCGCCCGAGCAGGAAAACAAACCCCTGGTTTGGCCCTACTGGCCCACCAAGCTGCGCACTTCATCCTCGCACGAAGAAGGCTGCGAGCGCGACTGGGCCGTCGCCACCAAGCGTTTTGAAGGCAAGGGCGGCAAGGTCGACAAACTGATCGCCTG
>JACXTT010002019.1_pt1 | contig 32811 bp, 24 predicted proteins | sample 9270951 | NCBI WGS metagenome assembly JACXTT01 (sample SAMN15532306, study PRJNA645909) | rock metagenome | isolation source: weathered quartz diorite | place: Puerto Rico | collected 2017-06-21
ACCGGCCGGGGGCTCGGGTCCCTGGCTCATCGCGCGACGGCCTGGCGCCGGGAGCGCGCGGCGCGCAGCGTGTTGCGCAGCAAACAGGCGATGGTCAAGGGGCCGATGCCTCCCGGGACCGGGCTGAGGTGTCCGGCCCTCTCCGCCGCCTCGCGCGGGTGCACGTCCCCCACGAGCGTGGTGCCTCTCTCGCGCACCTGGCGGACGCGCGGGGAATCTTCGCCGAACAGAGCGCTGGCCGCCGCGGCGTCCTCCAGGCGGTTGATCCCGACGTCGATCACGGTCGCGCCGTCTCGGATGTGCTCCCCCCGGATGAACGCCGGCCGGCCGACGGCGGCGACGAGCAGATCGGCCTGACGCGTCAGCGCGGGCAGGTTCCGTGTCCTCGAGTGGCACACGGTCACCGTCGCGTCGCGCTGCAGGAGCAGCGTGGAGAGCGGGCGCCCGACGATCTCGCTGCGGCCGACGATGACGGCATGCTGCCCCGCGATCGGCAGCCGGTAGCGATCCAGGAGCTCGACGACGCCTGCCGGGGTGCACGGCACCGGGGCGTCGAGACGAAGGAGCAGGCGGCCGGCGTTCAGAGGATGCAGGCCGTCGACGTCCTTGGCCGGGTCGAGCGCCAGAATCACCGCCAGCCGGTCCAGGGGTCGCGGCACCGGGAGCTGGACCAGAATTCCGTCGAGATCGGGGTCCTCGTTGAGACGTCGCAGGCGGGCGAGGAGATGGCCCTGCGTGATGGTGGACGCCAGCCGGATTTCCTCCGAGCGGATCCCGACCTCCGCGCACGCGGCCATCTTGTTCCTGACGTAAACCTGCGACGCCGGATCCTCGCCGACGATCACCGCCGCGAGACGCGGGGCGACTCCTCCTCCCGCCCGAAGCGCCGCGACCTCGCGCGCGACCTCCTCGCGGATCGTCCTCGCCACCGCCGTCCCATCCAGCAGCTGGGCCGTCACCCGGCTCACTCCTTGGCGATTTGCTTGTGGAAGGTGAACGACAGAGTGTGGGTCTCGGCGCCAATTTGAAGGAAGGAGAAGATCATCTGGATCTCCTTCCACTTCCCCTGGAGCGGGCCGAACAGGAGAAGCCGCTCCCGCTTCTTCCCTTTCCCGATCGTGGTGCTGCTGTCATAGAGGACGGGCGCGACGCGGTCGATCATCGCCTGGGGATCGTCGACGCCGGCGCTCGCGGCGGTCCGGTACAGGTCGGTCAGGTCGATCCCGAACTCCTGGGTCTTCCCGTCCGTGAAGACGACCACGTTGCCGGGTTGGAACACGACGTCGGCGGCCGATTTGTTGTCGAAGGCGACGCGCACGGCGTGATACATCTCCGGCCGACCGGGAGAGACGGCAAACGGATCCGACGCCGCCGGCAGGATCGTGCGTACGAAAGCGCCCCGCGCGTCGGGGTCGAGAAACTCGACGGAGATCGTCACGCCCTTCAGCGTGAAGCTGCTGGCCGCAGGGCCGTCCTGCGGTCCCTTCTTCACGTACGGCCCAGCCAGGATGCGGTAGGGCGCCTCGATGCGCGGCGCCTCCCGGCCGGCGGCCGACAGAGCGCCCACCAGGAGCCCGGCCAGAACGGCCGGGAAGGAACGACTCGCGAATCGACGACAGACACGGCGCACGGTCGTTACGTTAGCACAAGGAGTCGTGCGCAGAAGCCGTGTCGGGTCGTCGCCGGCCGCCTGACGAGCGGTCCGATCGGCCGGCACAAAAAAAGCAGCCGGAGGCTGCTCCCTCACCGCGCGAGCCCAGGGCTGGGCCGGCGCCTCAGTGGTTGGTCTCGATCAGCTTCGGCGAGGCCTTGATGATGAAGACTTCCTCGCTGCCGTCCGGATTGACCTTCACGACCCGGTGAAGGACCATCCTCTTGTTGTCCTTCACCGCGACGATGCTGTTGACGTAAATATCCTCGGCGAGCGGTTCGTCCTTCGCGGCGGGAGAAAGCCTCGGCTTCAGGGGCTTGACGTTCCATCCATGCAGCTTCATCGCTATCCCTCACTCGGCACAAGCCGCGAAAACACTGTCTATATACTGGATCGGGCCGGTTCAGTCAAGCACGCGATTTGTAAAGAAATCCTTACAGTTCTGTCGCTTGGAAAATGTCAAGCGACCCTTCGGGCCCGCCTGCTATACTTCTTTTTCTTCCTGGGGGATGGCCATGAAGAACGCGGTCATCGTCAGCGCCTGCAGGACACCGGTCGGCCGGTTCCTCGGCTCTCTCAAGACGATCCAGGCGACCGAGCTCGGCGCGGTGGTGGTCCGCGAGGCGATCAAGAGAGCGAATCTCCGCCCGGAAGAGATCGACGACGTCATCATGGGGAACGTTCTATCCGCGGGTCTCGGTCAGAACCCCGCGCGCCAGGCGGCCCTCAAGGGCGGGCTTCCCGTGAGCGTCCCCGCCCTGACGATCAACAAGGTCTGCGGCTCGGGTCTCAAGGCGGTGTCCCTGGCGGCGCAGGCGATCCGGGCCGGCGACCACGAGGTGGTCGTGGCCGGCGGGATGGAATCGATGAGCAATGCCCCCTACCTGCTCATGGGGACGCGCGAAGGGCTGCGCCTCGGGGACGGCCAGCTGATCGATTCGATGATTCGCGACGGCCTGTGGGATGTCTACGAAGACGTCCACATGGGCTGCTGCGGGGAGGCGGTCGCCGAGAAATACGGGATCGGCCGGCAGGCCCAGGACGAGTACGCCCTCGGGAGCCATCGCAAGGCCCTCGCCGCGATCGACGCCGGCAAGTTCCGAGCCGAAATCGTGAGCGTTCCCGTGCCGCAGAAGAAAGGGCCCCCTGCGCTCTTCGACACGGACGAGAGCCCCCGCCGCGACACCTCGATCGAGGCGCTGTCGCGTCTGCGACCTGCCTTCAAGGAGGGCGGAACGGTGACCGCCGGCAACGCCCCGGGAGTGAACGACGGGGCCGCGGCGCTGACGGTGATGTCGGAAGAGCGAGCGGCGAAGATCGGCCGGCGGCCGATGGCCGAGATCGTGGCCTATTCGAGCAGCGGCATCGAGCCGAAGATGGTGATGATGGCGCCCGTCGAAGCGGTGCGCACCACGCTCGAAAAGGCGCGCTGGAGCGCGGACAATGTCGACCTCTTCGAGCTGAACGAGGCATTCTCGGTCCAGGCGATCGCCCTCATGAAGGAGCTGCGGCTTCGGCCGGAGCGGGTGAACGTGAACGGCGGCGCCGTCGCGCTGGGACATCCCATCGGCTGCAGCGGCGCGCGCATCCTCACGACGCTGCTTTACGCGATGGTCGATCGCCGCGCGAAGCGCGGGGTCGCCGCCCTCTGCCTGGGAGGCGGGAACGCGGTCGCGATGGCGCTGCGGGCCCTCTGAGGGCCCGGCGAGGGGCCGATGTCGAGCGACAGGCCGCGCGCGATCGCCATCGTCGGGGCGGGGCAGATGGGGCGGGGCATCGCCCAGGTCGCGGTTTTGTCCGGCTTCGACGTGGTCCTGCACGACCAGGAAAAGGGCGCCGTCGGCGCGGCCCTGCAGTTCATCGAACGCCAGCTGCAGCGTCAGGTGGACAAGGGGACGATCGCCCCGGACGTCCGGCTGGCGGCCCGTGGTCGTCTCCGGGAGGCGCCGGAGCTGGCGATCGCCTCCTCCGCCGACTTCGTCGTCGAGGCGATCAGCGAGGATCTGGCCCTCAAGTCGGACCTTTTCCGTCGCCTCGACGGCGTCTGCCGGCCGGGGGTCATCCTGGCGAGCAACACCTCGTCCCTCTCGATCACGCGTCTCGCCGCCGCCACGCGCCGGCCCGACCGCGTGATCGGCATGCATTTCATGAATCCCGTGCCCGTCATGGAGCTGGTGGAGATCGTGGCCGGCCAGAACACCTCCGCGTCGACGATCGAGACGACCCGTGACCTGGCGCGGGCCCTCGGCAAGACGCCGGTTCTGGCCCGGGATCAGCCGGGCTTCATCAGCAACCGCGTGCTGATGCCGATGATCAACGAGGCGATCTTCGCGCTCGACGAGAGGGTCGGCAGCCGCGAGGACATCGACACCGTGATGCGCCTGGGAATGCGCCACCCGATGGGCCCGCTGGCCCTGGCCGACTACATCGGCCTCGATACGTGTCTTTCGATCCTCGAGATCCTGCACTCGGGGTTCGGCGATCCGAAGTACCGTCCCTGCCCCCTGCTGCGGCGGATGGTAGACGCGGGAATGCTGGGGGTGAAGTCCGGGCGCGGGTTCTACGAATACGGTTCCGCGGGGAGCGATCGTTGAGGGCGCGGGCCTGGGCGTGCGGCGAGACCCCCGTCGTCAAGGGCGTCCCGCCGGACGCGCTCCTTTCCTTCATCGAGCGCCTCAAGCGATCCGAGACGCTCGGGGCGGACATCGTCCACGCCGCCTCGCTGCCGGGGCAGGACGCGTCCTACGCCTCCGTCTCGAAGCCGTTGCCGGAGCCGATCGAGAGAGCGCTCGAGGACCTCGGCATCGGGGCCCTCTACGATCATCAGGCGGACGCCATCGATCGCGTCCGCTCGGGCGCCGATGTCCTCGTCGCCACGCCGACGGCGAGCGGCAAGAGCCTGGTCTATCTCCTCCCGACGCTGGAGGCGGTGCTGGCGCGCCCCGGCGCGCGCGCCCTCTACCTGTTCCCGTACAAGGCGCTGGCCCAGGATCAGCTGCAGGGCGCCGAGGACCTCGCGCGCGCGGTGGCACGCCGCGGGGGCGTGATCCCGGGGTCCGACGGTCTTCCCGGCACCGGCCGGCCGGTCAGCGCGGCGATCTACGACGGCGACACGCCGGGCGCGCGACGCCGCCGGATCAAGGCCGATCCCCCCGACATCCTGATCACCAACCCGGACATGCTGCATCTCGGTTTTCTGGCGCACCACCAGGACTGGCGGCCGCTGTTCGAAAATCTGGCGCTCGTCGTGGTCGACGAGCTGCACGTGTACCGGGGAATCTTCGGGTCGCACCTGCACCACGTCCTGAGACGCCTCCTGCGCATCGCCGAGCACCACGGGAGCCGGCCGCGCTTCATCGCCTCCTCCGCGACCATCGCCAACCCCGGCGGTCTGGGCGAGGCTCTGGTCGGGCGCCGCTTTTCCGTGGTGGACCGGAGCGGCGCGCCTCGGGCGGCCCGGCACCTGCTCTTTCTCAACCCGCGTGCGAGCCCGTACACCGCGGCCACGCAGCTGCTCGCCTGGTCCCTCGAGCAGGGGCTGCGCACCATCGCCTTCACCAAGGCCCGCAAGATCACCGAGCTGCTGCACTCGTGGCTGCTGCGCGCCACCCCGGCCTGCGCAGGCCGGGTGAGCGCCTACCGATCGGGCTATCTCCCGGAGGAGCGGCGCGACATCGAGAGGCGTCTGTTCGATGGCTCGCTCTCGGCCGTCATCTCGACGAGCGCCCTGGAGCTCGGGGTCGACATCGGCGGGCTCGATGTCTGTCTCCTGGTCGGCTACCCGGGAAGCGTCGTGTCCACCTGGCAGCGGATCGGCCGTGTCGGGCGCGAGGATCGACCGTCCCTCACGGTCCTCATCGGCATGCCGGACGCTCTCGATCAGTATTTCATGGCGAACCCGGAGGAGCTCCTGAAGAGGGGATTCGAAGAGGTCGTTTTCGATCCGGCCAACCGCGTCATCGCCCGGGCCCACCTGGTCTGCGCCGGCGCGGAGCTTCCCCTGGAAACGCCGCGCGACCGCGGACTGTACGGCGACCTGTTCCCGCTGATCGAAGAGCTGGAGCGCGAAGGGGCCCTGGCGCGGGACGCGGGCGGCGACCGGTGGTACACGCTGCGCCGCCGCCCGCAGCGCGACGTCTCGCTGCGCTCGATCGGCTCGACGTACACCATCGTGGACGACGGCGCGAACCGCGTCATCGGCACCATCGACACGGTGCGCGCGTTCCACGAGACGCACACCGGGGCGATCTATCTGCACCTCGGGCAGCAGTACCTCGTGACGACCCTCGACATCGAGACCCGCCGGGCCCGCGTCGTCCCGGTGGATGCGGACTACTACACCGAGGTGCGCGGAGAGAAAGAGACGGAGATCATGGAGGTTCTCGCCGAAAAAACGGAGGGCTTCCTGCGCGCCGGCCAGGGGCGGGTCAAAGTCACCGAGAGGCTGACCGGTTACGAGAAGCGGCGTCTGTCCGGGCGCGACCGTCTCGGAGTGTTCGATCTGTCGCTCCCGCCGCTCCTGTTCGAGACCGTCGGTCTCTGGGTCGTCGTGCCGGACGCGATCCGCGACGGAGTCGTGGAACGAGAAGGCCACTTCATGGGGGGAATCCACGCGCTCGAGCACGCGATGATCTCGTTGTTCCCGCTCCTCGCCATCTGCGATCGGGGGGACATCGGCGGCATCTCCTACCCGCTGCACCCTCAGATCGGCCGCTCCGCCATCTTCATCTACGACGGCTATCCGGGAGGCTGCGGTCTGGCGGCGAAGGGATACGAAGAGCTCGCGGGTCTCCTGGGACGAGCCGTGGCGCTCCTGCGCGCCTGCCCGTGCGCTTCCGGCTGCCCGTCGTGCGTCCAATCTCCGAAGTGCGGCAACGGAAACAACCCGCTCGACAAGACCGCGGCGCTGTTCATCGCGCAGGCGCTCCTCAAGGACGACCCGGGCGGCGAGAACGCGCGCGGCGCGCCGGTGATCCGTCCCGCCCGCGAGGCGAGCGCGCCGCCCCGGGCGGCGCTGTCGCCGCTCCCGTCTCCGTGGCGTCTGATGGGCCGCGGCGAGGAGCACGAGCCGCTGCCCACCCCGTTGCGGCGCGGCTCTTCGGGTCTCGGGCCGGCCGGCGAGCTGACGCTCATCCTGGACGTCGAGACGCAGAAGAGCGCCGAGGAGGTGGGCGGGTGGCAGAACATCACCGACATGAAGATGGCGCTGGCGGTCACTTACAACCAGGCGTCCTCCCAGTTCAGGACGCACCTGGAAAAGGACGTCGATCGACTCCTCCTCGACCTGGCGATGGCCGATCGGGTGATCGGCTACAACATCGATCGGTTCGACCTGCCGGTGCTGAAGGCCTACACGCAGTGGGATCTGTCGCGCATCCGGACCTTCGACCTGCTCGCCGACATCTATCGCAAGCTCGGATTCAGGCTGAAGCTCGGCGACCTCGCCCAGGCGACGCTCGGGATCGGCAAGACCTCCGACGGCCTGCAATCGCTGAAGTGGTGGAAGGAAGGACGGGTGGACCTGATCGAGCAGTACTGCAAGCGCGACGTCGAAGTGACCCGGGATGTATACCTGTTCGGCCAGCGCAACGGCTACGTCCTGTACCGTGACAGGGACGGAAAGCAGCTGCGTCTTCCCGTCGAGTGGAAATGAGCCGTGCGCCGTTCTTGATCCCTCGGGGGGAACGTGATAGAAAGCGCGCGATTACTTTGATCTCGCCCCTCGAGAGCCGATCCCATCCACGGATCCACCGGGAGACCCAGGCATGACCCGTACCGATTTGATTGAAGCGATTGCGCAGGAAACGGGAACGGACAAGCAGCAGGCCAAGACATTCCTCGAAGGCTTCACGCTCGTCGTCGAGCGGGAGATGAAGAACGAGGGCGAGGTGCCTCTCGCCGGGCTGGGCAAGTTCAAGGTCACCAAGCGCAAGGCCCGGATCGGCCGCAACCCCATGACGGGGGAATCGATCCAGATCCCCGCCAAGACGGTCGTGAAGTTCACGGTGGCCAAGGCCCTGAAAGACGCCATCAAGAAGTAGGCGATGTCCGCCTCGAGCGCCGAGAGCCGCGCGCTCCTGCAGGAGATCTACCTGCAGGATCTGGTCCTGTCCCTGTATCGCGTCTACGCGCTCCGGCTGGGGGACGCGGAGGGCCGGCGGCTCATCGAGGACTACCTGCGCGCCGAGACGGACCGGGGACGCCGGATCGAGCACCGTCTTGCCGGCCGCGGTGCCGCGGCCTCGCCTCCGGTCCGCGCGCTGTTCGCCGCCGCGGGCGGGACGTACGGACGTCTCACGTCGCTCCTGGGAACGCGCGTGATGCTGCGAATCGCGCTCTCCGCCAGCCGGAAGGCCTCGAAGCGGGCCTGCACTCTCCTGGGCGATCCGGCCGATCCGGAGATGGTCTATCTGTCCACGCTCCGCGCGCGCAACGAAGGCGAGCTGCTGGACGGGCTGCGCCAGCATCTGATCGACACCTCGCCACGCCGCAGCTAGGAGCCGGCTGGCGCCGGCGAGGATCTCAGGCCTCTCCCACGAAGACGCCTCGCGTCGAGCGCTCGGTGGCTTCGGTGATCCCGACGTCGAGGAGCCGGTTCATCAGGCCGGATGGGTCCCGCCCTCCCGGGTCGCAGCCCAGATTGATGAAGTTGTCGGTCAGGGCCCGAAGGCGGCCGTCCGGATGGATCTCGCGCAGCACGAGGGCCGTCCTCACGCTCCCCACGAACGAACGCCGGAAGCGCAGTGACAGCGCGTCGCCGATCCGGCGCAGCCGGCCGGCACGCGCCTTGATCACCGTCGGGGGGACCCGGCCGGGGAGCGACTCCGCCGCGGTTCCGGGGCGCGGCGAGTACGGGAACACATGCAGGTAGTTGAGCGGCGACGACTCGATGAATCGGCAGGTCGCTTCGAGCTCGTCGCCGGTCTCCCCTGGAAACCCGGCGATGACATCGGCGCCGAGCGCGATCCCCCGAACGTCGCGGTGCAGCCTCTCCACAAGGCGCGCGTAATCGGCCGTGCGGTACGGCCGGCGCATGCGCGCCAGCACGGTGTCACAGCCGCTCTGCAGAGGGATCTGCAGATGCGGTGCGATCCGCTCCCCGGCGCCGGCGAGCAGCGCGATCAGGTCGGGAGTCACGGTCCTGGGCTCCAGAGAGTTGAGACGCAGGCGGCCCAGGCCCTCGACTTCGATGGCCCGTGTCAAAAGATGATGCAGGCTCAGCGGGGGATCGAGGTCTTTTCCATAGTCCCCGGTGTTCACGCCCGTGAACACGATCTCGCGGAAGTCGGCCTCGATCAGCCGGCCGATCTCCGCAAGCACCTGCTCGGGCCGCACGCTCCGGCTGGCTCCCCGGACCGACGGGATGACGCAGTAGGAGCAGCGCAGATCGCACCCGTCCTGCACCTTGAGGAGAGCGCGCGTGCGCTCGCCCGGATCGAACCCCGCGTCGCATCCTCCGGTCGCTCCCAGAGGCCCCAGCGACCGTCCCGCATCGGGGTCGAGCGCGAAGGCCTCCGCCGCCAGCGCCGGAACGGTCTCGAGCTGCGCGCTCAGGGAGACGACACGGTCCACTTCGGGGAGAGCCAGGAGGCCGGCGGGATCCCTTTCAGCGTAGCAGCCGGTCGCGATCAGGAGAGCGTTCGGGTTCGCGCCGCGCAGCCGCCGTGCGATCTGCCGGGCCTCGCGGTCGGCGTTGGCGGTGACCGTGCACGTGTTGAGGATGACGACGTCGGCGCCGCTCGCGGGCCCGCCCTCGTGGTCGATCGGGGCGCGCTCGAATCCCACCCGACGAAGCTGCGTTTCCAGCGCGGCCGAATCCGCCTGGTTGAGCTTGCAACCCAGGGTGACGATCCGGTAGGTCGGCACGCTCAAGATCCGCTCTTGGTCCCCTCGGTCTTGAGGGCGCGGTTCTTCTCGATGACCTTGCTCGCCAGGCGCGCCTTGTATTGCTGAAGACGCCGGCGCAGGGCGGCATCGCTCGTCGCCAGGATCTGTGCCGCGAAAATTCCGGCGTTCATGGCGCCGGATTTGCCGATCGCCATCGTCGCCACCGGCACGCCTCCCGGCATCTGCACCGTCGACAGGAGCGAGTCGAATCCCTGCAGCGCCGAGGAGGCGAGCGGCACCCCGATGACCGGAACCGTGGTGTGCGCGGCGACCACGCCGGCCAGATGGGCCGCGTGGCCCGCCCCGAGGATGATCGCGCCGAATCCTCGTTTCTCCGCGTTGCGCGCGAGCGCCGCGGTCACATCGGGTGTGCGATGCGCCGACGTGATGTCCACCTCGTACGGAATCCCGAACTCCCGCAGGATCTTCAAGGCCTCGTCCATCGCCGGCAGGTCGCTGTCGCTGCCCATCGCCACCCAGACTCTGAGACGCGTGACCCCCGAGGGGCGAGAGGTCCTGTGTCGACGCGAACTGGCCACGGAGTTTCTCCTCATGGGGCGGTGCGGCGTGATTCTACCAGAGACGCCTTGGCGTCGCGTCGGGTCGGAAGGGTCAGGCGGCGGAATGCGGAGCGCGGGGTCTGAGCGGCTCCGCGCACTCACAGCGGTCGAGCACGCGGTTGCAAGCGAAGCAGTAGCCGTTGCGGGCAAAGAAATCGGCCATCTCTTCCTGCCAGGCGTCGATAAAGCCCATCCTCTCGTAATCGGCCATGTCGCTCATCTCGAGAAGCAGCCGGATGTTCTCCCGGGATTGGTGGTAGATGCGGAGGAGCTCGAAGATCCGGCCCCTGCCGGAGGCAAAGACCGCGTCCTTCTTGAGGTGGCGCATGATACGGCATGCTAGCACGCCCGCAGGCGCGTCTCAATGCGCGGGCGCGTCGGCAGCGGGCGGGATACAGCACGGGCCGTCGACCGGTCCGGCCTCTAGACGTTCTCGGGGGTATCGCGGGCGATATCGGTGCGGTAATGCCGTCCTTCGAATTGTATCGCCTGCGCCGCCTGGTAGCAGCGCTCGCGGGCCTGCGCGAAGGAGGCGCCCAGGGCGGTCACGGAGAGCACGCGGCCGCCCGCGACCGTGAATTTTCCGTCCTTGACGCCGGTGCCGGAGTGGAACACCTCGACACTCTCCAGCGCCTCCGCCGCATCGATACCGGCGATCGGCGCGCCGGTCTCCGCATCGCCAGGATACCCACGGGCCGCCAGGACCACGCAGACCGAGCGGGCCTTCAGCCAATCGATGGCGATCTCCTCGAGGCGGCCGCCCAGCGTGGCCTGCAGCACCGGGACCAGATCGCTCTTCATGCGCACGGCGATCAGCTCGGCCTCCGGGTCGCCGAATCGGGCGTTGTACTCCAGGACGCGCGGGCCCTTCTTCGTCAGCATCAACCCGACATAGAGCACGCCGCGGTAGGGCCGTCCCTCCTTGGCCAGGCCGGCGATGGTCGGCAGAAGAATCTCGTCCAGGATCTCGCGGAAGGTGTCGGCGTCGATGTGCACCGAGGGAGAGTAGCCTCCCATACCGCCTGTGTTCGGTCCATCGTCGCCGTCCCCCAGCCTCTTGTAGTCCTGGCAGGTCACGAGTGGCAGGATCCGCTCTCCGTCCGACAGGGCGAAGAAGGACGCCTCGTGCCCCTCCAGGAACTCCTCGAGCACGACGCGGTCCCCCGCCACGCCGAAGCGTCGTTCGACCTGCAGCGTCTCGATCGCCTCCTCCGCCTCCTTCTTGTCCCTCGCGACGAGGACCCCCTTGCCGCCGGCGAGGCCGTCGGCCTTGAGCACGACGGGGAAGCCGCCCTTCCTCTTCTTGAGGAGGGACCGCGTCTCGGCGGCCGAGCAGGCGATGTCGAAACGGGCCGTCGGTATGTCGTGCTTCTTCATGAACTCCTTCGCGAACACCTTGCTGGACTCGATTTCGGCTGCAGCCTGCGTCGCCCCGAAGATCGTCAGGCCGCGCTTCTGGAACTCGTCCACGATCCCGAGCGTCAGCGGCAGCTCGGGACCGACGACGGTCAGATCGATTTTGATCGTCGCCGCGAAGTCGGCGAGCTCGACGATGGAGGAGGGATCGATGGGGACCCGATCGGCGATTTTCGCCAGCCCGACGTTCCCGGGGGCGCAGTACAGCTCCTTGACCAGAGAACTGCCGCGGAGCTTCCAGGCGAGAGCGTGCTCGCGGGCGCCGCTGCCGACGACGAGAACCTTCATCGAGCGTGGGTCCTCAGCGAAGGAGGCCGCGGCGGGCATTCCGTGCACCGCGACGTTCGAGGACGGGACGCCGTGTGCTGCAGGCGCCACAAGGACGGCGGATTATTCCACAGCGTTTTCAACGCCGTCAACCTCGCGCCGCGCGCCCGCGGTTGTCCGGTGCTTTCCGGTATAATCCCGCGCCACTTTGTGAGCGTCCCTGGTGAGTCCGATGAACCGTCTCCTGGACAATCTGATCGACCAGATCCTCCGGTTCATCTGGAGCGCCAACCCGACGGTCGCCACAGCCGCGGGGATCCACGATGACGATCACCGGCTCATCGACTGCAGCCCGGACGCCATCGCGGCGCGCCTCGACAGGATGTCGGAATACCACAGGGAGCTGGCGCGCCTGGAGCGGACGCTCGGCCCGCTGCCCCCGGACGATGCGCTGGATGTCCGCGTCCTTGCGGACGCTCTGGACGCGGAGACGCGCCTCCTCGCCGAGGTGCGGGCCCCGTTCCGGGATCCCGCGTTCTATCTGGACGAGATCCTCTACGGTCTGTACTACCTGATCGAGCGCGATTTCGCCCCGCTGCCGGTCCGGGCGCGTGCGGCTGCGGCGCGCGCCGCGGAGGTTCCGCGTCTGCTGCGGCAGGCGCGGGGGAACCTTTCCGATCCGGGAGGCATCCCGAGGGAATGGGTCACCGCGGCCGTGCAGCAGATCGAGGGGAGCCTCGATTTCCTCTCCGGTCTGGACCGCGAGGTCGTGCCGCGCGCCGGTCCCGCCGGTCCCGAGCTGAAGACTGCCCTCCGCGAGGTTCTTCGGGCGATGCAGGAGTTCGGCGATCACCTGCGCGGCCATCTTCTTCCCGAGGCCGTCGGCGACTTCGCAATCGGGAGGTCACTGTTCGAATTCCTGCTGCGCACGCAGCACGGCATCGACATGGATGCCGACGCCCTGCACGAGTTCGGGCTGAACCTCGTCGCGCGCTCGCAGGAGCGGCTGGCGGAGGCCGCCCGCGTCGTCGATCCGCAGCGCTCCTGGCAGGCCCTGGTGGCCGAATGGAAGCTCGACCACCCGACCGAGGATGAGTTCCTCTCCGAATACCGCAGGGAGGTGGAGCGCGCCCGGGGTTTCGTCGAGGAGCGCCGCGTGGCGACCCTGCCGCCGGGGGAGCGCCTGCACGTGGTCGAGACCCCGCCCTTCCAGAGGACGGTGACGCCGTTCGCGGCCTATATAGCGCCCGCGGCCTTCGAGAACGCCCGGGACGGATTCTTCTGGGTCACCTCACCGATGACCGGTGCCCCGCCGGAGGTGCGCGCCCGGATGCTGCAGGATCACCTGAGGCCGGGCATCCCGGCCACCGTCGTGCACGAGACCTACCCCGGTCATCATCTGCAGCTCTCGGTCGCCACCCGGCTCGCCTCGAGGGTCCGCCGATTCTTCGTGACGCCCGTGTTCATCGAAGGCTGGGCCTTCTACTGCGAGCAGATGATGGCGGAGCAGGGATACTACCCGGACCGCCGCAGCCAGGTGCTGCAGCTCAAGGATCAGCTCTGGCGGGCCTGCCGGGTGGTGATCGACGTGGGGCTCCACACGCGCGGGATGAAGGTCGATCGCGCCGCGGACATGCTGCACGACGTCGCCCGGCTGGAGGCGCCGAGCGCACGCGCCGAAGTGCTGCGGTACACGCGCACGCCGACGCAGCCGATGTCGTACGCGGTGGGGAAGCAGGCGATCCTGGACCTGCGCGAGCACATTCGCTCGCGGCGGGGTCCGGCGTTCGACCTGCGCGCCTTCCACGACGAGCTCCTCTCCTTCGGGTCGATTCCGCTCAGCCGGATCCGCGAGCGCATGACGAACGGCGCAGCGGATGCGGATCGGGGAACCGGGTGAATCGCCTCGCGCGGGCGATCGTCGTGGTCGCGGTGATGGCGCCGTCCGGTCTCGAAGGTCGGCCGGCCGTCGCGGCCCGGCCGGGCGCCGTCGCGACGACTGCGACGGCGGCCGCGACCCTCGGTCCCGAGGCGACCGCCCCCGCCCCGCGGATGGTGGAGCACCCCCTCGGCGAGATTCCGCAGGACGACCCCCTGATGGAGTCGTATTCGCACGGCAACTACGTCCTGTACGTCATCGGTTTTCTCTGGACCCTGGGGAGCCTGGGTCTCATCGTCTTTTCGGGATTCGGCTCGACCCTGCAGGCATGGTCCGGGAGGTTCGGCCGATCACCCGGCCTGAAGGTCGCGGCCTGCGCGGCGCTCTTCACGCTGGTGACCTTCCTCGCCCAGCTCCCCTTGGCCTTTTACCGTGGCTACGCGCGCGAGCGGAGCTACGGGTTCGCCAACCAGACGCTCGCCGGCTGGATCGGCGACCAGGGGAAGGGGCTGCTGGTGTCCTTCGTCCTGGAGCCGATCTTCTTCGTGGTTCTGTACGCCGCCATGCGTCGTTTCGAGCGCCGATGGTGGGTAGCGGGGGCGTGCCTGGCGATTCTCTCCGCCATTCTCGTCGTCGCCGTGGCGCCGGTGTACATCGCGCCGCTGTTCAACACCTTCGAGCCTCTCAAGGACGCCGGTCTGCGTTCCGAGATCCTGGCGATGGCGCGGCGCGAGGGGATCCCGGCCGACGAGGTGTATCAGGTCGATGCCAGTCTCCAGTCCAGCCACAACAACGCTTATTGCGCCGGTTTGCTCGGCACCGAGCGGATCGTGCTGTACGACACGCTCCTGCGGAGCTTCACCCCGCGCGAGATCAAGGCGGTGATGGGGCACGAGATGGGCCACTACGCGCTGCACCACGTCTGGAAGACGATCGGGTTCCTGGCCACGCTCATACTCCCGGGATTCTTCCTGCTGGATCGGGTGTCGCGCCGGCTCATCGAGCGGCGGCCAGGGCTGGGGATCGTGGCCATTTCAGAGCCGTCCTCCATGCCGCTCATCGTTCTTGTCCTGAGCGTCTTTCTGTTCCTGGCGAGCCCGGTCATCGCCACCTTCAGCCGGATTCAGGAGCACCAGGCGGACCGGTTCGGACTGGAGGCGACCCGCGACCCTGTGGCCGCCGCCTCGGCGCTCCTGAAGTTCGGCCGGCTTGACCTCGACGAGTACCACGTCAACCCGTGGATCGAGGCGCTGCTCTACGAGCACCCCAGTCTCGAACGGCGCGTCCGGGTCGCGCAGGAATTCGCGCGACGGCACGGCATCACGGAAGAAACCCCCTTCTAGAACATCGCGGTCGCCGCCGAATCAGTTGCCTCTGGACGTGACCAGACGGGACGCGGCGGAGCCGGGGAGAGGCTCGCCATAATAAAGGTAGAGGGCGTCGGTGTACGCTTCGGCCACCTTCTGCCGGTAGGCGGGGTCCGAGATCAGGCGGCTGTCGGCGAGATTGCTCAGATTGCTGACCTCGATGAGAACCTGCACGGGGACCTCGCTGCAGCGCAGGACTGCGGGGACCCACGATCGGCGGCGGCGGATGATCCGCTCGCGCACCGGCTCGTACGGGTGGATCGACACGCCGCGCCTGCGGAACCCCTTCAGCAGGGCGGTCGCGAACTGCCGCGACAGTCCTTCGGATTGCTCCCTCTCGGTGCGCGTGAACGAGACGTACGGCTGCTCCCGGGCCTCGCGGATGCGGGCGTAGACGGGGCCGGTATAGCCGTAGCGATTGCGCCGGTACTGCTCTCCCGGCACGTAGATCATCGCGCCACCCAGCCCCGGGTGGCGCGCGTCGGCGTGCAGGCTGGTGAAGACGATCTTCCTCGGATCGCTGCCCTCCGAGACGAGCCTTCGGAAGTAGGAGTTGGTCAGATACCATCTCAAGTTGACGCTGACGTAAGGCTGCGTCAGCGGAAATGGCGGGTCGGTCAGCAGAATCTCCGCCTGGTTTCTCGGCAGGCGGACCTGATCGCGTATCCGGTACCCTTCCCGGCGATCCCGGATTGTGGTGAGAACGCGTGCCGACGTGTCGCTCTCGAGGATCGACTTGATCCGGCAGAGGATGTCATAGACATACTCGTGCTCCGAGATGCCGTTGTGATAGGCGCCGCGGTCGCGACCCCCGTGACCGGCGTCGAGAATGACCGTGACCCCTTCCAGGTTCCGGCTGCGCGCTTGGTTGGTGTAGCGGGCGATCTTCGCCTGGCTCCTCTCCCACTCCAGACGCCGGGGATCCTGGCCGGGCAGGAATTCCGGAAGGAGATCGTCCATGGCGATCTTCACGGGGTAGCCGGTCGGGATGTCGGTGACGTCCCGGATGCCGCTCCGGACGGCGATCCCCCGTGCCAGCTCGTTCACCTCCTGGCTGTCGACCCTGCCGGTGAACCGCATCACCACTGAATAGAGGGCCTCTCCCTGCTTGAGGCGGTAACGCGCGAACGCGCCCGCGTCGTCGGCTCCGTAGACCAGCTGGCCGCTCGCGTCGGTCCTTTGCCCCTTCGGCGCGCCGCGCGACCCCGCGCCCGGCTCGGCCTCGCCGGGCACCTCCGTGAAATCATCGCCGTTCGCGTCGTCGTCCGCCGAGGAGTGCGTCTGGTCGTCCACCTGCGCGTCGGACCCGACGCCCGCCAGCCGCGCGAACGCGGGCAGCAGAAGCTCTCCGGGGATCACGATCTCCTGACCCTTCGTCGGGATGAGCCCGGGGAGGGCGTTGCGATCGGCGAGGGCGCTGAAGTTCTCGCCGCGGCCGGTCAGCCACAGCGCGAGGTTCCACAGGGTCTCGTCGGACGCCGGCTGGCGGCCCGCGCCGGCGTGGTGGATCCAGTCACCATCGCGCGGGCCGTCCTCGGGAAACAGATCGCGCAGCGTCTTCATCCTGAAGGTGTCGCTCAGGAGGGCATAGGGAAGCGCGACCGTGCCGCCCGCGACGGGTGGTCCGTCGCCGTTACGAGCGCGCGCGGCCTGGAGATCGCGCAGATCGGCCAGATATCTCTGGCCCAGAGAGGTCCACGTATCGCCCGGGTGGACCGGAACCACGAGCACAAGATCCCTCCCCTGGCGGACCTCGGCATGCTCACCGGCGGCGCCGCGTTCGTCCGCGGGGGTGGAGCGCCCCGTGCGGACGTCGAGCCGCTGCGCGGGCTTGGGTTCGGATCCCGCGGCGGCAATCCGGGGCGCCGGGTGCAGCGGGCGCCCGATCGCAAGGACCACGACGAGGGCGATCCCGACGCGCCCGCGCGGTGGGCGTGGAGCCGGTGTCACGCGGCCCCGACGAGGGGAGGGTGCTGGCGGAACTTCAGCTCGGCCTCGAGCGCCGCTCCCAGGCGAAGGACGGTCTCCTCGTCGAAGCGCCGGCCGATGATCTGCAATCCGATCGGCAGCCGATCGCGCGTCAGCCCGCAGGGGATCGAGAGGCCCGGCAGCCCGGCGAGATTGATCGTCACCGTGAAGATGTCCGAGAGGTACATGGAGAGCGGGTCGTCCGTCTTCTCTCCGAAGCGGAACGCGGGGGTGGGTGTGGTCGGCGTGACGATCGCATCCACCGTCCGGAAGGCGCGCTCGAAGTCCTGGCGGATGAGGGTGCGCACCTTCTGACCCTTGAGGTAGTAGGCGTCGTAGTAGCCCGACGATAGGACGTAGGTCCCGAGCATGATGCGCCGCTTCACTTCCGCCCCGAACCCTTCGGTGCGGGTGCGGACGTAGAGCGGTCCCAGCCGGGTGGCGCCCGCCGCGCGGTGGCCGTAGCGCACGCCGTCATAGCGGGCGAGATTGCTGCTCGCCTCGGCGGTGGCGATGATGTAGTAGGTGGGGATGGCATATTCGGTATGCGGGAGCGAGATCTCCTCGAGGCGGGCTCCCGCCCGCTCGGCCAGCTTCAGGGAGGCCTTCACGGACGTTTCGACCTCCGGGTCCATGCCGCTCCGGAAATACTCCGCCGGCACGCCGAGGCGCAGTCCCGCGGCCCCGCGCCGCAGACCCGCCACGTAATCGGGCACCGGCTGCGGCGCCGATGTCGAGTCGAGCGGGTCATGACCGGCGATGACCTGCAGCACGCGCGCGACGTCCTCGACCGTCAGGCCGAACGGTCCGGCCTGGTCGAGCGACGACGCGAAGGCGACCAGACCGAAGCGCGACACGCGACCATAGGACGGCTTCATCCCGGGAACCCCGCAGAGCGCCGCCGGCTGGCGGATCGAGCCGCCGGTGTCGGTCCCGATCGCCGCCGTGACCTCGCGCGCCGCGACGGCGGCGGCGGAGCCTCCGCTCGATCCCCCCGGAACGCGATCGAGGGCCCACGGATTGCACGTCTTTTCGTAGGCCGAGTTCTCGGTCGATGATCCCATGGCGAACTCGTCCATGTTCGTCTTGCCGACGATCACGGCGCCCGCGTCGCGCAGCCGGGCCACGCAGGTCGCGTCGTAGGCCGGCGTGAACCCCTCGAGGATTCGCGAGCCGCACGTCGTCGGGATACCGCGCGTGCAGAGGACATCCTTCACCGCCATCGGAACGCCGGCGAGCGCTCCGAGCGGCCGGCCCTCGCGGCGCTCCCGGTCCACGCGCTCCGCCTGGCGCACAGCGTCCTCCTCGACGAGCACGCGGAAGGCTTTGACGCGGGGCTCGACGGCGCGCAATCGTTCGAGGGTGGCGCGGCAGATCTCGACGGCGCTCGCCTCACCTGACGACACGAGCGAGCGGATCTCGCCGATCCCCCGGCCGGTCAGGCCGCTCATCCGATGACCCGGGGGACCTTGAACAGGCCGCGGTCCGCCTCCGGCGCGTTCGCCAGCGCCTGCTCGCGCGGCATCGACGGCACCAGCGCGTCCTGCCGGAGGGAGTCGGCTCCGCTCTCAACGTGGGAGGTCGGCTCGATGGCGGACGTGTCGAGGGCGTCCAGTTGCGCGACGTAGTCAAGAATCGAGCTGAGCTGCTGCGTGATCCGGCCGATCTCCTGCTCGGAGAACTCGAGGTTGGCGAGCTTCGCGATGTGAAGGACCTCGTCTCTGCTGATCGCCATGCGCGGACCGCCTCGCGAGGAATTATACCCGAGTCGCTGTGATAGGCTTGGCGCGATGAGCCGCGTTCCCCCGATCGCGACGCAGGCTCGCCGTCACAGCGGTCGTGGTGGCGTGCTCACGGTCTCGAGCCTGGCGGCGCTCCTGGCCGTCGCGCCCGCCACCTCTCCTTCCCGAACGAGCACGCCACCGGCCGACGGTCCGGTTGGCGCGGTGCGCGTCACCATCGAAACGATCGTCGTCGATCGCCGGGGCACCTGGTCGGTGGGCATTGACGTCGCCGACATCTTCTCCGGCAGCACCGGGGTCCTGAAGAAATCGGCGACCCTGATCGGCCGGGAAGGGGCCGGCACGCGCGAGATGGTCGATCTGACGGCCCGCATCACCCCCACGCTGATCCCCGCCGGCGGCTGCGCGCTGCGGATCGAGACCGAGGCGCGCAGCGTCGTTGCCGGCGCGAAGGCGGGTTCCGCGCCGCGGCGACCGGACCGCGCGCGCGCCGCCATCGAGCTGAAGAGCGACGAGGAGCGTCTCGTGGAGGCGTACTCCTCGGCCGCGACGCAAGGGCGGCTGGCCCTGAAGGTGAAATGCGGATTACCCTCCAGCCCGTCCGAGTCCGACGTTCGTTTCGTCGATTTCGTGCTGAGCGTGGAGCGCGGAGAGGGCGACAAGGAGCCGCAGCCGATGAAGAGCAACCAGCTGCGGGCGACGCTCGGGCGCGAGGCGAGCAATCTCTTCTCCTTCAACGTGACCCTGGACCCCGATACGACGGGGGCCAAGCGCTATCGCAAGGAGGAGATCGAGGTCCGGCTGACCCCCACCCTCGAATCGGGCGGTCGCCTGCAGGTCGGGATCGCCGTGCGCGGCGAGCTCGCCACGGTCAGCGCCGGGGCCGCCCCGGTGGCCCACCCGTTCGACAGCCAGGACACGGTGGTCCTCGCGCCAGGCGAGACGCGCCATCTCGACATCGACGTGCGCTCGTCCGGCGCCGACGAGGGCTGGGCACGCGTCCGGTATCGCCTGGGCGTCACGGGCGCATTCTGAGGCCGTTTGACTTGCGGTCGCCGCATCGTTCACAATAACCCCTTTTTCGCTCGCTCACGCGTACGACCGCTGGCTCGTCTTATCCGCCCGTCCGGCAGGGAGGCCATGCGCGACCGTACCGGGAAAGCGTGCCTCGTCCTCTCCGGTTTCCTGGTGGTTTTCGGGACCCACTCAACGCCCGCCGGCGCCCAGGACCGAACGCTCGAGGGCCAGGTGATCGATGCGCGTGGGGCCGGCGTGGCCGCCGCGACCATTTTTCTGACCCCGGTCGGCCGCGCGCGCTACTCGGCGTCCGCGCAGGTCCGATCGGGTCCGGCTCCGGCGGTCGACGACGTCGCCGGCCACGTGGTGCGGAGCGCCGCCGACGGATCGTTCACCGCGCTCCTGCCGATCGGTCGCTATCACATCGCCGCGTTCAAGCCAGGCTACGAGGTGACGCTCGGCGAGGTGAATCTGCAGGCGCGCGGCGTCGTCGAGATGAGGATGATCCCGGCGGACAGGTCGGGCGGCGGTCCGAGCGAGGAAGCGGGCGACGATCGCAATCTGGATTGGATATTGAGGCACCCGGAGGTGGACGTGCTGCGCGATCGGGAGCGGGCGATCGAGGATCCGGTCGAATCGGAGGGATTCGACCCGCCGCAGGCCGGATCCGGAACACGCCTGAGACTGGCGGCGACGCGACGACCATCGGTCGCCGGAGAGTTCCAGCAGAGGCTCGGCAGTGCATGGCCTTGGGGTGGTGAGAGCCCCGGGTCGGCGGGCACATCGAGCCAGGCCACGCGGGTCGGTCTGCGCGGCCGGCTCGGCCAGCAGGCCTCGTGGTGGTTCGACGGCATGACGGATCGCGCCGAGACCGCGTCGGAGGGTGATGACAGCGTCACGCAGGCTCGTCGCTCGTCCGGGCTGGGTCTCGGCCTCGACTATCGGCCGCGCGCGGGCGACGTGGTCCAGACCCGATTTCGCTACGGCGCCAGCCGGCACCTCTTCGACCCGAACGCGCCGGACGATGCCATCGACCAGGATCAACGGTCCACCGGGGTCAGGGCAAGGTGGGCCCGCGCGCTGAGTGAAGAGACGTCCCTGTATGTCACCGGCGGCTATCTCGAGACCGGCGCGCGCGAAGATGCATCGCCCCGAAGTCCGTCGGATGCGCCCGCGGAGCAGGCGATCGATGGCCGGTTCGATCGCTCCATCCTGGCGGGTGCCTCTCTGTCGTTCCGATCAGAGGACCACCAGGTGGGTGTGGGGCTGCGCGTCCATTCCTACCTCTACGGGATCGGTGACGACGGAGCCGGCCTGTTTCTCGTCGAACCGGGGGCGGCCCCCCTCGAGAGCGCCAGGCAGGGAAGCTCGGTCAGCCTGTTCAGTCGCGATGACTGGCGCCTGATGGAGGGGTATGTCCTCAGCTATGGCATCGGCTATCACAACGATCTCTCGACGGGCGGGTCCTATCTCGTGCCGCGGGTGGGTCTGACGCGCGCGCTTCCGGGCCCGACGGGGCTCGTCATGCGTTCGGCCGTCGTGGTCCGGATGGATGACCATCCGATGATGGATGGATCGGGCGAGAGACCGGGCGACGCGCGCGGCGATCCGGTTCATCTGGGGTACGAGCTGGCGGTCGAGCGCCGGCCGGAGGATCGATTGCAGTTCGCCGCCACGCTGTCGTACATGCCGTTCCAGGAGATCGAGGGAGTCGAGGGGCCGCTGCCGCTTCCCGGAGCCCCTGATCAGCCCGTGCTCGTGATCGCCGACGCGGCGGCCGGTCGGCGCCAGATGGAGGTCGAGCTGCGGCGCGGGTTCGGTTTCGTTCGGGGAAGTCTCGCGGGGAGCATCGGGCGCGTGGAGGGCCGGCTGAGACCGGTGTTCGAGGAGGCCCCATTGCAGAGCCTCAGGGCGGGCACGGCGCGCTACTACCTGACGAGCCTGCGCGCGCTGTTCGAGCCCACGGACACCGAGCTGCGCATCGATTACCGTAGGGTCATGGGAGACACGGACCCGATCGCCGGCGGCGGGAGCGGCTCGCTCGCCTATCGTCGCTTCGACCTGGCCGTCCTGCAGGATCTCCCGTGGGTCGCCATGGCCAACACCCGTTGGAGAGTCCTGATGGCCTATCAGGGTCTCCAGTACGGATCGCTCGACGACCCGGCGGCGGCCGGAACGGGAGTCGCGTCGCGCCTCACGGGCGGCGTCGACGTGTCGTTCTGACATGCGAAAAACTCTGGCGGTCGCGATCTCCGCTCTGTTCCTGGCCTGGGGCGCCGTCTATTTCTACAATCAAGTCACGCAGGTCGCCCCCGAAACAGGAGTGGAATGGGTGGACTCCTCGCGCGGCGTCTCGGCGGACGCCGTCATTCCCAGGACCCCCGCATGGAAGGGCGGCCTGCGCCCCGGCGACCGGCTGCGGTCCATCGACGGACGGCGGATCGCTTCGGCGGTCGACGCCGAGGACGCTCCCTACACGGTCCCGAAGGGCACGTCGCTGTCCTACAACGTCCTGCGCGATGGCGAGGCGGCGACCTTCTTGGTCCGACCCAACTGGGTCGGCGGCGGCACGCCCGTCTATTACTACATCACGCTCGTCGGACTGACCTTCCTGGGCGTGGGCGTGGTCGTCTGGATGAGGGCCACGCGGGCCCGCGCGGCCACCCCGTTCGCTCTGTTGTGCCAGGCCATGTTCCTGGTGCTCGTCCTGAAGAGCACCGGACAAGGCGGCTGGCTCGACTGGAGCGGATACTGGGGCGATCTCGCGGGGTGGCTCATCGCCCCGGCGCTGTTCCTGCATATCAACTGGGCTCTGGCGGACGAGGACCGGGGGTCGAGCCTGAGAAGGTTCCGCCGCGCGGCCTTCTATGTCCCGGCCATCCTCCTGTTCGCCTACAACCTCTACCTGGTTCCGTTCAAGCAGGTCTACCGGTTCGCCGATCCCCTCGCCGCCATCCGCTTCAAGGAGCGCCTGGAGGAGGCCTACATCGCGATCTTCGTGATTGCGGGGATCGCCAAGGCGGTCCGGTCCTATATGTACGCGACCCGGCTGCAGACGCGCTGGCAGCTCAAGTGGATGGCCTGGGGGAGTCTGGTCGGCTTCCTGCCGTCCGCGGTGTTCTACCTGGTGCCGCACTCCCTCAACATCCGGATCGGCGGCTGGAGCGAGCTGTCGCTGCTGCCGATGGCCGTGATCCCGCTCGCCTTTGCGGCCGCGATCGTCCGCTATCGTCTTCTTGATCTCGATATCTTCCTCAAGCGCGGCATCGTGGCGATCGGTCTCCTGCTGAGCGCGGGGGCGACGTACGCCGCCTGCTACGTGGTCATGGACCGGGCCACCGGCGAGATCACGCCGCGCGGGCTCAATCTGGCTCTCATCCTGGCGACCTTCCTGATGGCGATCTTCTACCCGCGCATCCACCGGCGGCTGAAGAGCGTGGTCGACCAGTTCTTCTATCGGGAGCGCTACGACTATCGCCGCACCCTGAACGAGTTCAGCGACGCGCTCAATCGCGAGCTGAGCTTGCCGGCGCTGCGCGCCAAGTTTCTCGGCCGCGTGGTCCGGACCTTCAACCTGGAAGGCGCGCACGTGTTCGTCCGGGAGCCCCTCGGTCGTCGGCTGGTCAGCGAACCTCCCGATCGGCCGATCGACTCGGACGATCCGCTCCTGACGATGCTCGTCGATGTCGACTACCTGTCGCTCCGCGACCATCCGGGGGCGGGTGAAACCGCGACCGGCTCCTTCCTGCTCGACACTCTCGGCGTGGAGTATCTCCTGCCGATGACGGTCGAGGGCGAGACCGTGGCGGTCCTCGGGACGGGGACCCCGCGCGGCGGCGAGCCTCTCACCAGCGAGGATCTGCAGCTCCTGATCTCCCTGTGCCGGCACGCCGCCGTCGCGTTCGAAGGAGCGAGGCTGTACGGCGCCGTGCAGGAAAAGGTGCTCGAAGTCGAGGCCTTGCGCGAGTTCAACGAGAGCATCCTGGAGAGCAGCCGCGTCGGCATCGTGGTCACCGACTCGGACGGGCGCGTGGTGAACGTCAATCACGCCTTCGAGGTCCTGTACGGTGACCGCCGCGATCGGGTCCTCGGCCAGTCTCTGTCGCAGGTCATGCCCGCCGGCGTCTTCACGCTGGCGAACGACGCCGCCCGGGCATCGGGAGACGTCCTGCCGGACGGCGGCATCCGGGTCTATCGCTCGTCGCTTCGAACCCGGGATGGGCGCCGGCTGGTCGTCAACCTGACGCAATCGGCGCTGCGGGATCCGGCGGGCGAGCCACGCGGCCGGGTGATCACGGTCGACGACGTCACCGAGCAGGTCCTGCGCGAGCAGGACCTGCAGCGTCGCGACCATCTCGCCTCGATCGGGCTCCTGGCCTCGGGGATCGCCCACGAAGTGAACACGCCCCTGACCGGCATCTGCTCCTACACCCAGATGCTTCTCAAGGAGCACGCACCGGACGAGCCCGAGTACCCTCTCCTGAAGAAGATCGAGCAGCAGGCGTTCCGGGCGGCCGGCATCGCCTCCAGCCTGCTGAACTTCTCCCGTCAGCGCGACGGCGACTACCAGCCTTTGGAGGTCGCCGACATGGTTTCCGAGACGCTCGAGCTGTTCCAGCCGCACCTGCGGGGACGGCGGATCGAGCTGGTGCGCAGTCTCGAGCTGCCCCCGACGCGGGTGAACGGCAACCGCGGCCGGCTGCAGCAGGTGCTGATGAATCTGCTCTTGAACGCCGCGGACGCCATGAGCGAAGGCGGCATCGTGACCGTGGCCGCCCGATCCACGTCCGGCCGCGTGCAGATCGAGGTCTCCGACACGGGCTGCGGCATTCCGCCGGAGCATCTCGAGCGGATCTATGATCCGTTCTTCACGACCAAGCCGCGCGGCCAGGGGACCGGTCTGGGCCTGTCGGTGTCGTACGGGATCGTCAAGGAGCACGCCGGAACCCTGTCCGTGGAAAGCAGCCCCGGAGAAGGATCACGATTCGTCGTCAGCCTGCCGGCCGTCGACGAGAAGAGAGCCTCGGCATGAAGACTCCCAAGATGCAGGTGCTCGACAAGACCGCATCCGATGACGCGACCGCTGCCGCGCGCATCCTGGTGATCGACGACGAGCCGATCATCCGGGAGGTGCTGCAGGAGATCCTGAGCCGCGAAGGCTACAGTTTGATGCTCGTGCCGGACGCCGAGTCCGGCATGAGGGCCCTGGACGACCAGGTTCACGACCTCGTCATCCTCGACCTCATGCTGCCCGGGATCGGAGGGTTCGAGACCCTGCAGGAGATCAAGAGACGCGATCCCGACAGCGTCGTCGTCATGATCACCGCCTATGGCTCCGTGGAATCGGCGGTGCAGGCGATGCGGATGGGGGCGTACGACTACCTGACCAAGCCGTTCAAGAACGAGGACGTGCTGCGCACCCTGAGCACCGGCCTGCGTCACCGCCGACTCCTGACCGAGAACCGCACCCTCCGGCGCGCGCTCCAGGGGAGGGCGCGCTTTGGAGAGCTGGTCGGCAAGAGCGCGGCGATGCAGGAGCTCTATCGCCTCATCGAGCAGGTGGCGCCGAGCCGATCCACCGTGTTGATCGAGGGAGAGAGCGGTACCGGCAAAGAGCTGGTCGCTCAGGCCATGCATCTCAAGTCGGGCCGCCCCGCCGACGCCTTCGTCGTGGTCAACTCGGGCAGCATGCCCGCCGACCTGCTCGAGAGCAACCTGTTCGGGCACGTGAAGGGGGCGTTCACCGGCGCGATCCAGACGAAGAAGGGGCTGTTCGAGGTGGCCAACGGGGGGTCGATCTTCTTCGACGAGATCAGCACCATCAAGCCCGAGGTCCAGGCGAAGCTCCTGCGCGTCATCCAGGAGAAGGAGTTCCTGCCCCTGGGGGCGGTGCAGAGCGTCCAGGTGGACGTGCGCATCATCGCGGCCACCAACATCGACCTCCACGATCTGGTGAAGCGCGGCGAGTTCCGCGAGGACCTCTACTACCGGCTGAACGTCATCAACATCAAGCTCCCGCCCCTGCGGGAGCGCCGGGAGGACATCCCCCTCCTGGTCGACCACTTCGTGGCCAAGTGCGCGGTCGAGAACGGCAAGCCGGTGCATGGAATCACGCCCGAGGCGCTGGCGCTCCTCGTCGATCACCCGTGGCCCGGCAACGTCCGCGAGCTCGAAAACGTCATCGAGCGGGCCGTCGTCCTGACCTCGGCCTCCGTGATCGGGGTCGATCTCCTCCCCGACACCCTCCAGGGGGATCGAGCCCGACCGCTTCCTGCGCCCCTGCCGGCGGACGGCGGCATGTCCTTCTACGAGACCATGGAGCGCCTGGAGAGGGAGATCATCCTGGAGACTCTCAAAAGCGTGAACGGTGTGCAGAGGCGGGCCGCAGCCAGGCTCGGCCTCAACCCGACGACGCTGAACGAAAAGATCAAACGGCTGAAAATCCAGGTACGCTAGACCCCCCTGCTGTATATAATCCGCACAGGACCCCTTATCATCTTCTTGACAGGACGAGGCTTGACAGTAGAATTACGTCGCGCGGCGGGGACCTGCGGTTCCCCCGGTGAACTGGTTACCTCCAGTCAGGGAGTGTTCAAGGGTGCAAGGGGCCGCGGTTGTCCTTGACAGAGTCGCGTGTGTTTTCTTAGACTTCTGTACGGACCATTCACAGCAGGATTGATTGCAGGCCGGTGCATCCAAAGGGGCGGAGGGCCCCCCTGAAGGCCCTGCCCGGAGGTTCATGCCGATGGTCACCAGAAGACTCCTCCTCGCCGGTTTGCTCGTTCTCGCCGTCATCGTTCCCGCCTTAGCACAGTCAGCCAGCGGTCTCAAGGGTCTCGTCGTCGACAAGGATGGGGCACCTCTGCCCAGCGCCCGTATCACGGTCAAGAACGAATCGCTCGGGGTCAACCAGGGCGCCGTGACGGACACCAAGGGCGAGTTCCGCATCGTTCCGCTGCCGCCCGGCAAGGGGTATGTCATCGAGATCTCGTTCCCGAGCATGGGCACCATCAAGATGGACGTGGACATCACGGCGGGAAAGGTGACCCCCGTATCGGTCACGCTGCGGCCGAGCGCCGAGATGACGGAGCACGTCAAGGCCGTCGCGAAGTCGGACGTCGTGAACACCGAAACGACGACCACCTCGACGACCTTCACCTCCGAGTTCATCGACTCCCTGCCGATCCTCGGACGCAACTATCAGGATGTCCTGACCCTGGCTCCCGGCGTGTCCGACGTCGACGGCGACGGCAACCCGACCATCCACGGCTCGCGCGACGTCGATGTCGTGACGCTGGTGGACGGCGTGTCGACCAACGATCCGCTGACGGGGAAGCGCGGCCAGGAGCTGAACATCGATTCGATCCAGGAGATCGAAGTCAAGACGGCGGGAGCCACCGCGGATTACGGCCGCGCGCAGGGCGGGTTCGTCAACATCGTCACGAAGTCCGGCGGCAACGAGTTCGAGGGGCGCTTCAGCGTCTATTGGCGCGGCAAGACCCTGGACGGAGACGGAGCGGGCATCGACAATCCGAAGCTGCACGGCGGTCTCGGAGACCTCGGTCTTCGGGATCTGAAGTTCAACGACCTGTACCCGTTCATCTCGGTGGGCGGGCCGATCAAGAAGGACAAGGCGTGGTATTTCTTCACCGCCGAGTACATCCAGATCGAGGATCCGGTCAACGCCCTGACGCAGGCCTTTGTCCGCTCGACGAAGGAAGAGCGGGTATTCGGCAAGGTCACCTGGGACATGTCGACGAACCACAAGCTGCAATTCACGTCGACCATCGACCCGCAGACCTACGACAATCTCGGCCTCAACTCCTTCGTCGCGCTCGAGTCCGGCTACACACAGAAGCGCGGCGGTCTCAATCTGACTCTGAAAGAGACCTCCATCTTCAATCCCAACGTCTTCCTCGAAACCACCGTCCAGCACTTCAGCACCAAGCCCAAGGCGATCCCGACCCTGAACGCCGACACGAACCACAACGGCATCCTTTTCTACGATCGCAACCACGATGGTTTCTTCGACGCCACCGAGCGCGATCCGGGCGAGGACTACGACCGCGACAACTTCTTCGACGTGTTCGAGGACACCAATCACAACGGGGTCCTGGACGCCGGCGAGGACAAGGACGGCGACGGCCGGCTGACCCGCAAGGGGTTCCAGGGCGGAGGCGGCGGCTGCGAGGGCACGCTTCGCGAGGATATCGACTGCGACGGTCACATCGATCTCTTCTACGAGGACAAGAACCACAACGGCGTCCTCGACCCGGGCGAGGACATCGATGGCGACAACAAGCTCGACTACATCGATGAGGACAAGAACCACAACGGTATCCTCGATCCGGGAGAAGACACGAACGGCAACGGCATCCTCGATACGTACGATCCGAAGAACCTTCCGCTCGTCAGGCCTTATATCGAGGATCGCAACAACGACCAGATCCTGAACGATCGCATTCGCCCGCTCCCCAGCGACCAGATCTACCAGGTGGTCACCGACGCGAGCGGCCACCAGGTCAGCCGGACGCTCCTCAGCCCGACCTACCCGTACGGCGAGTTCACGCCGCTCCCCCGGGACCGGGATTACGAGCAGGATCAGAGGACTCTGCGGGTCAGCGGGCCGAACCCCGGGAGCATCTTCGGACAGCGCGAGCCGACCGACTACACCGCGGACGGCGGTCGCATCACGCTCAAGGAAGACCTGACGCTCTTCGTTCCGGACTGGCACGGCCAGCACGACATGAAGTTCGGCGGCGTGATGGAGCGCGACAATTATTCCCGCGACACCAGCCTGCGGCCGATTCGGTTCCCGTTCCTGCGGCCGATCGCCGGGAACGCCATCAACCCCACCATCGCCGTGCAGCTGCCCGCGGAGAGCGAGGTCTTCAACCAGGCCTCCAACACGACGTACGGCATGTACGCCATCGACACGTTCAAGCCGCTGCCCAACCTGACCCTGGGGATGGGGATCCGGTTCGACCGCGAGACGACCGATTCGTTCGGCTACACGCCGTTCGACCCGGTCGCGGAGCGCAACCTGTACGACCGCCTCACGGAGCTGGGAGGGCTGGAGCGCAACAAGGACGACGCGCTCCTCGGGAACAACGACGGGATCCAGAGCCAGGGCTATTGCTCCGACCCGATCTTCTACGCCAGGGGGGTCGGCAACCCGTGCGACAGCCCGCTGAAGGTCCTTGGGTCGGATCCCAACAACGACGCCATTGCGACCACCGAGCAGAACCTGGCGAAACTCAAGCAGATTGCTCCGTCGCGCCTGACGCAGCACCACACCTCCACCGCCCTGGCGGCGCAGAGCCTGATCGCCCTGTTCCCGGACGCCAAGGGGGTCGACCCGGCGACCGGTCAACCGATCATCAACCGCGAGTTGCTGCGGGAGCAGGGGGCCGCCACCTTCCAGGAGCGTGAAGCGTTCCGGCTGACGAACAACAACTTGGCGCCGCGCGTGTCGTTCTCGTGGGATCCGTGGGCCGATTCCAAGACGAAGGTGTTCGTGAACTGGGGGCGTTTCTACGATCGACTGTTCCTGCAGACGGTCATCCCGGAGGAAGGGCCGGATACCATCTTCCGGTATTACCAGTTCGACCTCACCGGCGTGACGGCGTCCGGCGTCCCGAACGGAGGCGTCGGCAACCCGCTGACCAAGGCGCCTCCGAGCGCGTCGCAGGTCGACCGCGGCCTGCAAACGCCCTACTCCGACGAGCTGACGGTCGGCTTCGAGCGCGAGATCGCCCCGGAGGTTTCGATCAAGCTGACCTACATCAACAAGAGGTACCGCCAGCAGCTTCAGGACAGGGACGTCAATCACGACGTCCGCTACCTGGGTGGAAGCCAGCTCGACACGCTGGGAATCCTGCTGCCCCCCGGTTCAGGCGCCGGCGCGTCGTCCCAGCGCGTGGCCGACAACCGGCCCGACCTCTACATCCACAATTTCTTCTTCAATCAGATCTTCCGCGTGGGCAACATCAACCACTCGATTTACCACGGCTTCGAGCTGCAGCTGACCAAGCGGCTGAGCCGCAAGTGGGAGATGGACGCCTCGTACACCTACTCCCGCAACCTGTCGCAGGCGGAGGATTTCGAGTCGGCCCTGGGCGACGACCCGGCGGCGATTCCCTACGAGTACGGCTACTCGGACGACGACCAGCGGCACGTCGTGAAACTCAACGCCATCGCGTTCCTGCCGAAGGACTGGCAGGTCGGCACGACGATGAGCTGGTCCACCGGGCTCCCGTACTCGGTCATCAGCACCTTCACGGCGCTGGACAACTTCGACTATCCGCAATTCCGGCTTCTGTACGGGTTTATTCCCGACCGCGTCAACGCCAACGGCGATCGACCCTTCATCTCCATGCGCCGCAACGATCAGCGCAACGCCGCCGTGCTCAACATCAACCTGGAGGCGCAGAAGTCGTTCGTGCTCGGGAAGATGGCCTCGCGCTTCTTCTTCACGGTCGAGAATCTTCTCAACAAGGACGACCTGACGATCAACTCCTACGAGCCGGCCTCCCCGGATCGGAGCGGCGCCCTGCAGCTCGATTCGACGCGCCGGTTCGGTCGCCGGTTCCAGCTCGGACTCCAGTTCGAGTTCTGAGACACGGGCTCGAGGTCGCCGTCAGCGACGGCCTCGAGCCCTTTCCATGTCCGGCCGTCTTCGATCCGTTTCGTTGACACCCGGGAGGCGGGCGCGCTAGACTCCCCGGCCGGCGCGCCTTCTCCCGAGACCCATGGCCATTCGCTTCTACAACACCTTGACGCGTCAGGAGGACGAGTTCACCCCCCTCCACCCGGGAGAGGTGCGTCTGTACACCTGCGGCCCCACCGTGTACGACTACGCCCACATCGGCAACTTCAGGACGTATCTCTGGGAGGACGTGCTGCGGCGCTTCCTGAAGTTCCGCGGCTACAGGGTCACGCAGGCGATGAACCTGACCGACGTGGACGACAAGACGATCGCGAACGCGCGCGACAAGGGGGTGTCGCTCGACGACTACACCCGCTGTTACATCGACGCGTTCTTCGAGGACATCGAGGCGCTGGGCATCGAGAAAGCCGAGCACTACCCGCGCGCCACCGCGTTCATTCCGGACATGGCGCGTCTGGTCGCGCGCCTGATGGAGAGGGGGCACGTCTACGAGAGCCGCGGCTCCCTCTACTTCAAGATCGCGACCTACCCGGAGTACGGCCGGCTGTCGCATCTCGACCCGTCCGCGGGCGCCGGGCAGGCGCGCATCGATTCCGACGAGTACGAGAAGGACAACCCGCGCGATTTCGCCGTCTGGAAGGCGCCCAAGGACGGCGAGCCGGTCTGGGAGACCGAGATCGGGTCGGGCAGGCCGGGCTGGCACATCGAATGCTCGGCGATGTCGATGAAGCTCCTCGGCGAGACCTTCGACATCCACACCGGCGGCGTGGACAACATCTTCCCCCACCACGAGAACGAGATCGCCCAGAGCGAAGCGGCGACCGGACGCCCGTTCGTACGCTACTGGATGCACGCCGCGCACCTGGTCGTGGACGGCGAGAAGATGTCGAAGTCCAAGGGCAACTTCTTCACCCTGCGCGACCTCGCCGCCCGCGGCCACGACATGCGCGCCGTGCGCTATCACCTGATCTCGGTGCACTATCGCAAGCCGCTCAACTTCACCTTCGACGGTCTGGCGCAGAGCCAGGCGGCGCTCGCCCGGCTGGACGACCTGGCTCTCCGCCTCGAGCAGTTCGATCAGGGCGCCGGTTCGGGGGGCGGCGAGCTGGCCGCGAAGGCGAAGGAGCGGCTCCAGGGACTCCTCGCCGACCTCGACTGTGACCTGAACACCGCCGGCGCGCTCGGCCACCTGTTCGAGCTGGTCAGGGAGACCCACACGGCGCTCGATTCCGGCCGGTTCGGCAAGGGGGATCTGGAGGCGGTGCGGGAGGTGCTCGAGGCGTTCGCGCGGATCTTCGGCATCCGGCCGGGCCAGCGAGCCGATCTCGGCGCCGAGATCGAGGCCCTGATCCGCAAGCGCAGCGAGGCCCGGACGCGGCGCAACTTCGCCGAGGCCGATCGGATCCGTGACGACCTCCTGAAGCGCGGCATCGTTCTCGAGGACACCCCCCAGGGGGTGCGCTGGAAGCATAAGGGCGCCTGAGAACGCGAGTACGGCCGACCTCCGTGCCCGAGACACGGCCTGCCGTCGCCAAATCATCCTGGCGGGCTAAACCGGGCGAAGCCACGCCAGCTCTAACTCTCAGAGGAGGCGATGGAAGTTGGCCCCGATCGTCAAGAGACTGACGAGCAGCTCGTGGCCCGGTTCGTGCAGGGTGACGAGCCGGCGTTCGACGACCTGGTGGTCCGGCATCGCCTGGGCGTCTACCGCCTCGCCTACCGGATGCTTGGAAGCCACGAAGAGGCCGACGACGTCGCCCAGGAGGCGTTCTTGAGAGCGTACCGTGGACTGCGGCGCTTTCGCGGCGAGGCGACCTTTCGGACCTGGCTGACGCGCATCGTGATCAACCTGGCGCTCGGCGTCCGGCGAGGGCGGGCGCCGTCGGTGCCCCTGGAAGCGGCGCCCGAGGCGCGGCAGGACGCCGACGGGCCCGACACGGCTCTCAGACGCCAGGTCAGGCGGGCGGTCGGCGGTCTGCCCCCCCGCCAGAGACAGGTGCTGATCCTCAAAGTGTACGAGGGAATGAAGTTCACGGAGATCGCCCAGGCAGCCGGCATGTCGATCGGCACCGCCAAGGCGACCTTCTTCCAGGCGGTGCGCAATCTCAGGTCCCGCCTGTCTCCGCCCGCCGGCGCGGAGGGTGGCGAGGCATGACGACGATCGACTGCCGGACGACCCGCGACCGGCTCGCGCAGCTGCTCTCCGGCGAGATCGACACGGAGATGAGCCGGGAGATCGAGGCGCACCTCCGGGCCTGTCCCGCCTGCTCGGCAGAGGCCGCCGTTCTTCGCGAGGCGCTGTCGCTTCTCAAGACGGAGGTCCCGCCCGACCCCGGTGTTCCGTACTGGTCGTCGTTCGGTGGCCGCCTGCGGGCGCGCATCGTCGCC
>JACXTT010002020.1_pt1 | contig 32794 bp, 28 predicted proteins | sample 9270951 | NCBI WGS metagenome assembly JACXTT01 (sample SAMN15532306, study PRJNA645909) | rock metagenome | isolation source: weathered quartz diorite | place: Puerto Rico | collected 2017-06-21
TGCAGGACGACCGGTTCATCGGAATGAACCGGCAGAAAAGCGTCGGCCTGCTGCAGTCGAAATGACGGATACGGCGGTTATTGCGCGCCGCGGGCGGCTTGGAGCTTGGCGATGTCGAGTTTTTTCATTTGTAAGAGGGCTTGCATAACGCGGCCGGAATTGTGATGGGGCAGATAGGAAGAAGGGCCACAATGTTCAGAGCAGGTGCTAGAATTGGGCCAACTGAGGGGGTTGTATGGCGCGGTTAAGATTCTCCTCGGTATTGATTCGACTCCTTGTAGTGTTGGCCTTCAGTTCTCGGCTGGCGTGGGGACAGCGGCAGCTGACCCCAGACCACGGGCCGTCCGCCTCGACATTTGAGATCACTGGTTATGTGAAATCCGAGCTGGACGACCAACCGATTCCGGATGTCCGGTTGAGGCTAATTACCGAGAATGGAAACCTTGCGCATCCTACCGTGCTGTCGAGCGCGACCGGGGAATTCCGCTTCGTTGGGTTTCGCGGAGGTGATTACTTCGTTGAGGCGGAGAAGCAAGAATACGAGTCGGCGCGTGTTCGGGTGACGATCGCACTACACGGCGATCAAGTTATGATTCGACTTCGCCCAATTCGCAAAGCCGAATCCGAGCCAGCCGGGACAAGCGCCGGTCTTGTGCGCAACGCAGCGATTCCTGAGAAAGCCCTGGAAGCCTTCGAAAAAGGAATTACGTTGCTCAAGATTCAGTCGAATTACCGAGCCGCGATTACGCAATTTGAGCGCGCAACCAAGATATATCCCAGCTATTACGAGGCATTTGCGCAGATGGGCGCGGCTTATGACCGCTTGGGAGATGCATCTTCGGTCGAAAAGGCTCTTCAGAAATCGGTGCAGATAAGCTCGGGCAAATACGGTGAACCTTTGTTTTTGCTTGCCGAGGTATTCAACGATCAGAAGCGTTTCACTGAAGCCGAGAAAATTGCGAGGCAGGGCACTGAGGCGGAGACTGATTCACCGCGAGGATATTACGAACTGTCACGGGCGCTCGCCGGGCTGAATCGGGACACGGAGGCGGCGGAAAGCGGCGTGAAGGCGCGTGCGCTGAAGCCGGACAGCCCGCCTGTTCATTTGCTGCTAGCGAATATTCATAGGCGACTTCATGACTATCCATCGCTGATGCAGGATCTGGACGCGTACCTTGCGCTTGTGCCGAACGGTCCTGCAAGCGATCAGGCAAGAAGCCTTAGAGAGCACGTAAAAAAGGCCCTTGAGACTGGGTCGAGATAGGAAGGGTTTCGTTCGATCGCGGCCGACCTCATGCGTTAAAAGAATTGGTTCCGATTCAGTTCCGGTCGCGGGCGGCGGTGAGTTTGGCGATGTCGAGTTTTTTCATTTGAAGAAGGGCTTGGACGACGCGGCCGGATTTTTGTGGGTCGGGGTTGGACATGAGCTCGCCAATATTCGCGGGAATGATTTGCCACGACAGGCCGAACTTGTCCTTGAGCCAGCCGCACATGCTTTCCTCGCCGCCACCGGAAGTGAGTTTGGACCAGTAGTGATCGATTTCCTGCTGCGTTTTGCAGGGGACAACGAAAGAAATGGCTTCGGTAAATTTGAAGCGAGGGCCGGCCTTGAGCGCAGTGAATTCCTGGCCGTCCAGCGAGAAGGAAATGGTCATGATGCCGCCTTCCGGGCCAGGGCTTCCTTTGCCGTAGCGAGCGATTTTTCCAATTTTGGAGTTGGGGAAAATCGAGCAGTAAAACTTTGCTGCTTCTTCGGCTTGCGTATCGAACCAGAGAAAAGGATAGATTTTTGGCACGTGAGTGGCCTCCGTCAGAAGTTGGACCTGTTAGCAACACACTAGCATTGAAGGTGAGAGTTGCAATGTGAATCGTTGGTTGCAGGGGAGAGAAAGGAAGGATTGTAAAATCGTCGCTACAAAGCAAGGCCAAATCGCTTAGAGTGTGCGGGACGGAGAAGGAGGCAGACGGCGATGAACGGAAGCAAAGATTTAGCGTTGTTGTTGATCCGGATTGCGAGCGCGCTGGCGTTTTTGTATCACGGAAGCGGGATTTTGTTTGGTGCGTTTGGAGGGCCGGGTCCTGCGGGGTTTGCAGGATTCACACATACTTCCCTGACGATTGCGTATCTGGTGGGACTGGCGCAGGTCGGCGGGGGAATTGCGCTGCTGACGGGAATTTTCGCGCGAATCGGCGCGGTGTGTGTCGCGATTGTGATGGTCGGTGCGATCAAGATGGTGCACCTGAAGCTCGGATTCGACATCAATCACGGCGGAATGGAGTACGCGTTGACGCAGCTCCTGATTGCGCTGGCTATTTTGGTGGCTGGGGCGGGGAAGTTTTCGCTGGCGCCGGCGAAGATCAAGAATTGGTAGGTGCCGAGGAATTCATAAAGATTTAAAGAGAAAGAATCGGAAAACCCGCACCCTTAAACCCGAAGGGCGCGGCACCCGATCGGAAATCGAAGAATTAGTGGCGGAGGAACGCGGATGCGAAAGTGGCTCGGAGGAACGGCTGTGATTTTTGGAGTGGCGTTGGCGGCGGTTTTGTCGATTGGGGCGCAAGAAAAAAAGGGGAGCGAGAAGATGCCTATGCAAGGAATCGCCAAGGGAACATCCATTTTGGTGCAGCGTGGGAACAACGCTGGACAATTTGGATGGACGCAATTTCAAGACGGCCAAAAACCTCGGCCGCTGCGAGAAGAAATTGTCGAGTGGTATAGTGTGCGGAAACTAGCGGGCCAGAGCCAAGGAGTCTCGAGCAATGAGATTAGAGAAGGCGATGCGATTTTTCCTTGCGCAACTGTTGTGTCTGTTTCTTGTTTCGACGTGCACGCTTCGCGCTGGTGCGCAGACGAAAAATCCTTATGCGGGCGATGCGAAGGTGGCGAAACTGGGCGAGTCGCAGTTTCGTTCGAACTGCGCGTTCTGTCATGGCCTGGGAGCGCGCGGAGGCGGGCGCGGGCCGGATTTGACGCGAGCGCAAAAGCGTCACGGAAATTCGGATGAAGAGATATTCCATAACATTCACGACGGGATTCCGGGGACGGCGATGCCACCGGCGACGGCCGGAGGAATCGGAGTGGGGATGACGGACGAAGAGATTTGGCAGGTGGTGACGTACATTCGGAGCGTGGAGAAAAAGGCGAATGCGGCGGCGGGAAACGCGGCGAGGGGTAAGGAACTTTTTTACGGCGCAGCGGCGTGCGGAACGTGCCATATGGTGAATGGAAAGGGCGGGAGGCTCGGACCGGAGCTGACGACCACGGCGACTTCGCGGTCGGACGAATTTTTTGTGGAGTCGCTGCGGAATCCAAGCGAGCGGCTGGCGAAGGGAATCCAGGAAGCGATGAAAGATTTTCCGCAGGAATACGAAACAGCGAATGTGACGACAGCGGACGGGGCGAAGTATCAGGGCGTTGTGTTGAATGAAGATGCGTTCACGGTGCAGGTTGTGGATACGAGGGAAGTCTTGCACGCGTGGGAGAAGAGTTCGCTGAAGTCGTATGAGAAGACGCGGCAATCGTTGATGCCGGCTTATGACGAGAAAATGCTGCCGGAGAAAGATTTGCAGGATTTGTTGGCGTTCTTGGCGGCGGCTGCCAGTGGCGGTGGGAAATGAGCACCGGAAAAAAGTGGCGAGTGGCGAGTGACGAGTGGCGGGCAAGAAGAATTTTAGTTGCGGTGTCTTTGTTCGCGTGCATGCTCGCGGGCAAAGTGGATGCGCAAGTAACGGCGGAGCGGTTGCTGAATGCGGGGCGCGAACCGCAGAACTGGCTGATGTACAGCGGGAACTACTCGGGGTTGAGGTATTCGACGCTGGATCAGGTGAATGCGGGAAACGTGACTTCGCTTGCGCCGAAGTGGGCGTATCAGACGATGACGGGAGGAAAGTTCGAAACGACGCCGCTCGTGGCGGACGGAATTTTGTACGCGACGGGACCGGACGACAGAGCGTTTGCGCTGGACGCGCGATCGGGGCGGCCGATCTGGCAGTACCAGCGCGCGCTTCCGCTGGATATTCGTCCCTGCTGCGGGCGTGTGAATCGTGGCGTGGCGATTCTGGGCGACAAAATCTTCATGGGAACGTTGGACGCGCACGTGATTGCACTGGATGCGAAAACGGGCGCCGTCGTATGGGACATCACATCAGCGGACTATTCGAAAGGCTATAGTTTCACGCTGGCGCCGCTGGTGATTCGAAACTTGGTGCTGGTAGGCGTGAGTGGCGGCGAGTATGGAATTCGCGGATTCATTGACGCGTATGACGCCGCGACGGGCGAGCGGAAATGGCGCTTCTACACGATACCGTCGCCGGGCGAGCCAGGAAGCGAAACGTGGGAAGGGGATTCGTGGAAGATCGGCGGGTCTCCGGCGTGGATTACGGGGACGTTTGATCCAGCGACGAACACGACGTTCTGGACGACGGGGAATCCCGCGCCTTCGAATCGCGGCGCCGGCCGCGAGGGCGACAATTTGTACAGTGATTCGCTTCTGGCGCTCGATCCGGACACAGGAAAATTGAAATGGCATTTCCAATTTACGCGGCACGACGAGCACGATTACGACGCGACGCAAGTGCCGGTGATGATTGACGACGGAGACAAACACTGGATTGCACAAGCGAACCGCAACGGATTTTTCTATCTGATTGACCGCACGAACGGGAAATTGTTGTTTGCGACGCCATACGCGAAGGTGACATGGAGCAATTCGAAGGATGCGATTGGGCGGCCGGTCGGATCGAAGGAAGGAGAGCCGACGCTCGAGGGCAATCCGGTGTGCCCGGGGGCGTTAGGAGCGACGAACTGGATGTCGCCTTCGTACGATCCGCAGACCAAATTGTTTTATGTGACCGCGCGGGAGCAGTGCGACATTTTTTCGACGGCGCCGCAGGTGTTTGACGCGGGGCACGCGTATTACGGCTCGGCCTATTTTCCGAACGATGCCACGCAGCCGTATTGGGGCGCGCTGCGAGCGCTCGATCCCGCGACGGGGAAGCTGGTTTGGGAGTGGAAGCACGGTTCGCCGGGGTGGTCGGGCGTGCTTTCGACCGCGGGCGGTATTGTGTTCACGGGAGATGCAGAGGGGAATTTCATTGCGCTCGAGGCGAAGAGCGGAAAAGTGCTGTGGCATTTTCAGTGCGGGGCGAGCGTGATTGCTGGGCCGATGACATATGCCGTGGATGGGAAGCAGTACGTGGCTGTAACGGCAGGTTCCACGCTGTTCGCGTTTGGATTGAAGTGAGAACAGTCATCAGTCCTCAGTTATCAGTCATCAGTAGGAAAAATCGATCGTGCAGAGACGGATTGTTGGATTCCATCAGGACGAGAACGGTGATTGGGTTGCGGATTTGGAGTGCGGGCACGGACAGCACGTGCGGCACAATCCACCGTGGACAAGTAGACCTTGGGTACTGACGCCGGAAGGGCGCGCCGAACATGTGGGGCGAGCTCGATTGCAAGAAGTGTGAAGAGTCTTCTTTAGCGAAACCTTGAAAAAAGAAGCGCTACTTTGCGGCAGCGGTGGTGCCGCCGATGGCTTCGCCGTTGACGACGAGTTCGACGCGGCGATTTTTCTGGCGACCTTCCATCGTGTCATTCGATGCGACTGGCTGCGTCTTACCGAAGCCGCGCGAGGTCATGGCGTTTCCGGGGACACCTTGCTGCGCGAGGAAATCCAGAACGGAGCCGGCGCGCTGTTCGGAAAGGCGCTGGTTGAAATCGTCACTGCCGACGCTGTCGGTATGGCCTTCGATTTGGAGCGTAAGACCCGGATGCGCGAGAACGATGCCGGAAATTTTTGCGAGCTTCTCTCTCGCGCCAGGCTTGAGCGTGTAACTGCCAGTGTCGAAGAGAACGTCCGACATGTTCACGATAAGGCCGCGGGCGGAGTCGTTGGTTTGCAGAACGGCGTTGAGTTGCGCAAGAAGCTGCGCGCGAAGTTCGGCTTTTTCGGATTCGGCTTTCGCAGCGGCGGCGCGGGCTTTTTCCTCGGCAGCGCGCGCCTTTTCCGCGTCGGCCTCGGCCGCTCGTTTTTGTTCGAGCGCTGCCTGCTGCTCGGCTAGCGCGGCGGCGCGAGCTTTCTCTGCTTCTTCCTTCGCTCTTGCCGCATCAGCAGCGGCCTTTTCCGCTTCCGCTTTCAAACGCTCCGCGTCGGCTTTCGCGGCTTCTGCGGCCAGACGAGCCTGTTCGGCATCGGCACGACGTTTTGCTTCGTCGGCGGCATCCTGGCGCGCTTTGGCTTCGCGGGCTTCGGCGGCGGCTTTATCTGCCTTGGCTTTGGCCTGAGCTTCTTCCTCCGCTCTTTGTTTTACGGAGATGACGCGGGCTTCTTCCGCGGTTTGCACGGAATCGCGCGCGGCGGCGATGACGGATTTTTTGTCGCGCTTTTGGCGATAGAGGTCCTCGGCGGACTGAAGTTGCTGCGCGGCTTTGGTCAGCGAGGGACCGGCATATTTTTCGGCGCCTGCGTTGCGCGCGATGCGGACGGCGTTGCGCGCCTGGAAAAGCTCAACCGGAGTTTTGCGGTCGATGCCGAAGATGGCGTTCTCGATTTTGGTATTCGAGGAGGAATAGACGCCGCGGGCGATGAGTTCATAGCGCGCTTCGATGGATTCGCTGCCGGCGCCAGCGTCGAGAGAATTTTCTGCGACAACCTCGTCGCCGGGCTGCGCAACGGCAAAATAAGGCTCGGCGGTGACGATCATGCCGAAAGTCTGCATGTCTGAAATGGCTTTGACTTGTGCCTGGCCATTCTTGACTTGTACTTCGCCGAGGTTGACGGCGCGGCCTTGGGGCGAGACGGCCCAGAGAACATAGGTCAGATATTCGAGGCCGAATTTTGTGGCGTCTTCGAAGCCTGCGAACTTGGCGTCAATTTCGACGCGGCTGCCTTTATTTTCGACTTTGGCCTCGCCGGTGACTTGCTGCATGAGATCGGTGCCGTGGAAAGCGATTTTGAGAGTGGTGCCGCTGCGGCGATAGTTGATGGCTTTGGTAGTGCGAGAGATGGGAGCGGCTGTGGACCCTGCGCCGTTTTGCGCGGAGGCAACATGAGCCGCGACCAGGCCGAGGAGGCCCATCAGTGCGAGAGCGAGCGCGGCGAGGCGAAGGTTGAACTTGGTACGAGCCGAATAAGACGATTGAGTTGTAATACTACGAAGCATGTGAATGCCATCCCGCTGCGGCTGGTGGCCGCGGCAAAAGCGATTTACGTGCCCAATGCTTTCAGGGTAGCAAAACAAAAACGCGATATGTGGCGCGTCTAGAGAGATTTGCGCAAGTGATTACACCCTATTTGGAACGAAAAAGCAGATTCTTCAAGCAAAAACGGCCCTCGGAATGACACTCCACTTGGTTGAAACGGGCTACTTGGACAGGAGTTCTTTCCAGCGCTTCCAGGCGTCCTCGCGGGCGCGTTTGTTGGGCTCGCTGGCGTCAGGCGCTTCCCCTGCGCGCATAAAGCCGTGACCTGCGCCTTCGTAGGTGACGGGGTCGTATTTTTTGCCTGCGGCTTTCATGTTGGCGATGGCTTCGGGGAGAGTGGCGTTGATACGAGCGTCGTTGCCGGCGTAAAAGCCGTAAACGGTGGCTTTGATGTTGGCCATGGATTCTTTGGATGGACGACCGCCGTAGAAAACAAAGGCGGCGGCAAGGTCAGCGCGATTGGTAGCGAAACGGAAGGTTTGACTGCCGCCCCAGCAGAAGCCGGCGACAAAAAGCTTTCCATCTGAGGCGGGGAGTTTGAGGCCGTAATCCGCGGCGGCGTTGAGATCGCCAGTAACTTGCGTAGGATTGAGTTTGCTGACGGCTTCCATTGCAGCGTCAACGGAGAAGTCTTTCGTGCGGCCGCCGTTGGAAGCCATACCGGTGAGGAGATCCGGTGCCACCGCGATGTAGCCGGCGGCGGCAACTTCGTCGGCGAGTTGCTGCGCCCAGTCGCTCAGGCCGAAGATTTCATGGATGACGAGAACAACAGGTCGCTTGTCTTTGGATTCGGGGTAGGCGACAAAGACGTCCACGGAGCGGCCATCGTGCTTGACGGTGACCCATTCGCGATGGCGGGGCGATTTGGCGAGTTGTTCCTTGGCCCAGTCTTGTGCGGCCGCGAATTGGGTGGTGAAGAGCGAAGCTATGGCGAAGAGAAACAGACGCTTCATGGGGACCTCCTCAGGTGATCGGGGAGAAATGCTAGTGGGTCTTTGCGGACCGTGCAAGCAGGAATCAGGACAAAGAAACTAAGGCTTGCAGGAGGCGGGGAGGGTGAGAGATTGGCCGATGGAAAGGCGATGAGCGTTAGAGAGGGTGGGATTGGCTTTGGCGATGCAGGGCCAAGCGGAGGCATGGCCGTAAGTGGCGAGCGCGATCTTGGATAGTGTGTCGCCAGATTGAATGGTGACTGTAGAGGTGGTTGAGCGATGCGTGACGATTCTTGGCGGAAGCGTCAGCGCAGTGCCCGGCGCAAGACGCATCGGATCGGCGACGGACGGGTTGGCGGCCATAAGTTCGAGCCAACGCGTGCCGCGGCCAAGATGCCGGCGGGAGAGAGTCCAGAGTGTGTCGCCTTGGCGAACGATTACGGACTGCGCGGAGGCGAGCGAAGTCGTGTGCGGACGAGACGTTGGCACGAAGTTAGGCTGCGCCGCGATGCGAGGTTCGGCAGGACGAATTATCGAGATGGATGGAGGCGCTGGTTGAACTCGGCGACCGACGAATGGATCAATGCGGTGAGGGCGTGCTGAAGGCAGAAGCGGCGCGATTGAAGAAGGCACGCGAGAGATTGGCGCGGACGGTTTTGACGACGCGAAATTTCTGGACGGCGGTTGCGGTTGGAGCGCGGGACCTGACTTCAGTTCCGGAATCGGAGCGAGGATTTTTGGAGCGGCGAGTTCGGATTGCTGAGACGGCAAATGGAACGGAGAAATTTTCTTCGCGTTGCGGTAACGGCGGGCGACATCGCCTAGCGGTTCTTTCGGAGTGTTTGAGTTTGCGTTGAGAGGTTCGGCGTCAGGATCTACGGCGGGCGGAGCCAGCTGTTTACGTCTGGCGGCGCGAGCTTGATCTTTGGGAGTGAGAATTTTTCCGCGGCGAAGATCTTCGTTGGTGTAAACGTGGTTCGGTTCCTGCTGCTGTTGTTTGCGGGCGCGCTCCTGGCGGGCGGCTTCGCCGACGTCCTGATTGTTTTGCTGCGAGTCGTCGGATTGTGCACGAAGTTGTTGCACGCCGAGGAGCGAAATGGAACTCAGCACGAGGGCAAGAGCGAAGCGGACTGAAGGAACTGGGAACGCGCTCGAGGGCACGTTTTCGCGGCGGATGTTGGAGTCGGTGCGCATCAACGGCAACCAAGGCTGACCAATTACCAGGGGACATCCGTTGGCGAAATCGTACGAAAAAAGTGTGTTTGTGGCAATGGATTTTGGTGGGCGAAAAGTCGTGGGACTTAGGTACTGGCGAGGGGTAGAACTTCAGGCTGACGAAGAAATAACGCGAATCTAGCCAAGGAGGCAAATGCTTGCCTTGCGTGGGGGCGAGAGGTTCCGGTAGGCTGAATAATTCTTTTGTGAGCGAAGGAGCCGCAGGGTTCTCAGAGATGGCTGAAGAAAAGCTACCGACACGAGCGCAGGATTTCTCCGAGTGGTACAACCAACTGGTTTTAAAGGCGCAGCTCGCGGATTACGCGCCGGTGCGCGGCTGCATGATTGTGCGGCCGTACGGGTGGGCGCTTTGGGAAAACATTCAAGGCGCGCTGGACCGGCGGTTCAAGGCGACGGGGCATCAGAACGTCGCGTTTCCCTTGCTGATTCCAAAGAGCTTCATTGAAAAAGAGAAACACCACGTGGAGGGATTTTCGCCGGAGCTGGCGGTGGTGACGATCGGCGGCGGCGAGGAATTGGCGGAGCCGCTCATTTTGCGGCCGACTTCGGAAACGATTATCGGGCATATGTGGTCAAAGTGGATTCAGTCCTACCGCGATTTGCCAGTGCTGATGAACCAGTGGAATTCTGTGGTGCGATGGGAATTGCGGACGAAGCTCTTTTTGCGCACGCTGGAGTTTTACTGGCAAGAAGGGCATACGGCACACGCAACGCAGCAGGAAGCCGAAGACGAGACGCGGCAGATGCTGGACGTGTACACGGACTTCGCCGTGAATGACGCGGCGATTCCGGTGATTCCGGGGAAGAAATCCGACGCGGAGAAATTCGCGGGCGCGGATATTACGTATTCGATTGAAGCGATGATGGGTGACGGGAAGGCGCTGCAGGCAGGAACGTCGCACTTCCTGGGTCAGAATTTTGCGCAGGCATTTGAAGTGAAATATCTGGACCAAGGCGGGCAATTGCAGCACTGCTGGACAACGTCGTGGGGGCTTTCAACGCGGTTCATCGGCGCGATCATCATGGTGCACGGCGACGATCAGGGGCTGGTGCTTCCGCCAAAACTAGCGCCGTATCAAGTGGTGATTGTGCCGATCTTCAAGAACGTTGAGGAGAAGGCAGCCGTTTCGGCCGTGGCGAAGGACGCAAAGGCGAAGCTAGCGAAGGCGAACATCCGCGTAACGCTGGATGAGCGCGAAGGACAGAGCCCAGGCTGGAAGTTCAACGATTGGGAGATGCGCGGCGTACCGCTGCGGATTGAGCTGGGGCCGAAGGACGTAGCGAAGCAGTCGGCGGTACTGGCGCGGCGGGATCGTCCGGGGAAAGAAGGCAAGACGTTTGCGTCTCTGGCGGATTTGCCGATGACCGTCGAAAAGCTATTGACGGAGATTCAGGATTCGCTGCATGCGAAGGCACTGAGCTTCCGGCGTTCGAATACGCACAACGCGCAGACATACGACGAGTTCAAAAAAGCGGTGGAAGGAGGGTTTGCATACTCGGGCTGGTGTGGGAGCGGCGAGTGCGAAGAGAAGATTAAGGAAGAGACCAGGGCAACGATGCGATGCATCCCCCTGGACCAGGAAGCGGTGCTGGGAGCGGGCGGCGGCGGGGCATCGGGGAAGTGCGTGCACTGCGGCCAGCCGGCCAAGAATCGCGCCATTTTTGCGCGGGCGTACTAAGAAAGACTTCCGGCAATTCAGCTAGTAACAGCGACGAAACACGCTGCTCCAGCGTTCTCGACATGCATTTTACCGGGTGCTAGCCTGCAAGAGTGGAGACCATTCTAGTGAACGGGCAAGGACAGCCAGGACGGAGAGGTGTGGGCGAACGGGGCCAAGGAAAGTTCAAGGCGATCCTGGTTACCGTGATTTTGGCTTTCATGGTGTATGCGGCGGTGAGGATGGTGCCGCCCTACGTCGCCGAGTACGAACTGTCGGATAAGATGCAGGAGACGGCTCGCTTTGCGAGCGTAAACAGAAACAGCGAAGAGCAGATTCGCGAGGCGATCTGGAAGACGATCGAAGATCTACAGATTCCCGCTACGAAAGAGGATGTGAAAGTGACGGCCTCGGGCGGGAGAGTAACCATCAACGTGGATTACAAGGTACCGATCGATCTGATGGTCTACAAGTTTGATCTTCATTTCACGCCGTCGACCGCAAACAAGGACATCATCTAGTCCGACGGCTGGCGCAAGCCAAGGCCCTTTCCAGACGTTCGCAGTTAAGAGACAATAAGAGTTCCAGCCCGATGGAGAGAGTTTGCGCATCCGCATCCAAAAAGGATTCTGGACGTCCGCGTTCGGCCTGACCCTGCTGGGAATCGTTTTCTTCGTAGTTTTCGTGGGCGCATCTATCTTTGCGTGGTACTACGTCAAGTATGCGCGAATGATTGACGCGCGCCTTTCCGGTCACGTTCTCCAAAATACGACGCAGATTTTCTCCGCCCCTGAGCAGATTTCGACAGGGCAGGCCTGGGGACCGCAGGATTTGACGCAGTATCTGCAGCGCGTGGGATACCGCCCGGAGGCAGATGACACCGCACTGGGGCAGTACACGGTGCAGGGGAATACTGTGGACGTGCGGCCGTCGAAGCTGTCTTATTTTGCCGGGGGGAACGCGCTTGCCGTGCAGTTTGCTGGGAAGTCCATACGCTCCATCCGGCCGCTCAGCGGCGGGTCGGACATGGGCGCGGCGGAGATCGAGCCGGAACTGATTACGAATCTGTTCGATAGCGCGCGTGAAAAGCGGCGACCTGTCCGTTATGAAGACTTGCCGCCGACGCTGGTGAACGCGATTCTCTCCGCAGAGGACAAGCGGTTTTTTGAGCACCCAGGATTCGACTTCATCCGAATTTTCGGCGCGGCCTGGAACGACTTGCGGCACGGTGCGCACTTGCAGGGCGCCAGCACGATCACCATGCAGGTAGCGCGGACGTTCTTTCTTTCCACGGAACGGAATTGGCGGCGGAAGCTTGCGGAAGCGATGCTTTCCTTCGAACTGGAACAACGATTCAACAAGCAACAGATTTTTGAGATGTACGCGAATGAGGTTTACCTGGGCAATCGCGGGAGCTTTGGCATTCGCGGATTTGCCCAGGCGAGCGTCGCGTACTTTGGCAAAGACTTGCGACAACTGACCCTGCCGGAATGCGCATTCCTGGCAGGCATTATTCGTGCGCCCAATTACTACTCCTCGGCGGATCGGCATCCAGAGCGAGCGGTGCAGGCGCGCGACCGCGTACTGCCGCAGATGCTGGACAACAAATACATCACAGAAGCGGATGTCCTGGAAGCAAAGCGCCTCCCGATCAAGATTGTGCGGACTTCGATTTCGACCAGCGAAGCGCCGTACTTCGTGGATATGGTGAAGGACCACCTGCTGGACAAGTTTTCCGAGAACGAGCTGCTGAGCGAAAACTTCCGCGTGTATACGACGATTGATCCGGCGCTGCAGCGCGTGGCTGCTGCGGCCCTCGATGCGGGTGCGAAAAATGTGGATGTACTGCTCGCGAAGCGCTACGACAAGTGGAAACGCGAAGCGGCGAAGAAGGGAAGCACGGAGCCCGTACCGCAGGTGCAAGCGGCGATGGTGGCGATCGATCCACATACGGGAGAGATCAAGGCGCTCATTGGCGGGCGAGACTACGGAACGAGTCAACTGAATCATGCCCTCGCGCACCGGCAACCGGGTTCGGTGTTCAAGCCGTTTGTTTACTCGGCGGCGTTCACGAACGCCGTGGACGGAGTGCAGCCAATCGTAACGCCGGTAACGACGGTGGATGACGAGCCGACCACGTTTGAGTTTGAGGGACAGGAATATACGCCGAACAACTATGGCGAAAAGTTCATGGGGCGAGTGACGGTGCGCGATGCGTTGACGAACTCGCTGAACGTGGCGACGGTGAAAGTTGCCGAGATGATCGGCTACGGGCGCGTGGTGCAGATCGCGCGGCAGATGGGACTTGGGAATAACATTCGCGCGACACCGGCAGTGGCGCTGGGTGCGTATGAAATGACCCCAGTGGATGTGGCCGCGGGATATACAGCGTTTGGGCAAGGCGGGTTGCGCGCCGAACCGCAGTTCTTGCGGAGCGTAGTTAGTGCGAATGGTACGACGTTGGAGAAAGTGAACCCGCAGACACATCAGGTGCTGGACCCGCGCGTGGCCTACCTGGTGACGAGTGTCCTGAAGGACGTGTTGAATCGAGGCACGGGTGCCTCCGTGCGGGCGCGAGGGTTTACTTTGCCAGCGGCTGGGAAAACGGGAACGTCGCGCGACGGCTGGTTCGCAGGATACACCTCGAACCTGGTGTGCGTGATTTGGATTGGGTTTGACGACAACCGCGACCTGGGTCTGCCGGGCGGAACTGCGGCGGCGCCGATTTGGGCAGATTTCATGACGAAGGCGACAGCGCTGCCGGGCTATCGAAACGTGAAGGATTTCGATGCCCCGGAGGGCGTGCAAACGACGGTGATTGACCCTGAGTCACTGGAATTGGCTACGCCGAGTTGCCCGACGACGAAGGACGAAGTCTTTGTGGTGGGCTCAGCGCCAACGCAGTTCTGCGAACTACATGGTGGCGGAAGGGGGATCATCTCCTCGACGGGATCGTTCCTCTCTCATATTTTTGGCGGCGGAGACAAGAAGCCGGAGGCTGCGGGAGCCGGAACGGGGACTGTGCAGAACGGGCCCCCTGGCCTGACGAAATATGATCCCAACCGGCCGCCAAATGCTACGGGCCAGGGAACGGACCCGACTGCGGCTGACGCGAAGGAAGGGGACAAAAAAAAGAATCCCCTGAAGAAGATTTTTGGTATCTTTGGGGGTAAGAAAAAGCCCGAGTCGGCAAAACCCGACCCAGGCCAACAGAATCCTAATCCGAACCCGGGCTAACCGGGTAAAGGAGATTCGCCATGACTCCTTACCGACTGGCGATTCGAGCAGGTGTTCTCCTCTTCAGTCTTACCGTAGTCTCCGCAGGGCAATCCAACGACGAACCAAAACCGTTTGCGCCGCACATGCAGGCTGCATCACAGGCGGCAAATACAGGTGCGCCCGACACGGCTTCGCAACTGACGGCCGAGCAGCTGGCCGATTTGATGATGGCGCGAAAGGAATTTCGAGAGGCCGTGGTTGCGTACAAGAAACTGACGGAGCAATACCCGAACAGCGCGCCCATTTACAACAAAATGGGGATCGCCCTGCACAAACAGTATGACCTGAATGGGGCCCTGCGTTCGTATGAGCGGGCGGTAAAGCTGGACCCGACGTATGCGGATGCACAGAACAACATCGGCGTGATCTGGTACGACAAGAAGAAATTTGGGCGCGCGATTCGCGCGTATCAGAAGGCAATCAAGATGCGCAGCGATTTGGCGGTGTCGTACAGCAATCTTGGGTACGCCTATTTCGCGAACAAGAAATATGAAGAGTCCATCGGCGCCTTTCAGCAGGCGCTGAAACTGGATCCCACGGTGCTGGATCACGATTCAGGACGCGTGGGCTCGACGGTGCAAGACCGTTCGGTGGAAGATCGCGCCAAGTTTTATTTCCTCCTTGCGAAATCGTTTGCGGAAGCGGGAAATTTCGAGCGGAGTTTGATTTACCTGCGCAAGGCGAAGGATGAAGGCTACAAGTCCATGAAGGACGTGCAAACGGACCCGGCGTTCTCCGCGATGCTGAAGCTGCCGGGGATGCAGGAAGTGCTTACGCCGAAAACGCAAGACGCCACACACTGAGCAACTACGCACTGGCCGCAATCCCACCGACAGAAAGTTTATTGAGACGCTACGAGTGTATTCGCCGCGGTCTGTTACAATTTCCGTGATATGAGACGACTCATCACGTGGAACGTTCTTGTGATGGCATTTCTTGCGGTACCTGCGGTTGCGCCTGCGCAAACGGTTCAAAGCATGCGGAATCCTGTAACGAGCCAGGGAATTTTTCTTGTTTTTCCTTTTGAAAATGTGGGCGCAAGTTCGCGATTGGATTGGCTCAGCGAAGGACTGGAAGAGCTGACGATTCAGCGGCTTTCGGCGGCTGGGCAACAGGTATATTCGCATGCGGGGCGCACGGCGGAATTGGATCGTTATGGCTTGCCCTCGAGCGCCAGGCTAAGCCATGCAACGATGCTGCGAATCGGATCGGAACTCGATGCGGATTTCGTGGTGTTCGGCAAATACGTCTCGGACGGGAGTTCGCTGACACTGCAGGCTCGGATCTTGCGAGTGAATCCGGTCGGATTGGATCCGGTTGTTCAGGAAAGTGGCAAGCTCGAGTCGTTAATGGACGTTCATGCAAAGGTTGCGTGGAAACTGCTCGCGGGGAAGAACCGGGCGTATCCGCTGAATCTTGCGGACTTTTCTAAGCTACAACGGCCGCTGCGGCTGGACGCATTCGAACATTACATTCGCGGGCTGCTTGCCAATGAAGACGATGGGAGAATTCGCGAGTTGAGGGAAGCGACGCGGCTGGAGCCGGATTGGGCCGAGGCCGCATTTGCACTGGGGCAGGTGTACTACGGCCGCCGTGATTGCGAGTCGGCCTTGCCGTGGCTGGGACGAGTGCCGAGAACGAGTCTGCGGTACGCAGAGGCGACTTTCGCAATGGGCGTGTGCCGATTGTGGCAGGATCAACCGGACAAAGCGGAAACGGTTTTTGTTTCGCTGCAAGATGCGTTGAAGGACAACCTCGTTTCCGGAGCGGATTTGCCGGAGATTGTGAACAATTTGGGACTCGCACGGGCGCGGCAGGGGAAATCGGCGGAGGCCATAGCTGCATTGCGGCGAGCTGCGGAGCTCGATCCGGAGGAAGATGACTATCCGGTGAATCTGGGATTGATTTATTTGCGCGCGAATGATTTTGCGAAAGCGACGGACGAATTCCGCGATGCCACGGAGCGCGAACCGGAGACGGCCGAAGACCGGTCGCTGCTAATTTACGCGCTGGGCAAGGCCGGGAAGAAAGAAGAAGCGGAAGAAGAGAAGGATGCGGCTGCGGAGGCGCTTGGGCCCGGCGCGTTGCCGGTAGTTAAGCCGGAGAATCTGACAAAAATGGAAAGACTCAAAACAGAGTTGGACACGTCGGCGTTGCAGCTCGAAAATTTGACGCCGAAGGATTCGGCGGGAGCAGGTGCCGATGCGGCGACGGGCGCTGCTGTGCTCGTGAGAAAAGGAAGGCAGGAACTTTCGGCAGGTCGTCTCGATACCGCGGAGGCGGCGTTCCGCAGCGCCATCGCCAATGATCCCGGCGACGCGTCGGCGCACAGAGGACTGGCGGACATTGCGCGTCGGCGAAACAAACTCGATGAGGCGGTAAAGGAGCTACAGGCTGCGCTGGCGAGGCGCGACTCGGCGGTGGATCATGTTTCGCTGGCGCGGATCTATCTTGAACACAAGAAAAATGATCTGGCGCGAACGGAATTGGAGCGGGCGCTGAAGCTTGCGCCAAATTATGCGGAAGCGAAGCAGTTAATGGAGCATTTGCAGAGCGCGAAACCAGGCGGAGCGAGGAAATGAAGTTTGTTTCCAGGCAATCGAATTTGGCATTGCGGCGATGGGTAGGGACATCGGCGTTTGCTGCTTTACTGGCGCTCTGCTTTGGCTTGCATGGCACGCAGGCTCAGGGGAAGCAGGACGCACCGGTTGTTCTCGACATGAAGATAGAGGGAGAGATCGGGCCGGTCCTGGCGACGTATGTTGAAGAAGGGCTGGCCGATGCCGCGCGACGCCACGCTTCACTCGTGCTGATTACCATGGATACGCCCGGCGGCTTGAGTGATTCCGCGCAAAAAATCGTGCAGCATATTCTGGATTCGCCGGTGCCGGTGGCAGTATATGTTTCGCCAAAAGGGGCGCGCGGAGCTTCCGCCGGATTTTTCATTTTGTTGAGCGCGGACGTTGCGGCGATGGCGCCGGCGACGCGCACGGGAGCTGCTTCGCCGATTCTGGCCGTGGGCGGCATCGCGATTGGCATCGATGAGACACTCCGGCGAAAAATCATGAACGATGCGCAAGCGTTTCTGCGCAGCTTTTCCGAAAAGCGAGGGCGGAATCCCGCTTTGGCGGAAACCGCGGTGACCGAGGCAAAGGCGTTCACGGCGCAGGAAGCGTTGGAAGGCAAGCTCATTGATTACATCACAGATTCGCCGGAAGAGTTGCTTCAGAAGCTGAACGGCCGGGAAATCACGCGGTTCAACGGAGCAAAAGTAAAGCTGGGGCTTGGGAATGCTGTTCAACAACAGTTTGCGCTGTCCATGCGGCAAGCGTTCCTGGCGCGAATCGTTGAGCCAGATGTGTTTTTTTTGTTGCTAATCGTCGGCGCGCTGGGACTCTATACGGAGTTCACACATCCGGGAATGGTGGCGCCGGGAGTGGTCGGCGCAATCTGTATGGTGCTCGCGCTTTACGCGATGCATTTGCTGCCCGTGAATCTGGCTGGAATCGTTTTGATTCTTGTCGCTCTCACCTTATTTGCTCTCGAAGCGAAGTACACGAGCCACGGGGTGCTTCTAACGGGCGGAATCATTGCGATGATGCTGGGAGCGCTGTTCCTGGTTCGCTCGCCGCTTACCGGTAGAGGCGTTAGTCCTGTCGTGGCTGCGGCGGTCACCCTGCCGTTTGCTGCTATTTCGGTTTTCCTGATGCGCTCCGTTTTGCGTTCGCGCAGGTGGAAGCCGGCGACCGGACCGGAAGAGATGATTGGCGAAGTGGGGACCGTGGTGAAAGCCGTTCCCGTGGCCGGAGAAGGAATGATTCGCCTGCGTGGAGAATTGTGGCGCGCATTTTCCTCGCAAACAATTGCCGAGGGGAAATCGGCAAAAGTTTTGAAAGTGGAAGGGTTGCGAGTGCAGGTTGCTGCGACGGAGCCGACGGACACTAGGAATTAGTTTTCACGTCTTGAGGGAGGAAACATGGAGAGCTGGCTGCCAGTCCTGATCGTGGTCGGAGTCGTTCTGCTGTGGTTTGGAAAGTCTTTCAACATCATTAAGGAATGGGAGCGCGGAGCGGTGTTGCGCTTGGGGCGCATGTTGCCCGACGCCAAGGGCGCGGGCTTGCGCATAATCCTTTGGCCCATTGAAACGCTCTACAGAATACCGCTTCGCATCGTTACGCTGGATGTTCCGCCACAGGACATCATTACGAGAGACAACGTTTCCGTGAAAGTGAATGCAGTCTGTTATTTCAAGGTAGTGGACGCAAATCGCGCGTTGCGGGAAGTGGAGAACTATCTATACGCTACATCGCAGCTGGCACAGACGACGCTACGCAGCGTGGTCGGACAGTTTCAATTGGATGAAATTCTATCCGAGCGGGATAGAGTGAACGAAAAACTGCAGTTAATTTTGGATCAAGACACGGAAGCGTGGGGAATCAAGGTTACGAAAGTGGAAGTGAAACAGGTGGACATTCCCGAACAGATGCAGCGAGCGATTGCGCGGCAGGCGGAAGCAGAGCGGGAACGCAGAGCGAAAATTATTCACGCGGACGGCGAGTTCGAAGCTTCGCAAAAACTCGCCGACGCCGCGAAAGTCTTGGAAACACAGCCCTCGGCAATTCAATTGCGCTATTTGCAGACGTTAACCGAAATAGGTGTCGAAAAGAACACAACGATTGTGTTTCCGTTGCCCGTGGATATTATTAGTAGCTGGGTGAATTCGCTGGGGGGCAAGCAGAAATAAACATGGCAGCCGGGGGAAAAAGGGGAAGCGCCAGGGACCGCGTGCTGGAAGGCCGGCACGTCATCGGTCTTTTTTTCCTGATGCTGCTGTTTTCGGGCGTGTTCTTCACGCTGGGCTACGTCATGGGGCGCAACCAGTTTGAAGGGCAAGTGCGCGCGGAAGCTTCAGGGCGGCTGTCTGACTTTGTTGTGCATTCGAAACCCGATGTTGTGCCGAAGAAAGCGAAAGATGTGCCTCAGGTTGAACCCGCGACAGATCCGGTCACGCCGCCGAGTTCCGATTGGGAGTTTTATCACGCAGGCGAGAACAAGGCTGCGGATGAGCATTTGAAGCCGGCGCCTGTGAACAATGCTTCCTCAAAGACGGGTGCCACGTCTCGGAAGAATTTGACTGCGGCTTCGAAGCCGGCGAGCACACCCCCTGGATCGAAGAGTGTTGCCAATATGCCGCAGGTGCCGCACGGCACATTTTTGGTGCAAGTGGCCGCGTTTACGAAACAAGCGGATGCGATGAGCGTCGCTACGAATTTGCAGAGGAAGAGATTTCCCGCGTACGTCGCACCACCGCAGGGGGACAAATACTACCGTGTGCAAGTGGGTCCCTACCCGAATCAGAAAGCCGCGGATGCGGCACGCAAGAGCATCGAGTCCGCTGGTTTTAAGGGCATCGTGAAGCGCGGATGACACCGCGCAGCTGGTTCGCTTTCTTCAATTCACAATCCGGCGCGGAGATGTCGGCAGCGCTTCGTGTGGTTCTCGCGGCAGTCACGGGTGCGGGGCTGTCCCTATCGTTCACCGGTTTCTATTTGCAAATTTATTCGTGGGTCGCCGTTGGCCTGCTTTTGATTTTGGCGATTGAGCCGAGGCCGCGCGTGGCATTCGCTTGCGGATTTGTGCACGCGATTGCATTTGTGCTGACGTCCGTGCCGTGGATTGCGACCGTGCTCAGCGTTCACGGCGGATTGCCACAGGCAGGCGGCTGGGCCGTACTTTTGCTCATCGCCGCGGCGTGGGGCGTTTTGGTTGGTAGCTTTACGTGGTGCGTGAATCGCATTGGCGTACATGGCAAGACCCTCGCCTGCATAGCGGCACCGTTTCTCTGGGTGACGTTTGAATTTATTCGGGCGCATCTTCCGGAAATCAGTTTTCCGTGGAACTTGCTGGGTTATCCCGCAAGCGCAAACATGGCGTTCGTGCAGCTAACGACGATCACCGGAATTTATGGAATTTCTTTTTTGGTGGCGGCGTTCAACGCATTGATTGCCTGGGCGGATGTCGTCGCGAAACCGGCTACGGCGAAGAGAATCGGTGCTGTTGCGATAGCGGCCGCGGCTATTTTGCTCGCAATGTTTGTTGGAGCGAAATTTGTGCCGAGCGCGGAAGCAAAACATGCGGCTCGGGCGGTACAGCCAAATTTTCCGGAGGTGGAATCGTACGAACCAAACTGGTTTGGAACGCACATCGAGGACATAAAAGAGTTGGAAGAGCTGAGCCTGGCCACTTCCAACAAAAAACCGGATTTGATTGTCTGGCCGGAAGCTCCAGCCCCATTTTCCTGGCAAGATTTGCAATTCGCGAAAATTGCGTCACACATCGCGATTCAAGGTCAGCGGCCGTTTTTGATGGGAACGATCGAGTGGAAACCGGAAACTTCGGCGTCGGGTCATACAATCCAGGCCCCGTACAACAGCGCGATCCTTTTGGACGGACAAGGACAAAGAATCTTTTCATATGACAAGATGCATCTCGTTCCGTTTGGCGAGTATGAGCCGTTTCCGTTGATTCATCGCGTGGTGTCCAGCGTTTCGAGTGAAGTGGGCGGCTTTCGCAAAGGAACAAATCGCGCTGTCGGAACGCTGCCGAACGGATTCAAGTTCGGCGTGTACATTTGCTACGAAGCGATCTACCCCGGAGAAATCCGCGAGTTTACGAACAAAGGCGCGAACCTGCTCATCAACATTTCCAATGACGGCTGGTTTGGAAAGTCCGCGGCGGCGGAACAACATTTGCGCATGGCCCGCGTACGCGCGGTAGAAAACCGGCGCTGGATTTTGCGCGTGACGAACAGCGGAATTACGGCGGCCATCGATCCATACGGGCGGATGTACACTTCGATCCCGCGCGACGCGCGCGGGGCCGCGGATTTGCCGTACGATTTTCGGACGGACCGGACGCCGTATGCGAGGTTCGGAGACTGGTTCGCCTGGTTGTGCGTGATTATCTCGGTTATCCTAGTAGGACAGACATTTTTGAAGAAGCGAAGCAAAGGCGTAATGAAATAGCGAAAGAAAGAAAAGCGAAGAGTGAGCACGAATGATTCTCGAAGATTTGCAGTATAGATATGAAGGTCTGAAACAGCGCATGGCCCTTGTGCGGAGCTATCTTTGACGCCGCGCATTTCCGCGAAGAACTGAAATCCCTCGAAGAAAAAATCGCGCAACCCGGCTTCTGGGACGATCAGGAAAAAGCGCAGGGGACTTTGCGCGAACGCAAGCGTGCGGAAGATCAGGTTGCCGCTGATGCGAAACTGACTTCGGTTTCGGGCGATATTGAAACGTACATCGAACTCGCGGGCCAGGAAACGGACGCGGCGCAGCGAGAAGAGTTGCTGAAGGATTTGGACCGCGAGCTGGGCAACGCGGAAACATTTGTCAGCGAACTGGAAACACGCACGCTGCTTTCGGGCGAAAACGATCACCTGAACGCAATCATGACAATCAAACCTGGCGCCGGCGGAACGGAATCGAAAGACTGGGCTTCGATTTTGCTGCGCATGTATTTGCGTTGGGCGGAGCGCAAAGGATTTAGCGCGTCGGTTCTGGATGAAACGCCGGGAGAAGAAGCGGGCATCAAGAACGCGACAATTCAGTTCACGGGCGAAAATGCTTTCGGCCTTCTCTACGGGGAAACGGGCGTGCACCGGCTGGTGAGAATTTCGCCGTTCGACCAGGCGGCACGGCGGCACACTTCGTTTGCAAGCGTGTTTGTGATTCCGGAAGTGGACGACCGGATTGAAATCAACATCAAGCCGGACGAACTGAAGCTGGATACATTTCGCGCCGGCGGCAAGGGCGGACAGAACGTCAACAAAGTGGAGACGGCGGTGCGCATTACGCACTTGCCCACGGGGATTGTCGTCGCGTGCCAGATCGAACGAAGCCAGCACAAAAATCGCGAAATGGCAATGAAGATGCTTAGATCGAAGCTGTATGACCTGGAAATGCAGAAGCGGCGCGAAGAGAGCGACAAGCTGGACGAAACGAAAATGGATATTTCGTTCGGCAGCCAGATTCGGTCGTATGTCATGCAGCCGTACCGATTGATTAAGGATCACCGGACGAAGTTTGAAGTCGGCGACGTGGATCGCGTGCTGGACGGGGACATCGATCCCTTTATTCGCTCCTACCTGATGGCGAAGAAGACGAGGGGCCGGCTGACGGTGGAGCCGGACGAAGACGCGGCGTAGAGGTGCGTTGTTTGGCTTAGAGCGTGAGTGCCTGCAAGTCATTGATTCTCCGTTGAGCCAGCTTTGCATGGGGGGTACACCCCGGTTGTTTTGTGCAAAGAGTGCGCAAGTGGTTGAAAAGACGAAACATGAGTTGACGCTCTTTGACAAGAGAGTGAAAGAAGGAGTAAAGAGAAAGCCATACCACCCCATTATTTTTGCAAGTGTGCGCAAGCCGAAGAAAAATAAGTAACTTACGGCGTTCTTGGGAACGCTGGTTTGCGCAAAGTGTGCGGAAGTGCCTGGAAATATTGGAGTTGCAGAAACAGCTGCTTCGGTTCCTGATGGTCGCTCCCTTCGACGCCGCTCAGGCGAGGGTATGCCACTCCCCGGGGCATTTGTATGAGTATCAAAAGAAAAGACTTGTTGGTGAAGGGTTTTGCAAGAGTGTGAAAGAAAAGGAGTTAGGGAGAAGGGGCAAAGCGAGAATCGTTCGAATTGGGGTAGCTTACACTCGACAGAGTACCACGGGAAAGTTATAAGGTCAATAAGATAATTGTACGGTTACGTTCGAAGGCGAAAAGCCAGGAAGTGGTTGAGGGCTAACGGTTTGCAGTCGATAGATTGCAGAACAGAAGAGCGAACCACAAGACCCCAGGTTCTCGACTGCGGAACTGGGCACCCGGCGGCTCGAACGAAGACAAGTTCTTTCCACGTAATGGCGGCAGGGGGAGGCAAGTATAATCCCTGCCATGCGACAAGAAGACCTCATCAGGCTCTGGGACGAACACACGGCGGACGAATTTGTCATTCGCGATGCCGAAGCCACGCTGGCCACAATGACCGACGATGCTTACGTGAACCATATTCCGGTCATGACGGGAGGCAGTGGCAGGGCCGCCCTGCTACGCTTCTATTCAACACACTTCATACCGGTCATGCCGCCCGACACAACGCTCACTCCCGTGTCCCGCACCGTTGGAGAAGATCAGCTCGTGGACGAAATCATCTTCTCCTTCACGCACACGCAGGAAATGCCGTGGATGTTGCCGGGCGTTCCGCCGACCAACCGCCGCGTCGAAGTGGCTCTGGTCGCCATTGTTCATTTCCGCAACGGCAAGCTCGCCCACGAGCACATTTATTGGGACCAGGCTTCCGTCCTGAAACAGATCGGGCTGTTGAACGATCCCACGTTGCCCGTCGTTGGAGCCGAAAGCGCGCGCAAGGTCTTGGACCCAAAGTTCGAACCGCAAGCGTAGACAGAAGGGCCCACCCTTGCAAACACCGCAAGGGTAGGCCACCCACCGTGGTTGGTCATTCAGTCTCTGCGATTTGAATCGAGTGTGCCACCCGCCACTTACCGTGGTTATTCATTTAATCTTAGTTGTTCGGACCGGGTGTGCCGCCCGCCGCTCTCGTGCTGCAAGCGCCGCTCGGTCAACTCGCCCGTGCCTTCGTCCAGCATGGCAATCTGTTGGTAGCGAGTATGAAAATCACAGCCTATAATTAGCATCGCTCGGCTCCTTTCTTCCGGGCGTCGGTCGTTAGCGCAACCAAGTTTACTCGGCGTCAGGAGCCGACGCCTTCATCTAATCAGTTACTTGTTTAAATATCGACGTGGCGATTCCCAACATAGTGTTCCTGGAAACGACGGCACTTGTCCAACTCGGCTCAAAATTTCAAACGCCGGAGTTTGCAAACCTTCTCGAACTGCGCGACCTGTTGGGATTTGAGCTTGCGATTTCGGAAGTCTCCCTAGCGGAGTACGTGCGGCAACGTTGCGACCTGCTAGACGAACTGGCAGGAGATGTTCGCTCGGTTGCACAGCGCTTTGCAAATTGGGATTTGGATGGATCTCATGCCCTCATAGCGAGATCACAAGTAGAAAAGTTCAAGGATGGGCTGGCGGCCTTTTACGATGCCAAGGCGAAAGAAGCCGGAATTCGCGTGCTAAGCATTCCCACGATAGACATCCAGCGACTCCTTCGAATGTCTATTGACCGAACTGCTCCGTTTGAGCAATCGAAGGATGACAAAACGGAAAAGGGTTTTCGAGACGCTCTCATACTGTTCTCAATCTTAGAGGAGATTTGCTGCAATTTTGGGTGTGAGGCGCTAGTGGTAACGAATGATCGGCTGATCGAGAAGGGGCTGAATGACCACGCCGCGGAATATGAAGCGACTGTGACAGTCGTTCGAAGTTTAGACGAGGCTGCAAAGCGCATCGAAAAAGCAATGACCGAAGATTATCGGCGACGTTTGCTGAAAGAAAGTGAGGAAGCGAAGAGAGCGCTGGAATGCTACAGCGAGCAGATCAACGAACAGATTCAGCAAATCTCAGAATTGACGGACTTCGACTTGGGAGTCAGCCCTATCCTCGGTGCTCTCAGCGGAGAGAGAGTTTTGGAAGTCGGCGAGAATTTAGATGAAATTCGTTCATTGAGTCTAGATAAGATCGAATCAGCAGTTTGGAGGGACAAAGATAAAGCGCAGTCTCGAATTCTGTTTCGGGCGCGCTGTCTTGCGAATGTGACGACGTCCGTTACTCGACCATTTGACTTCAAGCCGAAAGCATACAACGTCGGTAAGCCAACCGGCTTATCTTTCTCGGCTTTCGGCTCGTTAATCCCGGTTGAGCGACGAGATCGAATGTTGCCAATTTCGCTTTTTGGTGAAGCGCGATTCGAGAGAACGCAAGACGGCGAGAAACTCGTCGACATAAAGGTTTATAAAAATGAGCCGAGTGACGAAGAAATGGCGATTTTGCGCTATGTTCCGACATAAGTGAAACACTCGGCATTGCTGTTAGTTTCTACCAATTGAATTCCCCGCGTCCCAAAAGAGCAAGAGAAATCGCCGAGCTAAAGCCCGGCCTCTAGGTCTGGGCTCAGCAAACACGAGAAGAAAAGCAGATAGCGAAGAGTCGGCAGGATGCCCCGACTACGCTCAAGACCGCGCGGCGGTACAAAATCAATCTTTGTAAGGGTCGAATTCGTTGGCGCCGGCCATGGCGACGCCGACGGGGGTGAGTGTGTGAAGGATGCGGATGCTGCCGCCGTGTTCGGCGAGAACTTCGCCCAAGCGTTTATAGCAGTGGGGTGATTCGTCGAGGCCGGCGCCGCGGAGTTCCACGCCGGCGCGGTCAACCCATTCCCGCATCATTTCCTGAGAAACTTTGCCTGGGCGCAATACCGCGCCAGTCTTGCGGTCGATTTTGCCCTTGGCTTCCATGCGGCCCATGACGCGGCCAGCTCCGTGGACGGTGCTGTAGAGGGAATGTTTTGCGGCTTCGTTTTCGACGCCTTCAAGGATGACGCTCGTCTCGCCCATCGTCCCGCCGACAAAACCTTTTTGGCCAGGAAACGCGGGCGTGGCGCCTTTTCGAACGACCCAGTAGTCTTCGCCGCCGTGGGTTTCGCGCCAGGCAAAATTGTGATGGTTGTGAACTTCTTCCAAAATTTCCGCGCCTAGAATTTGCGCGACGCGCTGGCAAACCCAGTCGCGGCCTGCGTAAGCGTACTCGCCCGCGAGTTTCATGCAGACAATATATTGCTCGCCCAGATCGGTTGACGCGCGAATGACGCAGGGCTCGACGTCCATGCCATCTTTTGCGCCGCCTTTTTCCAGGAACCAGGTAGCAAGCTTGTGTCCAAGGCCGCGCGAGCCGAAGTGGACGCCGATCCAGACGCGATCCTGTTCGTCGGTAAAAAGATCGACATAGTGATTGCCGGAACCGACTGTGCCAAGTTGCTGGCGCGCCATTTCCTTTAGTGAAGAAGCGGGTGCCACTTTCCAGGCGCTGCTTTCAAAAAGCGGATGGTCGACCCGCTCGTTGTTCTTGCGGCCGACACCGAAGCTGATGGTTTTCCAGACGTCGTCCATGAGGTGCTGAATGTTTGCGCGAAGTTCAGAGCCGGGCATGTCCACGCGCACGGCTTTGTTGCCGCAGGCGATGTCATAGCCGACGCCGGAGGGACTGATGGCATCTTTGTAAGCGACGACACCACCGATTGGCACGGCGTAGCCTTTGTGGTGGTCGGCCATGAGCGCGACTTTGTCTGCGGTCAGCGCGCAGGTCTTGATTTGGGAGACGGCGCCGGGATCGGGCGGGCCCCAGATTGGAATTCCATCTACGAATTGCATGTGACTCGCTTTGGGCAGTATGAGCCAAATGAAGCCGAATCAAAAGGTCTTGAAAGACTTCTTCAGGGGCTAAAGCCCGACGTTAGCAAATTGCGCCGGGGCTGAAGCCCCGGCCTCCTAAAAAACACAGCACCAATGTGGCCTCAATCACAAATTACTTTGCGTCTGCAGCTTTTTCCGGGAGCGCAAACGCGTAAAGTGTGTCTTGAATCGGGATCAAAAGATATTGGCGGCCGTCAAGTTGGTAAGTCATGGGAGAAGCGAGTAACTCTCCGCCGATGCTGAGATGCCACAGAGTTTTGCCGGTAGATGGGTCCAAGGCGAGAAGATTTCCGTTCATGTCGGCTGTGAAGAGGAGATGCCCCGCCGTAGTGAGAATTCCTTGCAGGCTTTCGCCTTCGCCGAGTTCACGATTCCAGACGACTTTGCCGGTGCGGTAATCGAGCGCGCGCAGCGCAGAGTTGGCCCAAAGAATTCTGTCGCGACCGCCCCAGCCCTCTGCCTTCGTGGTGACCGTGTTGTAGTAAACACTGAAGAGTCGGCGAGCAACGACGTAAAACAGATTCGTTTGGGGATTGAAGCTTGGGGCCATCCAGTTGGTAGAGCCGTCGGAGCCCGGCTCTACGAGAGCGCCATCGGGGCTGGGAGTCGCGTCCGGTTTCGTGATTGGCCGGCCTTTCGCATCAATTTCAGAAGACCACGTCTGGTCAATGAAAGGCGCAGTGACGAGGTGCTCGCCGCTCGTCCGGTCGAGAAGAAAGTAAAAGCCATTACGGCTGGCCTGCGCGAGGAGTTTGCGGGCCTTGCCCTTGAACTCAGCGTCGAAAAGAACAGGAGTCTGAACGGCGTCCCAGTCGTGGACGTCGTGCGGAGAAGGTTGGAAATACCAGATGAGTTTTCCTGTGTCGGGATTCAACGCAACAATACTGCAGGTGTAGAGGTTGTCGCCGAGGCGCCCCTCGCCGGCAAGCACGGGATTCGGATTTCCTGTGCCCCAGTAGAGAAGATTCAGCGCCGGATCGTAGGTGCCGGTCATCCACGTCATTCCGCCACCGTAGAGGATCGCGTCGGAGTCTTTAGGCCAAGTCTCGGAGCCGGGCTCGCCAGGTTTGGGCTGCGTGTTCCAGCGCCACTGAACCACGCCAGTTTCAGGATCGATGGAGACGAGGAACCCGGGAACATCGGTGACATCGCCAGAGACGCCCGCGATGACGTGATCTTTGACGACAAGCGGAGCCATTGTGGAGAAATAGCCGAGCTTGCCGTCGGCAAGCTCGACGTTCCAACGAACTGTGCCGTCTTTTGCATTGAGGCAGATGAGGTGTGCGTCAGGCGTAGTGAAATACAGCCAATCTCTGTACATCGCCAAGCCGCGATGGCCGATGTGGTCACCTTCAGAAACGCGGCGATAGCGCCAAATTACTCGACCGAAGCGGGCGTCTACGGCCCAAACATTGTCTGGGGCACTGAAATACAAAATGCCGTTCACTTCCAGCGGAGTGGATTTGAGCGTGTGCGCCGGAGTGCGAAAGGCCCACGCAAGTGTAAGTGAGCCAACGTTCCGGGAATTGATTTGGTCAAGAGTGCTGAAACGCCGCCCGGAGTAATCGCCGTTGTAGGTTGGCCACGTATCTGTCGGCGGCTTAAGCAGAGCAGCAGAGTCCAGTCCCTGCGAGAAAGCAGGCGAGGCGCCAATGACAGCGGCACCAATGAGCGTTGCAAAAAGAATGCTTCGCGCTTTTTCCAAAAGAAAATTCATTGCGGCTCCCGAAGTTGCGATTACTTGAGACTATTGATGTAAGCAAAAAGATTGTGCATATCGTCTTGCGTGAGTTTTGGCAGCAAGTCGCGGTGCGCGGCAAGCGGGTCTTGCAACTCCACCTTCACGCTGCTGCGAGGGAATGAACGATACCAACCTGATTTATCTCCAACGCGAATGGAAATCACAAAATCGTCAATGTGAGAGACGATTCCTGAAATGTTTTCTCCGGAATGGAGTGTCACTGTCGCCGTCACTGGTTTTTTGTCCGGGTAGAGCATGTGCGCTTCGAGTTCGATAGACGAGTACTTGCGCGAGACTCCGGCGAGATCGCCGGTGGGCGAATGACAATTCGTGCAGCCGCCTGCCCCTTCAAAGAAAGCTTTGCCTTTGTCTGCGTTGCCGGTGAGGAGTTTTTCGACAGGATACGAGGAGGGGACGCCGGAAGATTCGATGGCTTCTTTGGCGCGGGCGTGAAGGAAGGCGGTAATGTCCGCGATCTCCTCAGGAGTGGCAGGAAGCGGAGGCATGCCCTTATCAGGCCTGCCGTTCTTGATAATCTCGCCGATCAATTCGCCTTTCACGTCGTGGGCGACGAGTGTAGAGCGCACCAAATCGGGTCCGCGCGCCCCCGTAGCATCGGCGCCATGGCAAAACGCGCAAGATTGCGCGAATACTTTTTTCCCGCGCTCGGCTGACGCTGCCTGCGAATCTGGCTGCTGCGTTTGCGCGGGAGAAAAAGAAACGGCCACAAGGAGTGCAACGATGGCGAGAGAAAGAAGTTGAAAGCCGCGTTCAAAACGTGACGCGATTCGCAGAACCCTCATGAGGACCTCATCTCAGAATCTGACGGTCGCATTTTAGCCTTGTCGAAGAGACAAGTGAAGTTAGTTTGCGACTCCAAAATCCGGCGCACACCATTCAAGCCCGAATTTCAACCATTTAACCCTTGCCTAAAGCATTTGAATTCAATGCGTTGCTTCGCAGCGCTCGGGGATGATAACTTAGAAAGGTGGGGTTGTGTGCCTGAAGGCACACACGCTGCGCTGACATACGCAAGTCCCAACAACAAGCGATGTCTAAATCGAACTGTGTACGGGAATAGCCCAGAAATTTAAGAAGGGCTAACCCCAGAGGAGCGTTCGTTTTGAGTCAAGGAATGAAGAATTTTCTGTTCACCTCGGAATCTGTGACCGAGGGCCACCCCGATAAGATTGCCGACCAAATTTCGGATGCAGTGCTTGATGAAGTGATGAAACAGGACCCGAAGGGCCGTGTCGCCTGCGAGACATTGGTAACGACGGGCCTCGCCGTGGTGGCAGGCGAAATTACGACGACGGCGCACATTGATTACGACCAGCTTGTGCGAGACACGATTCGCGGCGTCGGATATGACCGGGCGAAGTTTGGCTACGACGGGCACACTTGCGCAGTCATGTGCACCGTAAAGCGGCAATCGCCGGACATCGCCATGGGCGTAGACACCGGCGGCGCAGGCGACCAGGGCTTGATGTTTGGCTTTGCCTGCGATGAAACCGATGAACTGATGCCCCTTCCGATTCAGTTAGCCCACCATTTGACGCAGAAGCTCGCCGAAGTTCGCAAAGCCGGAAAAGTTGATTTCTTGAGACCTGACGGCAAGTCGCAGGTGACGGTCGAATATCGCAACGGGCGTCCGGCGCGTGTGGATGCGGTTGTGATTTCGACGCAGCACAGCGACACCGTTTCGAACGAAGACTTGCGCGCGGCAGTTACGGACCTCGTTATCAAGCCGGTGGTTCCTGCCGCGATGCTGGACAAGAACACGAAGTATTACATCAACCCGACGGGACGCTTTGTGATTGGCGGGCCGATGGGCGACGCCGGACTGACAGGCCGCAAGATCATTGTGGATACCTACGGCGGCTATAGCCGTCACGGCGGCGGTGCGTTTTCGGGGAAAGATCCGTCGAAGGTGGACCGCTCCGCGTGCTACATGGCGCGATACATTGCGAAGAATGTGGTTGCGGCGGGACTTGCGACGAAGGCGGAAGTGCAGCTTGCGTATGCTATTGGCGTGGCAGATCCGGTTTCGGTGATGGTGGACAGCTTCGGCACGGCGACGGTGGACGAAGCGAAAATCACGCAGCTCGTACGCGAACACTTCAAGTTGACGCCGAAGGGAATCATTGAAACGCTGGATTTGCGGCGTCCCATTTACAAGACGACGGCGGCATACGGGCATTTCGGGCGAAGCGGACCAGGCTTCACTTGGGAAGAGACGGACCGCGCTGATGCGTTGCGCAAGGCGGCAGGGCTTGGCGCAGTGGCAGCGGCGGAAGTCGGCGCGCGGGTATAACCGGCAATTGTTTGAATTAATTTGAAGAAAGCCCGCAGAATTGTCCCTCCTTTCCTCTGCGGGCTTGTTCTTCCGGCCAAGTTTTCGCAATGAAATTCGAATCAACTAAGGAGCAAGTCTGTGGCGACAGCGGAACTGAAAAAAGGTGACGTGAAGGACATCGCGCTGGCCGATGCCGGCAAGCGAAAGATTGAATGGGCGCAGCAACAGATGCCCGTTCTGCAGCAGATTCGCAAGCGATTCATCAAGGAACAGCCGCTGAAGGGCATTCGCGTTTCAGCTTGCCTGCACGTGACGAGCGAGACGGCGAACTTGATGATTGCGTTGCGCGACGGCGGCGCGGACATCGTGTTGTGCGCTTCGAATCCGCTTTCGACACAGGACGAAGTGGCCGCTTCGCTGAATCGCGATTACAACATTCCGACGTACGCGATTAAGGGCGAGGACAACGAAACGTACTACTCGCACTTGAGCGCGGCGCTCGACCATAAACCGCAAATGACAATGGACGATGGCGCAGACCTGGTGACGATGCTCCTCACCAAGCGCACGGATTTAGTAAAGAACGTGATTGCGGGAACGGAAGAAACGACCACGGGCGTGATTCGTCTGCGCGCAATGGCGAAGGACGGCACTTTGAAGTATCCGGTGATTGCCGTGAACGATGCGCAGACCAAGCACTTTTTTGACAATCGTTACGGCACGGGACAGAGCACACTCGACGGCGTGATTCGCGCGACAAACTTGCTTCTTGCTGGCTTGAAAGTTGTCATAGCGGGATACGGTTGGTGCGGCCGCGGCGTGGCGATGCGCGCCAAGGGACTCGGCGCGGACGTCATTGTGACGGAAATTGATCCGGTGAAAGGCATCGAAGCGGTGATGGACGGATTCCGCGTGATGCCAATGGCCGATGCCGCGAAAGAAGGCGACGTTTTCATTACCGTCACGGGCAACAAGAACGTGATTCGCGCGGAGCACTTCGAGCAGATGAAGTCTGGCGCGGTGGTTTGCAACAGCGGACACTTCAACGTGGAAGTGGACATTCCGGCGCTGGAGCGGCTTTCAAGCGGCAAGCGCGAAGTCCGCCCGCTCGTAGATGAGTATTCGCTGAAGGATGGCCGTAGGATTTGCCTGATCGGGGAAGGCCGCCTCGTGAACCTCGCGACCGCGGAAGGACATCCTGCATCGGTGATGGACATGAGCTTCGCGAACCAGGCGCTTTCGGCGGAATTCCTCGCCAAGAATTCGAAGGACTTGAAGGCACAGGTTTACGTCGTGCCGGAGCACCTTGATAAGGAAATTGCGCGGCTCAAGCTCGAAACGATGGGCCACAAACTGGATAAGCTCACGCCGGAGCAAGAGCATTATTTGGCGTCGTGGCAAGAAGGCACATAAGCCGACTAGCTACACAGCGATGGAAAGAAATCGCAAGAGGGGCACGCACATCGTGCCCCTCTTTTTTTGATAACCTAGAGCACCGTTATGTGGGATTTGGCCGCTCATTCTCTCGATATCGCCCGCTTGCGCGGGGCAAGTTATGCCGATGCGCGCGTGATGCATCTGCGCCAGCGCGATCTAACGACAAAAAATGGGGAAGTGGGAACCCTCGCACAATCGGAGTCGATCGGGATTGGTGTGCGCGTCTTGGCGAATGGCGCATGGGGATTCGCTTCGACGGATCGGCTAACAAAGGAAGGCGTGGCAGCATGCGCGGCCGAGGCCGTGAAGATTGCGAAGGCATCGGCTTTGGCGAAGCGCAGCGACGTGAAAATGGCGCCGGAAGACGCTTATGTGGACAGTTGGCAGAGTCCTTTTCGCAAAGACCCGTTCGAGATTCCCCTCGAAACACAGCTCGAAGTGCTGCTTAAGGCTGACGCCGAAATGCGGAGAGAAAGAGGCGTTACGCTTACCGAAACGGATTTGCAGTTTCGCAAGATTGATTCGTGGTTTGCGTCAAGCATCGGCTCGCGGATTCATCAGCGCAAAGTGATTTCGGGATGCGGGATCGTGGCGACGTCGTACAAGGGCGACGAGATTCAGAAACGGTCGTATCCCAA
>JACXTT010002021.1_pt1 | contig 32776 bp, 31 predicted proteins | sample 9270951 | NCBI WGS metagenome assembly JACXTT01 (sample SAMN15532306, study PRJNA645909) | rock metagenome | isolation source: weathered quartz diorite | place: Puerto Rico | collected 2017-06-21
GGTGAACGCCTTTTTGCGGGCAAGACAACTGAATCACCAGGGATGTCACGGAAATACCGTCTTGCTTTTCCGGCTCATTCCAGTCGGAGGTCGAATGGCGCGCGGCTTTGCGGCCCTTCACCTTACCGGCGAGCTGGATCGCGCCGCCGAACAGCAACAGCTTCTCGGTGAGCGTGGTCTTACCCGCATCGGGGTGTGAGATGATGGCAAAGGTGCGGCGGCGCGCGGCTTCGCGGCTGATGACGGACATATTAAGAGGGGGTACTCGGTACAAACCAATAATTATACCGGATGAGACCTCCTCCAACAAATCAGCCTATCAGACTGCGTGCCAGGATGATGGCGTCTTCCCGGCCGGCCGGCGTCGGATAATAGCCCTTGCGCATGCCGACTTCATTGAACCCCAAACCTTGGTATAGCCTGATTGCCGCAAGATTCGATACCCTCACCTCAAGAAACACGGTATCGGATTGGTGTTCTAGCGCCGCCTCAAGCATGTGATCCAGCAAGCGCCGGCCCAGCCCCTGGCGGCGAAACTCGGGGCTCACACAAATATTCAGCAGATGCGCCTCGCCTCCTCCGACAGACATGACCGCATACCCGACAACTTCTTCACCGTTGACGCCTATCCAACAGCAATAGCCTACCCGCAGGCAATCCTGAAAAATGGTTTCCGTCCACGGATATTCGTAGGCACGCTGTTCGATGGCCATGATCGCAGCCAGATCCGACTCCGACATGGGTCGCAGACTGACCACAGCTTGCTTCAGCACCGCGCTCATCGCGAGCCGCACCTCACACTCAGGCCCCGCCCTTGAAGACGCGCACCGCGAGTTGCAGGTCTTCCCAAGACTTGCGTTTTTCCTGCGGGGAGCGCAACAGATAGGCCGGATGGTAGGTCACCACCACCGGGATGTCGCTGCCCGGATAGACATGGCGCTTGCCGCGCAATGCACCGATCTTGGTGTCGGTCTTGAGCAGATTCTGCGCTGCGATACGCCCCACCGCGAGAATGATCCTGGGTTTAATTAATTCGATCTGGCGCTTGAGATAAGGCTCGCAGGTCGCGGCCTCTTCGGGCAGCGGGTCGCGGTTGTTGGGAGGACGGCATTTGAGAATATTTGTAATAAACACCTGTTCGCGCGCGAGGCCAATGGCCTTGAGCATGGAGTTCAGTAATTGCCCGGCGCGGCCGACAAACGGTTCGCCTTGGCGGTCTTCATCTGCGCCCGGCGCCTCGCCGATCACCAGCCACTCGGCTTGACGGTTACCGACACCGGGTACGGCATGGGTACGGGTCTTATGCAGCGGACAGTGCGTACAGGTGAGCACCGCCTGCTCCAATGTAGGCCAATCCATGTTCATAATAGCGGACCGCGCCGACTCGACCGCGCCACGGACCGTTGGGGTGGGGGCGACCGCGGGCGATGCAAGGGGCGTTTCGTCAGCGACAATCACACGCCGTTCCCAGAGATCTATGCCCATCGCCTGTAGATACTGCCTACGCCGGGTTTCAATATTGTCCATTTATTTAGCATAACGCCGACTTGCTGTAAAACAAAGCACGCTATTTAAGGAAGCGCTGAATAATTCCATCCTATCGGTGGAGTGGTGTTCTATATCGAGCTGGAAAAGGTGGACAGCCTGGTCCTGCGGCTGGCGGAAAAGGAGTGCGAAACCTTTACCGCCGAAAATCTGCGCTATTTTAACCGGCCGGACGCCGGGACCAGTCCGCTGCGCGCGCAGGCGGAGGAATTCCTGAGAAGCCATTTCATTATTATCGAGCTGTGGTGAATGTGTTTGACGCCTTATCTTCCCGGCGCCCTTACAAGGAGGCGTTCGATTTTGCCGAAGTCATGCGCATCATGCGCTCGAAGAGCGGGACGCATTTCGACCCGCATTTGTTGACTGTCTTTAGCGGCATCGCAGAATCCCTCTATGGCGAGATCGGCCACGCCGCGGAGGAAACACTGACAGACCTATTAAACGGACTGATCCGGCGCTACTTTTCAGGACCCGTCCCTTACCTGCCGTGACGTAACAGCGTCCAAGCTGTGTCTCAATAACGTGCAGCGCAGTCACTTGTGCCGACACGCCCGCACCTTGATCCGCTCACGTTCTAAAAAATAAATCATTTATATTCAATCAGATATATAAATAATCTCGGAATACACTGAACTTGGCATAAATTATGCTGTCTCCTATATACAGTGCCATGCCAGCGGGCCTCGCCCGGGCATGGGATTGATGAAGTGTGGAATGTCTTTCCCCACTCAAATAGGGTAATGCGGCGACAGTGTTACGCTAAACGAGTGCAAGATAGACATATTGGGGGTGGCCTAAAAACCACCCCTTTTTTTTGTGCGTGGCGGGCGCTGAGTCTACTTCAACTTGCTTCCAGTGAGGGTTGCGTTGCTGATTTCACAGATTTCCCCGCTGCTGTATTTCGCGCTAAAATTGCTAATCGCGAATACGTCATCTAATACCAGTATTTCCTTAGCCGACCAGGTGCCGGAAAATCCCCCGCCGCATGAAAAAACCCCACTGGCGCTGAGCCTACTGCCGTTTTGAGTATATGTTCCCGAATACGAGCAGTTAGCACCTCCGACAATAAACTCTTGGACAAGCACGCTATTAACGTTGGTGGTTATAGCGTATGCCGCGGAATAGAAATAACCGCCATTGTTCGCGGCAGAAGCGCAACCACTATTAATACCTGTTTGGGCACCGAGATAGGCACCGGAGGGGTTAAGCGTGGCGAAGCTGAAGCGGGTAAGCACCAAACTGCCGCTGATACCGTTTACGGTGTACTGCATGACACCGTTGTTAGCGTCGCTAAAACTAATGCTGGCCTGTCCGACTACCGTGCGAATAACCTTATTTGGATCAAAAACGCTGCCGAGCACAGGACCGGTGGTGCGGACTAGATCGCCCGAGAATTTATTGTTGGTAAGGCTTCCAGCAAACACCAAATACATTCCAACACCGGCTTGGTCGTAGGTGAACCAGCTTGCAAAAAGCGTAGTGCCCTGTTGTCCGATGTTTACGCCTTGCCCCGATTGACTCGCGTTCCACCACCAGTCTTGATAATTGATCGTCGCCGCTAGACCTGGCGTGCTTAACAGGCTAAACAGGATGGCTAATGTCCTGCTACGGAACTTCAGCATGAGCACCCCCCAGTGCTAACAAGAAAATTGGTGGGCCGTGTAGGGGTCGAACCTACGACCTACTGATTAAGAGTCAGCTGCTCTACCAACTGAGCTAACGGCCCGTCAGGACAGAGGACTGAGGACAGACTTAAAGGTGCGCCGCAAGGCGGCGCTCATTAGAATCAGTCTTCTGTCTTCAGTCCTCCGTCTTCTGAACTGGGGTGAGCGATGGGGATCGAACCCACGACAACCGGAATCACAATCCGGGGCTCTACCAACTGAGCTACGCCCACCATGGTCAGGAGACTGAGAACAGAATACAGAGGACTGACCTCTAAAGAATATCTGTTCAATCCCCGCCCTACTTTCTCAACTAAAATTCTATTTTACCCTACTCTTTAGCATTCTGTCCTCTTATTCCCGGTCTTCCGCCCCTCAGTCTTCCGTCCTCTATCTTCCGTCTTCTATCCTCCGTCCTCTGTCCTCAGATACTGGCGCGCCCGGCAGGACTCGAACCTGCTACCCCCGGCTTAGAAGGCCGGTGCTCTATCCGGATGAGCTACGGGCGCAAGATGGTCGGGGTAGAGGGATTTGAACCCCCGACACCCTGCTCCCAAAGCAGGTGCGCTACCAGGCTGCGCTATACCCCGAGTATTGTTCTGTTTAGACCCTTACCTGATCGGCCATTAGAAACCGCACTGGTATAAAGGACTAATTGGTAATTTTAACAGAAGCCCGCACGGCCTGTCCCTATAATCGCAACCTAAACCCTTGGTGAAACGACCAAGGCATGCGATGATTAGCCTCACAAATTCATCATAATCAATACCTCTCATGCGCGCCCAGATCATTGACGGCAAGGCCATTGCCGCGGGATTACGCCTTAAACTTAAACAACGCATCGGTGAGCGGCTCAGTGCAGGTCGGCGCGCGCCGGGGCTCGCGGTGATCCTGGTTGGCGACAATCCCGCCTCCGAGGTTTATGTTGCAAGCAAGCACAAGGCCTGTACCGAGGTTGGGATAATTTCCCTGGCCCACGATCTCCCCGACCATGTCTCTCAGGAGCGCCTACTTGCGCTGATTGATAATCTGAACCACGATGACACGGTGGACGGCATTCTGGTGCAGCTCCCCCTGCCGGCGCACATTGATTCCGAAACAGTGATTGAGCGCATCCGGCCCGACAAGGATGTGGATGGTTTTCACCCCTACAATATAGGCCGCTTAGCGCTGCGTCTACCGTTGCTAAGACCGTGTACACCCTATGGCGTGATGACGCTATTGGAAAACACCGGCGCGACACTCAAGGGCAAACACGCGGTGGTGGTCGGCTCATCTAATATCGTGGGACGACCGATGGCTTTGGAGTTGCTCCTGGCCGGCTGCACGGTGACTGTGTGTCACCGCTTCACCGCCGATCTTGCCAAGCATGTCGCCGACGCCGACATTGTGGTCTCCGCCGTCGGCAAACCGGGGCTCATCAAGGGCGCCTGGATAAAACCGGGGAGCATCGTCATAGACGTCGGGATTACCCGCGACGCCAAGGGCGCGTTGATCGGCGATGTCGAATTCGATCAGGCCAACCAACGCGCCGCCTGGATCACCCCGGTACCGGGCGGCGTCGGCCCGATGACCGTAGCAACGCTGCTGCAAAACACACTTTACGCAGCGGAGCAATTTCATACTGATAGCAGGTGAGATCACGCGCCCTCACTGCGTGCATTTTTAGCGGCCACTGGCTAGATCTCTAAGCAACCGGCCGATCGAAGGGATGAACGCAGGTGTACGGGCCGCATAATCGCCATATTGTTCGTCAAATTCAGCTACAACGTCTGCCTCTTCACGCCGCGCGAGTCGGATATACATCCATACCAGCACGGGGAACATCAGCAACGTCGGCAAAGTCGGCCATTGCAGCAAAAAACCAAACATAATTAAAATGAAAGCGACGTATTGCGGATGGCGGATGTAAGCGTAAGGGCCCCTAACAGCTAGGTTAGCCTCCTGTTGAGCCTTGTACAGCACCTTCCAGGCGGAGGCGAGCAATATAAAGCCGCCGCCGATTAACAGTGTGCTGAGCAGATGAAACGGTCCGAAATGAGGGTTGCCGCGCCAGCCGAATAATGTTTCCAATAGATGCCCCGCATCGTGGGAGAGGAAGTCAACGCCTGGATAACGGCTGGCCAGCCAGCCTGATATAAGATAAATCGTCAGCGGAAAACCATACATTTCAGTAAACAGCGCGACAATAAATGCTGAAAAGGCGCCGAACGAGCGCCAGTCGCGCGGACTCTTAGGATGCGTGAAGCTGAAGGCGAAAATAATAAACACCAGGGAGTTGATAACGACCAGGCTCCACAGTCCGTAAGCGGGAGCATTATTCATTTCCGGTCTCCCTCTTTCTTATGTTGGTGAGCCTCACCATGCCCACCATGGAACAGATGCAGCAAAGGACAAGTTAAAAGCAGCAGGTAAGGCAAGGCGCCGAACAGATGCGCGCGATGTTCCGTGAAAATAAGAAACCCGGCAATGGCAAGAAAGGCCAACAGCACCAGGTTGGATTTCAGTATGTGCCCCTGATTATGGAATAGCCTATAGTTCATTACCTTGAATCCTCCGCTTAGACCTTTTCCGAAAGTTTATTAAGTTTCTCTCTAAAGCATCTCTGATTTATTCAGAGATTCCCTAAAGGAGGCCTCATCCAATCCGCCTGAATATTCAAGTTTGCCGTTGATCACAACCCCAGGCGAAGACAGGACGCGGTATTTTTCCAAAATCTCCGGATGCTCGATAATGTTAATTTCTTCCATCATCATGCCTGGGTAATCGGGTTTTATTTTGTCAATAATCCTTTTTACCTTGGCGCACTGTACACAGTTGGGTACGGTCAAAAATAAAATATTAATCATCCAACTCTCCTTTGAGCCGATATCCAAGGGCTTCCAGCGCCCTGTTCATATCGAGAACCGTTACTTGATAGCTGTCATACTCCAGGTCCGCGGTTTTTGTATCGAAATCTACCCGCGCTGAAATGACCCCTGGGATATTTCTCAGAATCATTCCGGTGGAGACGGCGCACGAGCCACAATGCATACCCTCGACAGTAAGTCTTTTCCTAATAATGGATTTCATTATTTTCCCCCGCTCACATCGGTTTGATGCCGATAGGAATCAAGCTTAATCCCCAAAGTGTGAAGATCGTAAGAACAATAGCTATCTCTTTGGTGAATCGCCTGCCGCTCTTCCACCAATACCAAAACAGCACGCCGAGCGTGAGCAAAAAATTGGCCCAGAAACCCCACTCTACAAAGGACACCTTTTGCTCAATCTGTTCAATGGGAATTTCCGCTTCGGCGATTCTTGCACCGCCGATGCTTTCCGCCGCCATATTCAGGCCTTCATGAAAAAATCCTCCTTCATACCAGAGATGGCCGAACACCCCGTTCAACGTAATGAACGAAGCCAGCGCCACCAGCGACCAGCCGATGAATTTATCCACAGTCACCTTTCGTTTCAGCAGCCCCGGCAGGGCGTTGACACCCAAGATGCCCAGCACCGAGAGAAAGATCAGCGGCATAGCGCGGCCTATGCCGTTCATGCCCATCAACCAGAAACCGTCCCACATATTCCCGGTGCCAGCGATGTAAATTAACAAGATATAGGTTATGGGATTGGGGCAACCGACACCGGCGTTGCCCAGAAACAGGCCGAGAAAAAAGACTTTCAAATAGTCCGACTGCTCTTCGATGAACTTTGGTGTTTTGGTATACGCCGGCAACTCGAACTTGATGAGTTTTAATTCAGAGAGCCCAAATAACAGGGCAGCGATACCGGCAAGCACGTACATGATGCGCGTGGCTTGATCCAAGCCTACATACTGGCCGAGTGCGGCCAATGCTACGCCGTAGAAAGCCAGGGTGATGGTCAGCCCCAGCCCGAACAACGCGGCCATCATCAAGCCCTTTTTATATCCTTGCGACATGCTCAAAGGCACGATGATAAAAGCGAGCGGCAGCGTGCAGGGCAGAAAGATATTGGATACCCCTCCCGCGAAGGATAACGTGGCGGTGGCCGCCGTTGAGGTTTCGGTAACAAGGTACACCAGCGCCAGAATGATTATGGATAACAAAATGAAGGCAAAGCTGACAAAAGTGATGCGCGTCCTTTTTCCCGCTTCATTCAATAAATGTTGCTCGGCCATGTTGTATCCCCAGGTCAAGTTCACCGATTAACCACACGCAACGAATTCCGTGCACCGTGTACCCCCTCCCCTTTAGGGGAGGGAAGCCTTTTCCCATCAAGCCATCAGTTACTGGGCTTAATACTCACGATGCGATAACCGCCGCCTGTCTTTTCCAGCTCAAAATCCACTTTCATGCCGGGTTGGATGCCTTCCAGCATGACAGAGTCCTTGACTAAAAAGCCCATAGTCATGTCGTTGGCCCAGCCCAGGCTTTTAATGGGTCCGTGCGAGAGATTGACCTTCCCCGCCTTGGTGTCAACACTGTTCACGGTGCCTTGCCCGTGATGGACATTTTGCATCTGACTGCCCATCCCGGACATGTTTTGATCCTGCATCTCTGCCATGGGGCGATCTTTCATGCCAGGCATGTCGTGCATCCCGTTGTCCGCGCGCGCGGCCAGGGACAGAACGCCAAATAAAGTAATTGCGGTAACTGCGCTAACTAATGTTTTCATATTCATCTCCTCATCGTGGTTTGGTAATAAGTCGCACTACATTGCACATAAAATTGGATTTCTACAGCATCATCTCAACCGTTTTCATCGCCCCCCTATACTCAGGAGTCACAAAGTAAGACTACACCGCTAACGATGTGACTCCTGAGTAAATACCCTGTTTTACCTACCCCCACCCTGTCCCCTTTTGCGCTGTGCTATCCATGCTCTGCGCAAAAGTCCAGCCAGGCCATCCTGGCCTGGCGTTCTGCCGCTACGCGGCCTCACCCCTGCATAGGGGGCGGGGACATAGCGGGACGTGTAGCTATACTTATTGACTTATGAGTAATTCATACGCGACCGTGCCTTTGGGATGCTTGTACCAGCCCGGATCACGGTAATCGCCAGGCGCGATGCCGTCGCGCACCTTGATTACGGTAAACATGCCGCCCATTTCGAGCGGACCGAACGGGCCGTTACCGGTCATCATGGGAAGGGTGTTTTCCGGCAGCGGCATCCCCATCTCCTCCATCATGGTCATATCGCCCATGCCGTGTTCACCCATCGCCATGTAGTCGGGCAATAGCGAACCGATCTTCTCCGCCACACCTTTTTGATCCACACCGAACATGTTGGGAACCGCATGCCCCATCGCGTTCATGGTGTGATGCGATTTGTGGCAGTGCAGCGCCCAGTCGCCCGGCTGATCGGCGATAAACTCAACGCTGCGCATCGCACCCACCGGGATATCTACCGTGACCTCCGGCCATTGCGCCGAGGACGGCAGCCAGCCGCCATCGGTTCCGGTCACGGTCATCGCATAACCATGAATATGAATCGGATGCGAGGTCATGCTCAGGTTTCCGATGCGGATGCGCACTCGATCGCCGAGCCGTACCACCAGCGGATCAATCCCTGGAAAGATGCGGCTGTTGAAGGTCCACATATTGAAATTGAGCATCTCCGCCGGATTCACCGCATAAGTGCCCGGATCAATGTCCCAGGCGTGCAGCATGATGCAGAAATCGCGGTCAATGCGCGGATTTTCCAGGGTGCGCGGATGGATGATGAACATGCCCATCAAACCCATCGCCATTTGCAGCATTTCGTCGGAATGAGTGTGGTACATGAAGGTGCCGTCTTGGCGCAGCGGGAACTCGTAGACGAAGGTCTTGCCGGGCGGGATATGCGGCTGGGTAAGTCCGCCGACACCATCCATGCCGTTGGGCAGAAACAGGCCGTGCCAGTGTATCGTGGTGGGTTCGGAGAGTTTGTTGGTGACCAGGAATCGGACCCGGTCGCCCTCCACCGCCTCGATGGTGGGGCCGGGGGTTTGGCCGTTGTAGCCCAGGCAGTTGACCACCATGCCGGGCGCAAACTCGCGCTTCACCTTCTCGACAACCAGCCTGAACTCCTTTACCCCATTCACCATTTTCCACGGCAGCGTGCTGCCGTTGGGCGTGACCACTGGGGTGTAACCCGCCCCATCGGGCGGTGGCAGCGGGGCTTGGGTGCGCGCCACGACAGCCTCGGCGGATTGCGCGGCTTGCGACTTGACGATACCGGTTCCGCCGGCGAGCAGCGCGGCGCTAGTGTACAACATTTGACGACGTGAGAAATTCATATCAGTGACCTCCTTCGATCAGGAATTAGGGGTTAGGGATTCAGTCTTCAAGACGTCCGCCTAGGGCGCGCTGCAACTCCACATAAGTGACCCAGTAATTGCGTAATGAGCTGATGTAATCACGCGCGGTGTTTAGCTGATTTTGTTTGGCGAACAACAGATCGTAGACACCCACCAGCATGCCGTTGTAGCGCAGTTGGGTTTCCCGCACGATCTGCTCATGCAGGGGCAGCAGCACCTCGCGCAGGTGTTTGGCGGAAGCGTGCGCGGCAGACAGACGATTGCGTGCATCGCGCACCTGGGAACGGATCTCCACCGCCAGGGCGTCGCGACGCCGCTCGGCGCCACGCAGTTCCGACTGGATACGGGCACCGCGCGCCTGTCCCCGGTCAAACAGCGGCACACCGAACTCGATCTTGGGGCCATTGAGCGATTCGTCGTCGCTGGTGTTCTGCTTGGTGAAGCCGATGCCGAATAAACTGAGGAATCCATAGCGGCGGTTGAAATCTAGCGCGGCAGACAGCGCCTCGGCCTCTTTTTGCGCAGCGGCTAAATCCAACCGCTGGGTCACGGCTTGTGATTCGAGGTTGTTCCAATCCCCCAGTGCCACTGGCGGCTCCGGCAAACGACGTGGCGTTTTCCAAGTAACATTAGCTCCCCACAGTCCCATCAAGCGATTCAACTTTTCGCGGTCGCTCTGAATTTGCGCCTCGGTGCGCGCCAGATCCAATAGGGTTTGCGCATAAAATGCCTGCTGCTGGGTTTGCCCTAAACGATTCAAGGTTCCGGCGCGATACTGGCGTTGCGCCAGATCCGCGGCTACCTCGGTCGCACTCACCGCGGTTTGGAATAACTCCAGCGCCTGTTCATCGCCCTCCACCGCGTAGTACGCAGCCCGCACCTCGGTGGCAAGATCAAAGGCGCGATTCGCCACCATCAGTTTGACTTGCTCGAACGATTCCTTGGCGACCCGTTCGCGCGCGGCGACGGTGAAGATGTTGAGAAAATCCAGCATCACACTGACAGTGCGTTCGACGCCGATGGCCGATCTCAGTACCTCACCGCTGAACACCGGATTGTTCAACAAACCCGCTTGCACCAGGTCGGCCTGAGCAATGCCCAGTTTTTCATATTCGGCCTGCAACAGGGCGTTGTTGAGCAGCGCGATCTGCACTGCCTCGTCCGCGGTCAGCTCATCCTGCAGCAGAGTTTGTAACGCTCGGTCCACGGCCTGATCCTGCTTGGTGCCCTGATTCCATTGCACTTTTTGCTCGAGCCGCGTGCCCAACTGCTGTTGCACATCGGGAAACCCGGCACCCTGCGGAATGCTGGCGCAACCCGCCGTGAACACCATCAGCACAGTCAAAATTGAGGTTCGTTTAATGTTCATGGGGCGCCTCGGCGGGGGCAGGTGGTTGGGCGGGTTGCTGTTCCATGTCCATCATCCCTTTATGCCTATCCTGCATAGACCCGTGATTCATGCCCGGCATCGAGTCTTGCTGCACCTTGCATTTCGCTCATCCCTTCGGCCGGCGGATTGTCCTGCATCGGACGCGCGAAGCTTTTGTAAGATTGGAGTGAGCCGGCTGCAGGCGCCGGCGGCGCCTCCGCGGCTTGCGGGTCGGCGGGGCCGTTTTTTACGGAAGGCGGCGGCAGCGGGCTGGCGCAAGCCGTCAGCAGCAATGCGCCCGGCAACGCCGCAAAGATTTTTGCGCGATACAACAACATGGTACGTTCTCCTTAGCAATGGGGTCGCGCCAGAGAAACTGACAGGCGTGACAACACGACGGGCTTAGCCCGTCACACGGTTTGATTAGCTAAGGGAGAAGCGCGGCGGATCGCCGGGAGGAGGTTGGGAGAGTATGGCCGTTAATAACAGCGGCGTGATGACAACAGCGGTGTGAACGATAACGGGGGCGAACTCAAAGCTCATGAGCGACGCGGAGCAATGCGCGCCACACATGCCGCACGCCGGACACGGTCCCTTATGCTCGCCGCAAGGCTGGCCTGATTGCTGCGTATCGTGCGTTCCTGCAACGGCGGCGTGCTCATGCTTTGCATGGTGCGCTTGGCCGGTAGGCTGGGCACCGGCCTCTATCGGCGCCGGCCGGACGGGCTGCCCAATTTGGGCAAACGTTATCTGTAGCGGTGATAACGCCAGCACAGCCACCAGCACTAGATTGAGCCATTTGAGACGCAGCATATTTTTTAAGTTTACTCCCACGACATTGCCTGTCAAGCCGCTTATACGGGCCTGTTAGTGATTATCGGCATCATGGGCATGATCTTGAGGCTCAGCTTCCATCCTATCGGCATGAGCGCCTGCATCATGGGCGTGACCCGTCTCCGACTGTTCAACTTTGGGCAGGGATTTCACACCGATGCCATAGCGATACACTACCTCGGCGCCGCGCCAACCGGCTACCGCGAGGGTGGTCCAGGCAAGCAGCAATAAGGTCAGAAATACCCGGCCGGGTAGCTTCGGAGAGGCGGAATGTTCACGCCAAAACGACCAAACCGCGAGCGGTAAAAATAACGCCAGGGCGGCGAGCACCCAGTTACGGTGCAGTTCCATAGCGGCATGCGAAGCCGCATCGTGCGCCACGGTATTGAACGCCCAGAAACCGAAACCGGCGCTGAGCACGGCAGACAGCGCGCCGATCCATAGATTCCAACGCGCCAAAATCAGCCACTGATTGTGCAACAGCGGCGCTTTCACCAGCGGCGCGGATAAATAAAAGAACGTGGCCAGCGACCACAGCGCCACGGTAAAGTGCACCAAAAACGGATGCCAATTGGGAATGATCTCAAACACGACTGCTTCTCCTCGGTAAAAGTTGACTATGCGCCGCCATTTTTCAAGCACAGTGTAGGTGCTTGGAGAATGGAGCAAAGCAAAAATCACACTTTTTGCTTTGCGAGTTGAAAAAGCCCATGGATGGACTTTTTCAACAACTTATTTAGAGAAGACGCGGGGGTCTACTGTCGGGAGAGAGAGTGATGCCCCGCACCATAGGATGGGCGGTGGGATGCGGGGTGGCGGAAACTTGCGTGTCCAACGAATAACTGGATATCAGCGCCGCCATGCAGGAAACCCCGCAGGTGGCATGGTTGTGGCCTTTGCCGTGATCGTGGCCGGAACCCTGATAGGCATCGGCATCAGCGTGCGCCGCGACATCCTGCGTCACGGCGTTGTGATGGTGCTCATGCGTGGCGCCGAATGCCTCCGCCAACGCAGACTGCAATGGGCCTATCGCAAGGACCAGCGCGAGCAACCAATTTAGCAGCTGATGCTTATTCATTGAGTTCAAGTATAGGGACTGAATTGTTCTTGTCAACGTCAGACAACGATAATTCTATTCGGTTCGTTATTAGGCTCTGAGAATTAGTCGCTCCCGGCATCCTGCCTCCCGCGACACTAACAGGACCCTTCGCTACCGCTCTTCCCTGTGCGTCGCAGGACGGAATTATTCAGAGCGTCCTTAGACATGGCAACTGGAGCGGCCGCGCTTCTCCAGATATTGCTGGTGATAATCCTCGGCCAGATAAAACTCACTGGCCGGGGTGATTTCGGTGACGATGGGATTCTTGTACCGGCCGCTCGCCTCAAACTTGGTCTTCGAGGCGCGCGCCGCGGCTTCTTGCTCGGGGCTATGAAAAAATATCGCTGAACGGTATTGCGTGCCGATGTCCGGCCCCTGCCGATTGCGCGTGGTCGGGTTGTGATTGTCCCAGAACACTGCGAGCAGTTCATCATACGTCACCTGTTTGGGATCGTAGCTCACCTCCACCACTTCCGCGTGTCCGGTAGTTCCTGAACACACATCCTGGTAAGTGGGGTTTACCAGTGTCCCGCCAAGATAGCCCACGCGGGTCGCCAGTACGCCTTTCTGTTTACGAAAGGCGGCCTCAACACCCCAGAAACATCCTGCTCCAAACGTCGCTTTTTCCATAAGGTCACCTCTCTGTTTCAGTGCTCGTGACGATGATGAAGATCGGGAAGATGGCCATGTGTGTGCGTGAGCGGTTCGTGCAACAACATTACGGTCAGCGCCGCACCGATGAAGGGCGCGGTGCTGAAATGCGCGCTGGTGCGGGCGCCGCCAAAATGTCGCAAGACGTACACAAACAGCACCAAGCTGACGCCGTAGCTCAACAATCCAAGTAGTAAGGCAGCGAGCAGGGCAAAAAGTTCGGCCAGCCGCGCCCCGCTGGCATAGGCGAGCAGTAAAGAAACGCCGCCTGCCGCAAGCCCTTTAACCATGGCAATGGTCATTAGTCATGAGTTAATTTTGAGATGGGTTATTTTATAAGTTTACGACCTCTCCAGAGTAAATACAGCACCGGGATCAGAAACAGCGACACCAGCGGAGCGGTGATCATGCCGCCGATCATGGGGGCGGCGATGCGTTTCATGACTTCGGAGCCGGTACCGCTGCCGATCATGATGGGCAACAGGCCCGCGATGATAACGGCGGCGGTCATGGCAAGCGGGCGCACGCGCAGCGCGGCGCCTTCGATGACGGCGGCTTGCAGCTCGGCGAGTGTCTTGGGTTGATGCCGCTGGTAGGCCTGGTTGAGATACACCAGCATTACGACGCCGAATTCGGCGGCCACACCAGCCAATGCAATAAAACCTACACCCACCGCGACGGAGAAGTTATAACCCAGCAGATACAACAGCCAGAAGCTGCCCACCAGCGCCAATGGCACGGCGCCCATCACCATCAGCGACTGTGTGAGATTACGAAAGCTGAGATAAAGCAGCAATAGGATAATCGCCAGCGTGAACGGAATGACGTATTGCAGCCGCTGCTTGGCGCGCTCCAAATATTCGTATTGGCCGGACCAGGCGAGTGTGTAACCGGCGGGCAGTTTGACTTGATCTGCGACACGCTGCTTTGCCTCGCTCACATAGGAGCCCAGGTCACGCCCCTCGATTTGCACATAAATCCAGCCGCTGAGCCGGGCATTTTCGCTTTTAAGCATGTCGGGGCCATCGGCGATTTCAATCTTTGCCACGTCGCTTAACGCTATCTGAGCGCCGCCGGCGGCAACCATGGGCAGCAGGCGCAGTTGTTCCAGCGAGTCGCGTACTCCTTGTGGGTAGCGGATGTTGATCGGATAGCGCTCACGCCCCTCGACGGTCTCTGCGATGTTCATGCCGCCCACGGCGGCGCTGATGACCTCCTGGACGTCGGTGATGTTCAGCCCATACCGCGCGGCGGCGCGGCGGTCTATAGCTATCATAATATAACGCCCGCCGCTGACACGCTCCGCATACGCCGACGTGGTGCCGGGGATGTCATGCAAGGCGTTCTCGACCTGTTTGCTGAGTGTGTCTATCACCTGCAGATCAGGCCCGGCGATCTTCACGCCCACCGGGCTTTTGATGCCGGTGGCGAGCATGTCTATGCGCGTCTTGATGGGCATTACCCAGACGTTCGCCACACCGGGGAACTGCACGACACGATCCAGTTCCTGTTTCAGTTTTTGCAACGTCATGCCGAGACGCCACTCGCTTTTGGGTTTGAATTGAATCAGCGTCTCCAGCATACTGAGCGGCGCGGGATCCGTAGCCGTGTCGGCGCGTCCGGCCTTGCCGAACACGCTGCGCACCTCGGGGACGGTCTTGATGAGTTTGTCGGACTGCTGTAGAAATTCCTGCGCCTTGCCGATGGACACACCCGGCAACAGCGTGGGCATGTACATGAGGTCGCCCTCGTCCATGTCGGGCATGAACTCGCTGCCCAGGCGGCTCAAGGGATACATCATGCTCACCACCAGCAAGACTGAAACCAGCACCATCAACTTGGGGATGCGTAACACGTTTTGTAACAGCGGTTTGTATAAAGCAATGAGCACGCGGTTGATGGGATTTTTACGCTCTGGGACGATCTTGCCGCGAATGAAATACCCCATCAATACCGGCACCAACGTGATGGAAAGTCCCGCCGCGGCCGCCATCGCGTAGGTCTTGGTGTAGGCTAGCGGCGCGAACAGGCGTCCCTCCTGGCCTTCCAGGGTGAACACCGGAAGAAAACTCACCGTGATGATGAGCAGCGCAAAAAATAACGGCGGGCCGACCTCCGAGGCCACGTTATACATCAGCGCCCAGCGATCATGCCCTACATGGCGTTCCAAATGTTTGTGCGCGTTTTCGATCATCACGATAGCGGCGTCCACCATCGCGCCCACGGCAATCGCAATGCCGCCCAGCGACATGATGTTGGCATTGATACCCTGGTAGTACATCACCAGGAACGCGGCGAGGATACCGAGCGGCAGACTGACCACCGCCACCAGGGCCGAGCGCAGATGCAGTAAAAACGCCGCGCACACCAGTGCCACGACGATGAATTCTTCAATCAATTTTTCCTTGAGATTATCCACCGCGCGCCGGATGAGGCTGGAGCGGTCATAGGTCTCCACGATTTCCACGCCTTGCGGAAGCTGCTTCTTGATTTCAGCCAGCTTGGCCTTGACCGCAGAGAGAGTGTCCAGCGCGTTGTGGCCGCTGCGCATCACGATGATGCCGCCCACCACTTCACCCTCGCCGTTCAGTTCCGCAATGCCTTGGCGCAGTTGCGGGCCCAGGCGGATCTCGGCCACGTCTTCGAGCAACAGCGGCGTGCCGTTTTTGCTGACGCCCAAAGGTATGGCGCGCAAATCTTCGATCCCCGTAAGATAACCCTTGGCGCGTACCACGTATTCCGCCTCGGCCATTTCAATTACCGATCCGCCGACTTCCTGGCCGGCCTGCTCGACGGCGGCGCGCAACGTCGCCAGGGTGAGGTTGTAGGCGCGCAGGCGTGCGGGGCTCACCACGATTTGGTATTGCTTCACCATGCCGCCCAACGTGGCCGCCTCGGCCACGCCCGGCACGGCGCGCAGTTGAAACTTGAGCACCCAATCCTGCAAGCTGCGCAACTGCGCTATATCGTGCTTGCCGCTGCGATCGATGAGCGCGTATTCGTAAATCCAGCCCACGCCGGTGGCATCCGGTCCCAGTGCGGTACGCGCGCCCTTCGGCAGACGGTCGGTCACCTGGCTCAAATACTCTAGCACGCGCGAGCGCGCCCAATAAAGGTCGGTGTCGTCGGCGAATAATACATAGATATACGAATCGCCGAAGAACGAGTAACCGCGCACCGTGGTGGCACCCGGCACCGACAGCATGGTCGTGGCGAGGGGATAGGTGATTTGATCCTCTACCACCTGCGGCGCCTGGCCCGGGTAACTGGTCTTGATGATGACTTGCACGTCGGACAGATCGGGAATGGCGTCGAGCGGCATACGCATCACGGCGTATACGCCAAAGCCGCTCAGCAACAGCGCCAGCAGCAGCACCAACGAGCGGTTAGTGAGCGACCAGCGTATGACGGACGCGATCACGGTGCACCTCCCGCACGCCGGACTTTGGTCACCACATAGGCATCGCCCGCCTGTTGAAATTCAAACTCGACGCTTTCTCCCGTAGCAATACCTTCCGGGAGCGCGCCCTCTGCGAGCGTGAAATCCATCGTCATCGCCGGCCAATTCAGGGCGGCGACAGGTTCATGGCTGAGGGTGATCTTGCCGCCTTGCAGACTTTTGATGACGCCGCTTCCCTGTATGCTCTTTGCCGGTTTTTTCTCGGCATCCGGCGTACTCAGACGTTGCAGCCCGGCCCTGAGATTGCTTTCGGAATCGAGCAAAAATTGCCCTGACGTAACGACCTGCGTTCCTTCTTCCAGACCTGAAATAATTTCGGTGCGCTCATCATATTCGGCGCCCGCCTCGACCGTGCGCGCCGCGAATCTGCCTTCACCCAAGGCCACAATCACCCGGCTTTCCGTGCCGGTGCGTATCAACGCCTCGCGCGGGATACTGAGCGCCACTCGCTCACCTCCCGCGTAGAGCTGCGCCTCGGCAAACATATTGGGCTTCAACGACAAGTCGGGATTATCGAACCGCAGGCGCATCTTGACGGTGCGTGTCACAGGATCCGCGCTGGGATACAGATACTCCAGTTTGCCGCGCCACAACTTGCCGGGCAGTGCAGCGACACGCAACTCCGCGTCGTTACCGGCGGACAAATCGGCGGCCTGTTGCGGAAAGACATCCACCACCACCCACATGCTCGACGGATCAACCAGACTCACCAGCTCCACGGAGGGTTCCACAAACATGCCCTGACGCACGGCCAGCGATTCCACCACTCCTGCTCCGGCCGCGTAGACCTTAATCAGCGATTCGGTCTTGCGGGTTTTATCAAGAGCGGCAATCTGCTCTTCCGCCAGACCCAGAGAACGTAACCGTGCGCGTGCTGCGCTGCGTAAAAAATTATTGCCCGACATAACGGCCTGCAAATATTCCTCCTGGGCGCTCGCGAGCTTGGGTGAGAATATCTCGAACAGCAGATCGTCTTTGTGCACCTGTTCACCCACAAAGGTGATATGTTGGTGTTCGATCCAACCTTCATAGCGCAGATGAATATGCCGGATACGGTCCTCATCCCAGCTCACGTAACCCACCGCGGTGATGCGCCGCTTTAACACACTGCGCTGCGCAGGCTCGGTGCGTACGCCCATATTGTTGACCATCGCAGGTGAAATGGTGACGGCGGCCGCGCCATTAGTCGCCAGCGTCGAGATAGGCGCATCATCGTAGATCGGGATGTAATCCATACCCATCTCGTCCTTGAGGGGCTTGTCGGCGGTGATCGCCGGGTTCATCGGATGCCGGTAGAATTTTGGCTTCTTTGCCTGGACGTCAGCGGAAGTCGCCGGTGCCCTATCCATCTTTCCCCCGTTCAGCCCGTAACGTTGCACGGCCATGCCCGCCAGCACGCTCAATACGACGAGCACTGCCACCCAGATTCGCAGCTTCATGATGATTCTCCTTGCAGATACAACAATCGGGCCTGGGCCTTGGCACGATCCACTTGCAGGCGCAGGGCTTGCAGCCTGGCCTCCAGCTCGACGCCGCGCGCGCGGATGACTTCGGAGAAAGCGCCAAAATTATTCTGATACGCCTTGATCGCGGCCTCCGTGTTTTGCCGGGCCTGGGGAAGAATCTCGTTCCGGTACGCCGTGTCGCGCTCACCGAGCAGTCGCCAGATGGCGTAATCCGTCGCGAGGGCGTGCAGCAAGTCACGCTTGCGGTCGTCACGCGCATAACGCGCGGCATGCGCCTGTTGTTGACTCGCGGCGAGCCGCCGGTCCTGACGTTTATCGGGAAACAAGGGTAATTCCACCGTTACCATCGCCGACACGAAATCCGTGCGTCCGCCGCCGCGCAGGCCGTAATTGACCCCCACCTCCCAACCCGGCTGGTACTGCGCGCGCGCGATCTCAACATCGCTCTGACCGGCATTCACCAGCGCATCTTCCACACCCATGAGCGGATGACTATCCAAACGCGCCTCGATCTCCTCGCGCCACGCGGGCTCGGCGAGCACCGGAAATTCCGCAGCGAGCGGCCGCTCCGGTTGATGCGAACCCAGCCATTTCGTGAGTTCGGCCTCCGCTACCGCGCGATCGGTCTCGATACTCGCCAGCCGTTGCCTCGCCATCCGCTGTTCCAGTTCCACGCTCAATAGATCTTGCGGCGTGGCAAGACCCGCCCCGTATTGTGACTGCGCTACTTCGGTCAATTGCTTGAGCAATTGTTGCGACTGTTGCACCACACTGTAGGCTTGCGAGTGGTAGTACACCTCCAGCCAACTGGCGCGCACGGCATTGAGCACGCTGCGCCGCTGCTGCTCCGCACGCGCTTGTTCGGCGCTCGACAGCGCCTCCGCCCGGCGCTGCTTGAATTGCAGGCTCTGCCCCGGCGGGAAGGCTTGCTGCGCGCCCACCGTGAACATGGTGAAGTCATCGCCGGTGACATTAAGATTACGAGTGGGAAGGTCTTGTAGACCGAGGCTTAGGGTGGGATCGGGCAACTGACCGTCCGCCACCGCTTGCTCTCGCTCGGCCGCGGCGAGTGCGCCAAAGCGCGGCACCAGCGGATCGGCCGCGAGCGCTAATTGCTCCGCTTCGCTCAAGGTCAGCGGGATTGTCGCTCCCGGCATGCTGCGACCCGCGACATTAGCAGGACCCTTCGCTTCGGAATGATCGGCGGCGTTGACCGCTAACGCGGTCAGCGCCAGCAGTGCGGCAATACAAGAAGCCAGATAACTCTGGAAACGCTGAGACATCACGATTCTCCTTAAAGAAAACTAAACGGATGTTTAGAAACTCAAGGACGAATCATCAGACTTGTAGGATGCAGAACCTCTTTAAGACAGGGGGGTTGGCGTGCTCCGGGAGAGACGCCGGGGTAACCGACGTAGTTTCTAAAACAGGACTGATGCCGATACGCGCGAGCGGCGCGGGAGACGGAAACAAAAGCGGCGAGAACCCGGCCTGATCGGAATCCTGGACATGCCGCGAGACCGCGCAGCTCATGCCGGGCCGACAATCGGTTGCGGCAGCGGACTTCTGCTGCACGCACTCCGGACACATGCCCTGCTCGCCGGCCGCCATCACGCACGGTTGCAGCGCCACAGACAGCCATACCATGGCGAGCACGGCCAGCACGCTGCGGGCTAGTGTGTGACGGCGTTGACGTAAATAATGGAGCATAGGGTTACCGAGAGACAGTACCCATGCTACCGCTTAAGATATAGCATAGCAAGCATTAGCCGCTTACCGGGTAGGCAGACACTGGCCGACAGAACCCGCCCCGCACAATGTTTGATCCATCCAGATGGTATTTTCCAGATTCGCGCCGCTGAGATCGGCGCCTTCCAGGTTCGCTCCCGTGAGGTCGGCGTAGGACAGATCCGCGCCGCTGAGATGAGCATTCATGAGATTGGCGTTACGCAGGCTTACACCCTTCAGCTTCGCCCGGCTCATCTCGGCATTGCCGAGATCACTGGAATTAAGATTGCTGTAAGAAAGATCATTACCCGCCATTCGGGTCTGGCGCAGATCCGCGCCGCTGAGATTGGCGTTGCGCAGGTTGGCACCGCGCAGATCCTGCCCGCCGAGTGCAGCCCCTTCCAGCGCGCAGTTGCTCCAGTTCACGCCCGGCCGTGGCGCGGCCTGACACTCCGACGCAGGATTAATCTTTGGGTTCGGGTAATAATAGGCCAGCAGGCCGACTCCCCCCAGCAGAACCAGTGCGATGAGCAGTTGCGGCAGATAGCGTTCCCGCCGCGGCGCGGCGACACTGCGCATATGAATCTTGGTCAAGCGATGCTGGATAAGCTCGGCCGCTTCGGGTTGGCGGCGGTCAGTGTAGCGGCGGCGCTGCTGGGTAAACTTTCGCTCCTCCCCCGCGCCATCGCGCCGGTCCGTACCGCTACGCTCGTCCTCCCAGCGCCGCGCATCTTTAAGCCGCCTTAGCCGCTCATCTTCATCGGCCTGGCTAGCCGGCCCGCGCAGGACGGACGGGAGCAACTGGGGAAATGCCGACAACGGCCGCCATTCCTCCAAATCTACGCTCAACTCATCGCCTTCGTGCACCCGGCCAAGCAGGATATAGCGACTCACCAGACCCATTGGAAAGGGGCCCCGCACCTGCCCGCCACGGCGGGTATACCATAATCGTTTTGCCTGCATCGTTGTCGTCACGTTTGGCCAGACTAGCCATCGTAGTGCAAAATCAGTGCCAAAAATTTGGCCCTCTACGCTCTCAAGCCTGGCGCAGTTCGACCGATAGTAGGTTGTCAGGGGGTATAGAATGGTTGCCTTATATATAGTGAACTCCCAAGTGCCACAGATCATTGGCAGCGCGACGCCCTTCACCCCTAAGTTAACTCCGGGGGATGTCCCGGCTATTCTGCGCTCCTGGCAAATAGGACAAATTTTCACCGCGGAAGTTCTCGCCCCGGCGGCGGACGGCGCCACCCTACTGCGCATCAACGACGCGCTGATCAGCGCTCAAACCGCCCTGCCGCTCATGCCCGGACAAACCCTCCAGGTAAAAGTCGTCGCCAACGGCGAACCGCCACTGTTACAGATGGTAAACCCGCAGACCGCAGCGGCCACCACGGCAGCCGAAACGCTTAACCAGTCGCTGCGTGCCGCCCTGCCGAGGCAGACCCCCCTATCCCCCTTATTGGCGAATCTTGATTGGCTGGCGCAGACTAAGAATGGCAGCCTGTCCGGCTTATCCCCCGCGGTGGTGGAGACTGCCCGGCAAGTATTCAGCCGCTTGTCCACACCCCAGGATCTCTCGACAAGTGAGGGGCTGTCGGCTTCGTTGCAGCGCTCCGGTATATTTTTGGAGGCTCGTCTGAGCCAAGCGGATACCACCGTGCTGGAAAGCGATTTCAAAGCCGGGCTATTACGCCTGCGTGAGGTCCTGCTCACCAGCGAGGCAACAGCGTCCGCATCGAGCAGACCGGCGCAGACGAGTCTTGCCACTGCGGCGCCGGATCAATTGCCCCCTCAAAGCGGAGCAAGCGTTGCAACACGCGCTTACGCTCAAGCCCACGCAGCGGAGCTTGTGAGCCCGGCAACGTCGTCAGCCCCACCTCCCTTGCGCGGCGCGCCGCCGCACGCTCAGCCGGTCGCCGGCCCGACGCTCGCCGAACCCGGCTTGCGCGGCGAGCCGGTCATCGAGCTGTTAAGTCAGGTCCAAGGAGGGCTTGCGCGCGTGCAACTCAGCCAACTGGCGAGCCTTCCGAACAGCGACTCCAGTCCGGCATGGACCCTGGAATTACCCGTGCGCCATGCAGGCGAGTCGCACGTCATTCAAATGCAAATCGAGGCCGATGCCCAGTCGTCTCACGCGGAGCGGTCTGTCCAGGAGCGGAAGGACTGGGCGATTACACTGGCGATGAACCTTACAGGCTTAGGACCGCTGCATATAAAGGTAAGCCTGCGCGATGAAAAGATATCGGCCTCGTTGTGGGCCGATCAGAGCGAAACCGTCAAGCTCCTGACCCAACATCTCGATCAGTTACGTAAGCAAATGAGCGAAGCCGGTTTGGATGTGGCCTCCGTCCGTTGCGCCGCCGGTTGCAGTCCCGTAGCGCAAAACCGCCAAGCGACCCCCGCCCTGCTGGACATCAAGATATGAGTAGCGTGTCTGACCGCTCGCCGGGCAAGGTGGTGGCGCTGCGCTATGAGGGGATGGGTGCGCCGCGGGTCACCGCCAAGGGAGAGGGCCTGGTCGCGGAAAAGATTTTGGAGCTTGCCAAGGAGCATCGCATCCCACTTCACGAAGACCCGAGTCTGGTTGCCATGCTAGCCAAACTGGAGCTGGGAGATGAGATCCCCGTGGCGTTGTACAAGGCCGTGGCGGAGGTCATCGTGTTTGCCTATATGGTGAGTGGTAAGGTATCGGTGCGGGCAGCAGACGCACAGTGACTCAAGTAGTGGCAAACCCGGCCGCTAATATGTTAAGAAATAGTTAAGATATATTTGCTTCCTAGAGGTTTTGAGTTGTAGTATGTCGGCATTTTGACATATTAGACACGAAGGTGAGACGACATGGCTGTCCGGTATTCAACAGCAAGCTTTAACGGAGGGACGTGTGTTGGCTAGCGAGATTGGCCAGAAGCGGCTTACGGACGTGCACCAGCGGCGTATCCTGATCATAGATCATGAACCCGAGCACCGCACCCACCTGACCCGCATGCTTGAAGACGCGGGCTTTCGAAATATTCTCACGGCTCCCAGCGGACATCAGGCGCTGTCCGTGCTGCAGCTCAGCCTGCAAGAGGGGCAGAGCGATATCCAGGCCGTACTATTGCACACCCGGCTGCCGGACATGGACGCCTACAGCCTGTGCCGCCGCCTGCACGAACATGTGGACCTGGGCACCATCCCGATCCTGCTGCTGAGTCCAACGGCCGCCGATCAGACCGACATTATCCGCTCCGGCTACGCCGTCGGCGCCACCGACATCCTGTTTGATCCCATCCCGCCTACCGAACTGTTGCCGCGTCTTACCACCTCGCTGTTTCTCAAGATGGAGCGCGATCTGCGCAAGCGCCGCGAAAAGGAACTGCAAACCGAACTGGTCAATCACAAGGCCACCGAAGCGCGCCTGGAATATCTGGTCGCCCATGATGATCTCACCGGCCTCTACAACCGCAGACGCCTGGAGCAACTGCTGGAGCTTTCCGTCATCTCGGCACACCATAATCAGCATACCGGCGCCCTGTTTTATCTGGATCTCGATCAATTCAAAGTGGTTAACGACAACGAAGGCCATAACGCCGGCGACAACCTGCTGGTGCAGGTAGCGGCGATTCTAAGGGACCTGCTGGGAAAACACTCCACCATCGCGCACATCAGCTCCGATGAGTTTGCCGTGTTATTGGATAACACCACCGAGCACGTCGCCCTGGAAACCGCCGAGGCGATACGCCAGGCCCTGGATGAATTCAAATATAAAGCCGGCAAGAAAACATACCACATCGGCGTCAGCATCGGCGTGGCGATGATCTACCCGCGCGACAAGGTCACCGCCAGCGAGATCCTGGCCCAGGCCGACCAGGCCTGCTACATGGCCAAGGTGAAGGGCCGCAACCGCGTGCATAAATACAACGCCGGCGACAGCGTGATGCACGCGCTGCAAAGCGATGTCTTCTGGGGCCCGCAGATTCGTCACGCCCTGAGCCATGAACGCTTTCGTCTGGTATTTCAGCCCGTGTTGCAGCTCTCCGACGACAAGGTCACTCACTACGAGGTGCTGATTCGCATGCTGGGCAACGAAGATCAACTGATCGAGCCTGCCAATTTCATTCCGGTTGCCGAGCGCATGGGAATGATTCAGGAAATTGATTTTTGGGTCATCGGCGCCGCGCTGGACTGGCTGCACAACCTGCCCGCGCACCTCTCGCATCTCGCCGTCAACATCAATCTCTCCAGCCAGGGCCTGGCTGACCCGTCCCTGCTGTCGCTGCTGCGCGACAGGCTGCACGTCACCGGCGTAGACGCGCAGCGCATCACCTTCGAGATCACAGAGACCGCGGCGATCGCCAACATCGGCCAGACCCGCAAGGCGGTGGAACAGATCCGCGCGCTGGGTTGCCAGTTCGCGCTGGATGACTTCGGCGCCGGCTTTAACTCCTACAATTACCTCAAGCACTTCCCCGTGGACTACCTCAAGATTGACGGTATCTTCATCGTCAACCTCGTGAACGATCCGGTAGACCAGGCTCTGGTGAAATCCATGATCGAAATCGCCCATACCCTGGGCAAAAAAACCGTCGCTGAATTCGTAGAGACGGCCGAGGCGTTGAAACTGCTAAAGGATTACGGCGTGGATTACGCGCAGGGACACTATCTCGGCAAACCGCAGGCGGCGTTGGTGCGGTATTAAACCCAAGCTGCCACCTTATAGATCTACCTCTCAGTCTTGTAATAGTTAATCAAGCCATTGCTGGACGAGTCGTGCGACGTGACATGCGCGTCATCTTCCAGCTCGGGTAGAATCTTTTGCGCCAGTTGTTTACCCAGTTCCACACCCCATTGATCGTAGGAATTGATATTCCAGATCACGCCCTGCACAAAAATCTTGTGTTCGTAGAGCGCGATTAGCGAGCCGAGATTTCTCGGGGTGATTTTTTTAACCAGGATAGAGTTGCTGGGCTTGTTGCCGGCGAAGATTTTATGCGGCAACAATTTTTCCAGCGCCGCGCCCGTCAGCCCCGCCTCGACCAGTTCGGCGCGCGCTTCTGCTTCAGTCTTGCCCTTCATTAGTGCCTCAGGCTGGGCGAAAAAGTTTGATAGCAGAATTTTATGATGATCGCCTATCGGATTGTGCGTTTCCAGCGGCGCGATAAAATCGGCGGGGATGAGTTGTGTCCCTTGGTGCAGTAACTGATAAAAGGCGTGCTGGCCGTTGGTGCCGGGCTCGCCCCAGATTACCGGCCCGGTTGAATAATCCACAGCTACTCCGTCGCGCGTGACGCTCTTGCCGTTGCTCTCCATATCGCCTTGTTGAAAATAGGCTGGGAAGCGGTGCAGATATTGGTCGTAGGGCAGGATGGCGTGGGTCTGCGCGCCGAAAAAATTACCGTACCAAATTCCGAGCAGCCCCAAAATCACCGGCATGTTTTCTTCAAACGCCGCGTCGCGGAACTGCTCGTCCATGTCATGCGCGCCGCCGAGCAGTTCCTCGAAATGGTCTATGCCGATATAAAGCGCGATGGGAAGTCCGATCGCCGACCACAGGGAATAGCGGCCGCCCACCCAATCCCAGAACCCAAACATGTTGCACGTGTCTATTCCAAACTTTGCGACCTCTTTGGCATTGGTGGAGACCGCGACAAAATGTTTGGCGACCGCCGCGGGGTCGCCGGCGCTTTGCAAAAACCAGGCGCGCGCGGTGCGGGCGTTGGTGAGCGTCTCCTGGGTGGCGAAGGTCTTGGAGGCGACGACAAACAGGGTGGTTTCCGGATTAAGTCCCTTGAGCGTCTCGCTGATGTGCGTGCCATCCACATTAGATACGAAATGGGCGCGCAATCCCGGTTTCGCGTAAGGCTTGAGTGCCTCGCAGACCATGACCGGACCGAGGTCGGAGCCGCCGATGCCGATGTTGACAATGTCGGTGATGGTCTTGCCTGTGTAGCCTTTCCATGCGCCGCCGCGCACCGACTCGGTAAATATTTTCATCTGCGCCAATACCCGGTTGACCTCGGGCATCACGTCTACACCGTCAACCATAATAGGCCGGTTGGAACGATTGCGCAGAGCGACATGCAGTACGGCGCGCTGCTCCGTGACGTTAATCTTCCCGCCTGAAAACATCCGCTCTATCCAGGTCCTGAGGTCGGCCTGGCGCGCCAGAGCGAACAACAGCGTCAAGGTTTCTTCGGTGATACGGTTTTTCGAGTAGTCGAGCAGCAGGTCTTTGCACTTGAGAGAAAATTTGGAGTAGCGGCGCGGATCGGCAATAAATAGGTCGCGTATGTGCAGCGGCGCGACATTTTTATAATGCGCCAGCAGGGCCTGCCAGGCCTTGGATTGAGTCAGCGTGCTCATGTTATTTATAAGCGGCTAATAGACACAAACACCGTCTCCGATCTCGCCTTCTAGGCTGATCTCATTACGCCAGCATTGATACTCGCGTTCGAACAGGCGATTGGCCTCCGCCGGGCCCCAACTGCCGGCCGGATAGGTGTGAATAAAGTCGCGCTCCATGGACCAGGTCTTGAGAATCGGGTCCACCACCCGCCACGCCCAGCGCACCTCGTCGTAACGCAGAAACAGCGAATGATCGCCTTCAATGACGTCCAGCAGCAGGGCCTCGTAGGCGTCGAGCTGGGCTTCGAATTCCTGACGATAACTGGCGTCCAGACTGACGGTGCGGGTGTGCATCTTGAGACCGGGCAGCTTAGTTTGAATCTCGACGCGCAGACATTCCTCAGGCTGTATCCCCAGCATGATCCAGTTGGGACGCAATTGCTCCGTGACGGTCTCGCGAAACAACTGCTGCGGCGCGTGTTTGAAGCGGATGGCGATATAAGAGGTGGGCTTGGCCATGCGCTTGCCGGTGCGCACATAGAAGGGCACGTTGCGCCAGCGCCAGTTGTCTATGTAAAACTTGATGGCCGCATAACTCTCGGTGGTGCTGTTGGGCGCGACGCCATTTTCATCGAGATAGCCGGCGACCTTTTCGCCGTTCACGGCGCCGCGCGCGTATTGGGCGCGGAAGGCATGCGCGTGTACCGCGCTCTGTGCGATGGGGCGGATGGATTTCAACACTTTGACTTTTTCGTCGCGCAGCGATTCCGCGTCCATGTTGGCGGGCGGCTCCATCGCCACCAGCGTCAACATTTGCAGCAGATGGCTTTGCAGCATGTCGCGCATCGCCCCAGCGCCATCGTAGTAATCCGCGCGGCCCGCGATGCCTTGGGTTTCGGAGTGGGTGATCTGCACGTGGTCTATGTAATTGCGGTTCCAGAGGGGTTCCAACATGATGTTGGCGAACCGGAATACCAAAACATTTTGCACAGTGCCCTTGCCGAGGTAATGGTCAATGCGAAAAATCTGTTGCTCCAAGAAATGCCGGTGCAGGCGCTCCTCCAGGGTCTGGGCGCTTTCCATGTCGTAGCCGAACGGTTTTTCGATAACCAGCCGCCGCCAGCCGCCGTCCTCTTCGTGTAATCCGGCGGCGGCGAGATGCTGACTGACGGTGCCGAACTCGGCCGGACGGATGGCCATGTAAAACACCAGATTGCCGGGAAATTGGTTACCGGACAGCAACAGGGTTTTCAGACGTTGATAGGACTCGGCATTGTCCAGGTCACCGTGAAAATAATGCAGACGATTACGAAAGTGGGCGAAAATTTTTTCATCCAGGCCGTTGCGCACCCGGGTTTTCAGCAGGCCGGCGACCTCTTCACGCCACTGCTCGGTGCTCCACTCGCGCCGCCCGAAACCGACAATGGTCATGCCCTCGGGGAGACGCATGGCCTGCTCGAGGTGATACAGGGCGGGCAACAATTTATTCTGGGAAAGATTGCCAGTGGCGCCGAAGATGACGAAGGTGCACGGTTCGATCATGATTTTTTATCCTTGAGCGAGGCATGGCCGCCAAAGGCGTTGCGCATCAGCGAGAGCAGACGATAACCATAACCGCCGTCGCGGCTGGCGAAGCGCATTTGCAGCGCCAGTGTCATCACCGGAGTGGCGATGCCTTGATCCACGCCTTCGATGGCGGTCCAGCGTCCTTCACCGGAGTCGTCCACCTGCGCCGAGAATTTTTCCAGCGCCTGGTCCACGCTCAGCGAGCCTTTGCTGTTCAGCGCCTCGGCGGTGAGGTCGAGCAGCCAACTACGCACCACCGAACTGTGCCGCCACAACTCGGTGATTTGAGCGAGATCGAGATTGAATTCCTGTTTGCCGTGCAGCAAGGACAAACCCTCGGCGAACGCCTGCATCATGCCGTACTCGATGCCGTTGTGGATCATCTTGGTGAAGTGTCCGGCGCCGACGGGACCAACGTGCGCCCAACCGCGATCGGGCGCGGGGGCGAGCACTTTCAGCACCGGTTCCAGCGCCGCGGCTGTCTCCTTGCTGCCGCCTACCATCAAACAGTAACCGTTTTTCAATCCCCAAACCCCGCCCGATGTGCCGGCGTCCATAAATCCGATGCCGTGCTGGGCCAACAGCGCGCCGCGCCGTTCGCTGTCGTGATAATTGGAATTGCCGCCATCCACGATGATGTCGCCGCGCCTCAACTGCGGAATCAGCTCCGCTATCATCTGTTCGGTCGGCGCGCCGCTCGGCAGCATCAGCCACAAAATACGCGGGGCCTTGAGTTGTGCGATGACTTCCTTGACCGAAACAGCGGCGATCAGGCCTTCTTCACGGGCAAGCTGCTGAGTGATGTCGTCGGAACGATTGTAGCCCACCACCTCGATGCCGCCGCGGCGCAAGCGCCGCGCCATGTTGGCGCCCATTTTGCCCAGCCCTATCAATGCTATCCTCATGCAGCTCCTCCTCTAGTGATAATATGGGCAGCTTAAAGCGATAATCGTGCCAACTCCGTACAGAATAACTTTATTAAAGTAATACTTTCGCAGCAAACTAACTCATGCACAAGATTTTATTCGCAGCCAGTGAAGCGCACCCGCTCATAAAGACCGGCGGCCTGGGCGACGTCGCTGGCAGTTTGCCCGTCGCGCTGAGCCAGCTCGGTGAGGATGTGCGGCTGGTGCTGCCCGCCTACCGTGAGGCGCTGGCGCATGTCGAGGGGTTTAAGGTCATTGCCAGTATCCGGTGTGCGGGTGATGCCGTGCGTATATTAGAAAGCCAACTTCCCGGCAGTCCCGTCATTGTCTGGCTGGTGGACGCACCGCAGCACTTCGATCGGCCTGGCGGGCCTTACGCAGACCCCGATGGCCGCGACTGGCCAGACAACGCGGCGCGCTTTGCCTTGTTTGCGCGCGCCGTGATCGCCCTTGCACTGGGCCGGGCGGGCCTCGCTTGGCAACCCAATCTGGTGCACTGCAACGACTGGCAAACCGGCCTCATCCCGGCCCTGCTGGCCCACGAAGACAGCCGTCCCGCAACCGTTTTCACACTGCACAATCTCGCCTACCAAGGATTGTTCGCGCGGGAGATTTTTGAATTACTCGATCTGCCGGATGATCTGTGGAGCCCCGCAGGCCTGGAATTTCATGGCCAGCTCTCCTTTATCAAGGGCGGTCTGGTGTACGCCGACCGACTCACCACGGTGAGTCCCAGCTATGCCGAGGAGATCCGCACCCCGGTACTCGGTTACGGCCTGGAGGGGCTGCTCAATCACCGCAGCCATGATCTTAGCGGCATCCTCAACGGTGCGGATTACGCCGTGTGGGATCCCAGCCGCGATCCGTTCATCGTAAAAAATTATGACTCCAGAACCTTCTATCTCAAGGCGCTCAACAAGGCCGATCTGCAGCGGCGCTGCGAATTACCGCTGCTGAAAGAGGTGCCGCTGATCGGCATGATTGGGCGGCTGGTGGAGCAAAAGGGCGTGGATCTGTTGCTGGCCATTCTCCCGCAACTGCTCCGGCACCCCTTGCAACTGGTTCTGCTCGGCAGCGGCGAAGCCAGCCTCGAACAGAGCTTGCAAGACTGGGCCAAAACCCACTCGCAGCGCATCGCCGTTCATCTCGGTTATAGCGAAGACCTGGCGCATCGCATCGAGGCGGGAGCCGACATGTTCCTCATGCCTTCGCGCTTCGAGCCGTGCGGACTGAATCAAGTGTACAGCTTGCGCTATGGTACGGCGCCCATCGTCCGCCGTACCGGCGGCCTTGCGGATACAATAGTGGACGCCAGTGAAGAAACCTTGGCCGCCGGCGCCGCCACCGGCTTTGTATTCGACTCCCCCACACCGCAAGCGCTGCTGGCCACCTTGTTGCGCGCACTCAGCCTGTATACTCAAACCCCACGCTGGCAGGATATGGTCAAAACGGGAATGGCGCAGGATTTCAGCTGGCAAAAAAGCGCACGCCGCTATCTCGATCTTTATGATGAAACCCTACAGCAACACAGCGCTGGGCTAAGCCGGTACTAACCAGTAGTTACTCTTAAGGCACCTCTGGGAAGCGCTGAATAATTCCATCCTGGAATTCTCAGCGCACGTAAAGCAAAAATTGTGATTTTTGCTTTCCTTCATTTTCAGTGACTTGCGTCACTGAAAAGGGTGGCACATCCTTGTGCCACACGGAAACGCTGATTAAATCAGCGTTTCCCTAGAAATACGTTAGAGATGCCCTAATGCGACTTTTCCTGCTCCTCGCTGGTACATACCCAATAACCGCAACGGGTCTGCTTGGCCTTATACATGGAACGGTCCGCACAGCGCATCAGGGTCGCGACATCCGCACCGTGTTCAGGCCAGAGGGAAATCCCGATGCTGATGTTGGTCTTGAGAATCAAACCCGTAATGACGAATTTCACTTCCAAGGCCTTAAGAATCTTCTCGGCGCAGCGGATGGCCCCTTCCAGGTCTATGCCTGGCAACAAGGCCACGAATTCGTCTCCGCCCACACGGGCCACCGTGTCGCTCTCGCGCAGCGCCTTCAACAGCCGCTCAGCCACCTGCTCCAACAAGAGATCTCCTACCTGATGACCGTGCAGGTCATTAATCTCCTTAAAAGAATCGAGGTCCATGAGCAACAATCCGACGATATCATGCTTGCGCTGACTCGCCTGCATGAGCTGTCCGGCCTGCGTGTTCAAAAACACGCGGTTGGGCAGCTTGGTGAGCGGATCATGGGTCGCCTGGTACTCCAGGCTAACGGTTTCTTTGCGTACCTCACGAAGCTTGTTGACCATTGCGCGGGTATTTTCCACCGCTCGCTGCAAGTTTATAGCAAGGCTGCCCAACTCGTCCCGGCCGGTCGCGGCGATCTCGACATCGAGATCGCCCGCCGCCATCCGCCGCGCCGCGCCATCAAGCACCTTGAGGCGGCGGCTGATATAGGTGGAGATAACGATCGCCAACGTCAGCCCCAACAGCAGCGAAGCCGCCAACGCGACAGCTATCAAAGCTTGCGCCGATGCATAAAGGTGATCGCCACGACGGCTCGCCTCCACACCCCCCTTCACATTAAGGGCGACCAGTTTATCCAGTTGCCCCATCATCTCGTCGAAACGCTGTTGAGATTCTCCCCGCAGCAAGGCCTGCGCCTCCGCGTCTTTGTTGACCAGGGAGAGCACGATAATCTGCTGGTGAACTTTAAGATAGGCATCCCAGGCCTGTATGAAATTTTGGTAGAGTTTTTCCTCCTCCTGTGCGGAAATCAGGCGTTTATAGTCGTGCTGAGCGGCGTTAATTTTCTTTAATTGCCCGTCTAATTCGCGCTCGTAGGAGCGCATATCCTCTTCGGAGGCAGAAAGAACATGCTGCACTTCGGCAATGCGGAACTGGTTAATATGATTATTGATATTGGCACTGGCCACGATGCTCGGCAGCCAGTCCAGTTCTATCTCGGTCGAGACGTATTTGACCTTGCCCAAGTGCTCCAGGGCGTAGATCCCAACAAATCCGGACAAACCGAGCATGAACAGAAACGCCAGGGTGAGTTTGGTCAGGATTTTGAGGTTATAGAACCATTGCACAGCCCAACGGTAGCGCAGCGAATTGGGCCATGCAATAGCCCCCGGACGCCGCGGATGAAGATCAGCGCGGAATCTGGTTATAATAGAGAGTTTGCAAAATCTTGAGCCTTTGACTCCCTAAGACCGGCCTATCCTGCCCGACAACCACCCAGGACACTACGACCTCAGCCCATGGCCAGCAAATTAAGCGACAAGGAACTGCGCAGCCGCGTCAAACTATTAGGCAGTCTGCTGGGGAATGTGCTCCATACACAGGCCGGCGGGCGTGTGCTTAAAGCGGTCGAGATGCTACGCAAGGGCTACATAGGCCTGCGCAAACAACCCAATCCGAGCAAACGGCGACGCCTCACGCAGCTCATCAATACCCTGGATACCGAGACGCTCAGTCATGTGATCCGCGCCTTCAGCACCTATTTCAGCCTGGTCAATATCGCGGAGGAAGACTATCAGCATCGGCAACGCCGCCTGCAGGTGCGCGCCGGCGGGCCGCTGTGGCTGGGCTCTTTCGATCACACCCTGCGTCAACTCCACTCGCAAGGCATCAAACCCGAGCAGTTACAATGCCTGCTCGATCGCCTCGCCTATATTCCGGTGATTACCGCGCACCCTACCGAATCCAAGCGCCAGACCATCATGGAGGCGCTGCGGCGGATCTTCGTCACCAGTTCGCGTCTCAACGACTCGCGGCTCGGCAAGCGCGAACGCGAGGAGATCACCGAAAAACTGGAGAGCCAGATTCAGATCTTGTGGAAAACCGACGAGGTGCGCGCGCAGCG